>Ga0207414_1000184_pt1 | contig 31115 bp, 31 predicted proteins | sample PonA231FremontCA_2_FD_187269 | JGI IMG/M metagenome (GOLD analysis project Ga0207414, IMG submission 187269) | Marine sediment microbial community from Fremont, CA, USA - Pond A23 Sediment 1 (SPAdes) | ecosystem: Environmental > Aquatic > Marine > Unclassified | place: USA: Fremont, California...
TAGGTTACGGAACTCAGAGGGAATATAGGTCAAAAGGATACATGACTGAAGCACTAAAAACAATTACAAAATGGGGTTTTAATCAAACAATTCTTCCAATAGAAAAAATATTAGCCAAAACTAAAGAAAATAATATTCCTTCTCAAAAAGTATTAAAGAAGGCGGGTTATGAATATAAAAATCAAACTAATGACTTATATACATATGAGCTCACTAAAAATAAATACTAAATAAACTGAAAGTATAAATATTTAACTCTTTAATATTAATGTTAAAGTTATCGTCTCAGCTATTTTTTTAATTTATTCTTATCTAATAATGTTATTATTTTTCTATTTTAGTTCCTGTATATGTAAAAGAACTTGAAATCATATCAATTTTTTTATCGCTTACCTCACCAATAACATTACCACAATTACCACATTTTAAATTACCATCTTCAATTGTTGTATCATAAACTCTAGTTATTTTACTTTTCCAACATCTTAAAACTTTCCCTTTACCAATTTTCTTATATTTAAATAATTTACTCTTACATTTACTGCATTTTATAGTTAGCATTATTATCCCACCTATTTTAATTATTTAGCAACTTGATTATACCAAATATTCATTTTATTTAAAAACAAATCTAAGAGAAAGGAGGTTATAACATATGAATAGATTAATCAATATACTTATCAATTTAAGTATCATATTTATTTTAGTTATAATACCAATTGTAAACAATAGAGTTGAAGCTCAAATAAATACCGAAGAAGGGTTAATAAATTATTTAAAATTAGATGAAGAAGGCCAACTTATAGAAGATACAAATGAAATAATTGAAGAAAAGAAACATGGTACACAGTTTGTAGATAATAATATTATATTTGATGGAGAAAATGATTTTATTGAATTAAATAACTTTAATTTGAAAAATATCGGGCAAGGATCAATTTCAGTATGGTTTAAAGTACAAGATATTCCTAATAGTAATGGAATTAGACCTATATTATATTACGGTGCTAAAAATCCTTGCAAAAATATGCCTGATGCTTCAAACCAAGGTGTAATAATTGAAGTTGGTCATGACCCTATGCATTATAATTCTAAAAACCTATACTTTACTATTTTTGCTGATGGTTGTGAATATCCTACTTTTTGTTATGATTCTAATAAAGCCATTAAAGAAAATAAATGGTATCATTTTGTAGCAATTGTAGGCAAAGATTATAATACTGGATATTTAAATGGAGAAGAAATGATTAATAGGAGATATAATTTTGGAAGTTCTAGTTCATCTCAATTTTTTGAAGATGCAAGGAAACATGAATCAATGTGGATAGGGAAAGGTTATTGGAATGGAGAACCTGATTTTTTTAAAGGTTCTATCAAAAACATAAGGATTTATAATCGTGTCTTAAATAAAAAAGAAATTAAATATCTATACAATAATGAAATATAATTATGATCTTTACTCTTAATCTTACTTTTATCACTTGACACATGATTCTTCTAATAATATACTAAATAAGTAGTGGGGCTATAGCTCAGTAGGATAGAGCGACAGATTCCTAATCTGTAGGCCACAGGTTCGAATCCTGTTAGCCCTACCATTTTTAACATGATAAATATTTTTAAATAATTCACTCTCAGACTTATTAGTTTGGGATTTTTTTTATGTACATTTATTATTTTTGTTAAAAATAAAAAAAGTTCTTATTGTCTCAAAGGACCATAAGAACTTTAAAAATTAGAAATAAATAGACTGATAAACCCCCATTTAATTCTAGTTACTAGCTGCCCAAAGCGACTTACTTCAGGTTTTTGTTTTAAAGCAACAAAATGAACTCTATCATTTTTAGACTCACCTTTACTAAAGGTAAAGGAACGATAATAATCTACTTGTTTAAAACCTATATTTAATAATCCCTCTTTTATTTTCTTTAATGGATAACTTGTTTCAACATGAGTTTCTGTAAAATTTTCTAGTTCATCATTTTGATCTAAATATATATTTAACTCAACAATCCATTCCTCGTTTTCTTGATCAACAATATCTCGCCAGTAACAGGTATAAAAATCTCCTTCGAGCTTTTTTGTACCCTCAGCTATATCCATTAATCTATACTCAGTATTTATATCAAATACAAATATTCCGTCTTCATCTAAATTAGAATATACGTTTTCAAAAACCTTTATTAACTCATCGAACTCTAATATATAGTTCATGCTATCAAAAATAGAATAAATAAAATCAAAATTACCATATTTTATTTTCTTACTCATATCTGTATTAAATAATCTAACACTCTTATTTTCGCTGAATTTTTTTTGAGCTATTGCTAGCATGTCTTCTGATTTATCAATACCATAAATCTTTTTTGCTTTATTAGAAAAATAATTCATCATATTTCCAGTGCCACAAGCTAATTCCATAATATTTACAGGTCTTTTATTATAATAATATAAAATATGCTTTAAATATTGATACCAATAATAGTAGGGTACTCTTTCCATTATATCATCATATATTGCTGCAAATGAGCTTGTATAAGATTTAGACCCCATCTCTACACCTCTAATTAATTATTTGGTTTATAAAGGAAAAAATAGACTTTTTCCCTTCAGCAGTCTTCGCAGAAAAAAATGTAAATTTTTCCTCTTCAATTAGTCCAAGTGTGTTTTTGATAACTTTTTTTTGCTTGGCTTTTTTATTGTTTGATAACTTATCAGCTTTTGTAGCAGCAATTATTTTTGGTATACGAAACTCCCTAATCCAATTAAGCATCATTTGATCTTGGCCTGTGGGTTTGTGACGAGCATCTACAATCATAACTATTCCTTTTAAATTTGCTCTGTAATGTAGATAATCATTAATTAGACTCTGCCATTTTTCTTTTTCTTCTTCTGATACTTTGGCGAATCCATAGCCTGGTAAATCTACTAAATAAAATTTATTATCAATATCAAAAAAGTTAATACTTCTTGTATGACCAGGTTTTGAACTAGTTCTCGCTAGTCCCTTACGATTTAATACCGTATTAATCATTGTAGATTTACCTACATTAGATCTCCCGGCAAATGCGATCTCCGGGAGATTATTATAGGGATAATCCTCAATTGTGTGTGCACTCTTTACAAACTCAGGATTTATAATTTTCAATTGTTATTCCTCCATTAACAGTAAATCAATAACTTCATCCATATGCTCGACATAATTAATTTCTAAATCTTTTTTCAAGTAATTTTGGATTTCACTCATTGATTCTTCATTTTCTTTCGGTAGTACAATTTTATTTATACCAGCTCTTTTAGCAGCTAAAATCTTTGTCTTTATTCCACCAACAGGCAATACCCTACCTCTTAATGAAATTTCACCGGTCATCGCATAGTCTCCTCTTACTTTCCTGTTTGTTAAGGCAGAAGCGATAGACATAGCCATTGTAATTCCAGCTGAAGGTCCATCTTTTGGTACTGCGCCTTGAGGAACATGTATATGGATATCATAATTTTCATGAAAATCCTTTTCTAAATCTAATTCTTCGTGTTTAGATCTTATATAACTTAATGCTGCTTTGGCTGACTCTTGCATTACATCACCTAAAGAACCTGTCAAAGTAACTTCACCTTTACCAGGTACTACAGCCACCTCTATATCTAAAATGTCTCCACCAGCTTGGTTATAGGCCAATCCAGTAGCTACACCAACTCTATTTTCCTTTTTAGCTACTTCGTATTTAAATTTACGGACACCTAGATATTTATCAACATTACGTTTAGTAATCCGAGCTTTTTTCTCGCGACCTTCAACGATTTCTTTGCTTATTTTTCTAACAATAGCTGAGATTTCTCTTTCTAAATTCCTTACTCCCGCTTCTCTAGTATATTCTCTTATAATTTTATATAAAGCATTATTGGAAATATTAATCTGATCTTCATCTAAACCATGATCTTCTAAAATTTGTGGCATTAAATGTCTATCAGCAATTTTGACCTTTTCATCTTCAGTATATCCTGGTAATTCAATTACTTCCATTCTATCTAACAATGGAGCTGGAATTGTACTGGTCACATTTGCTGTAGTAATAAACAATACATCAGATAAATCAAAAGGAACTTCTAAATAGTGATCAGTAAATTCATCATTTTGTTCGGGATCTAAGACCTCTAATAAAGCACTAGCAGGGTCTCCTCTAAAATCAGCAGATATTTTGTCTACCTCATCTAATAAGAATACTGGATTTTTACTACCTGCATCTCGCATAGAATTAATTATTCTTCCAGGTCTAGATCCAATATAAGTTCTTCTATGGCCTCTTATTTCAGCCTCATCACGAACTCCACCTAATGACATCCTCACAAAATCTCGTTCCAATGAACGGGCCACAGAACGCCCTAGAGATGTTTTACCTACACCAGGAGCTCCTACTAAACAAAGAATGGGGCTTTTTTTCTTTTTAGAGATCTTTCTAACTGCTAGATATTCTATAATTCTTTCTTTTACATCTTCAAGTCCATAGTGGTCTTCTTCCAATATTCTTTCTGCTTCTTTAATATCAATACCTGTATTTTTTTCTTTATCCCATGGTAAATCTAACATACAATCTAAATAATTTCTAATTACTGTAGATTCTGGTGACATAGACGGAGTTTTATTTAATTTTTTAATTTCATTTTCTATTTTTTCTTCGACTTCTTCAGGAAGTTCAATTTCTTCCATTTGCTCTCGATATTCTGCTATTTCATCCATATCGCCTTCATCTAATTCATCTTTTATTACTTTTAATTTTTCTTTTAGAAAATATTCTTTCTGTGTTTTTTCAACTTGATCTTTTACCTTTTCATTTATATCATTTTCTATCTTTAATATTTCAATCTCTTTTTTGATAATTTTCATTAGCAATTCTAGTCTTTCTTTATTAGAAAAAGCTTCTAATAAATTCTGCTCTTTTTTGTATTTTAATTCAAGATTTGAAGCTATAATATCTGCTAGTCTACCGGGCTCTTCTATATTAATTACAGAAACCATTGTTTCTTGTGGAAAATTACGATTATATTTTACATATTCTTTAAAATAATCCACAACACTTCTCATTAAAGCCTCTATTTCATAATCTTCTTCTTCATAGACAGCATTTTCTTCATTGAAAACTTCAGCTTTCACCTTAAAAAATTCATCTTTTTGTAGAAATTCTTTTATTTCTGCACGTTGGATACCTTCCACAATCACCTTTATCATACCATTAGGTAATTTCACCAATTGTTTTACTTCCGTAATTGTCCCAACTTTATATAAATCATCTTCTTCAGGATCCTCGATAGTTTCATCTTTTTGAGCAGCAATCAAAATTCTTTTTTCTTCAATCATTGCTTTTTCTATTGCTTCTACAGATTTATCTCTCCCAACTAAAAGAGGGATTACCATATGGGGAAATACAACCACCCCTCTAGATGCTAAAAGTGGTAATTCTATAAATTCTTCATCAATCTTTTGAATATCCCCTTCACTAATTTTTACAGATTCTAAATCTTTCATCACTTTCACCTCACAACCTAATATAATAAACTACACGTTTATTTATCTATAATCATTATATATTATTATACTTATAAATCAAATTTTTTAACCAGTAAAAAAGAGATAATAATGAGATCTCATTATTATCTCTGTTAAGACTTTATGCACTTTCTTCTCTTTCATTACCAACTTCTTTATCCCTTATTAATTCAGGTTCTTTACTTTTTTCAATTACCCCTTCATCAATTATACATTTAGAAATATCATTCTGAGAGGGTAAATCATACATTATTTCTAGTATTGTATCTTCAACAACCGACCTTAAACCTCTAGCTCCAGTATTTACCTCCAAAGTTTTGCGCGCTATAGCTTCAAGAGCTCCTTCTGTAAACTCTAAATCAACATGGTCCATTTCAAAGAATTTCTTATACTGTTTGGTTAAGGCATTTTTCGGTTCGGTTAAAATCTGAACTAAATCCTCAACACTTAATTCATTCAATGTTGCAATAACAGGCATCCTACCTACAAATTCAGGAATTAGACCATAATGTAGAAGATCCTGTGGTAATAAGTGTTTAAGTATTTCACCAATATTATCCTTTTCTTCTTTGGACTTAATGTCAGCTCCAAAGCCCATAACTTTATCAGTTACTCTAGATTTTATAATTTTTTCTAAACCATCAAATGAACCACCAAATATAAATAGAATATTCGAAGTATCTATTTGAATAAATTGTTGATGAGGATGTTTTCTCCCACCTTTTGGAGGAACATTCGCAGTAGTTCCTTCAATTATTTTTAATAAAGCCTGTTGAACTCCTTCACCAGAAACATCTCTAGTAATAGAAGGGTTTTCTGACTTGCGAGCTAATTTATCAATTTCATCAACATATATAATGCCTTTCTCGGCTTTTTCTATATCATAATCAGCAGCTTGAATTAATTTTAATAAGATATTTTCTACATCTTCACCCACGTAACCGGCTTCAGTTAATGATGTTGCATCTGTAATTGCAAATGGAACATCTAAAATTCCAGCTAAAGTTTGAGCGAGTAATGTTTTACCACAGCCGGTAGGACCGACCATTAATATATTACTCTTTTGTAGTTCAACATCATCTATTTTCATATCAGAATTAATTCTTTTATAGTGGTTATATACTGCAACAGAAAGAGTCTTTTTAGCTCTTTCCTGTCCTATGACATATTGGTCTAAAATATCTTTTATCTCTGCAGGCTTAGGAATATTACTGAAATTGAGATCTAAATCTACGCTTAATTCTTCTTCAAGAATATCATTACATAAATCTACACACTCATTACAAATATAAACACCTGGACCTGCTATAAGCTTTTTAACTTCATCTTGGGATTTACCACAAAAGGAACATTCTAATTGCCCATCTTCTTCATCTTCAAATTTAAACATTTAATCACCTCTAATAGTCCTATTCTTTATTTTTTTTATCTTTCATTTCACTTCTTGATATTACTTCATCAATAATACCATATTCTTTCGCTTGTTCTGAGGTCATGAAATAGTCTTTTTCAACATCTTCACTGATTTTGTCTACAGATTTACCAGTGTGTTTACTTAGAATTTCATTTAATAAATCTTTTATTCTCATCAATTCATTTATATGAACTTCTGCATCTGTTGCTTTTCCTTGAACACCACCGGCTGGTTGGTGAATCATTACTCTAGAATAAGGTAATGCATATCTCTTTTCATCTTCACCTGCAGCTAATAATAAAGCACCCGCACTAGCGGCTTGGCCCATACATATTGTTACAACATCAGGTTTGATATACTGCATTGTATCATAAATAGCTAAGGCTGCAGTAACTGATCCACCTGGACTGTTTATATATAAATAAATATCTTTATCTGGGTCATCTGCTTCTAAAAATAAAAGTTGTGCTATAATTAGATTAGCAATCTCATCTGTTACATGACTACCAAGAAAAACAATTCTATCTTTTAATAATCTTGAATAAATATCATATGAACGTTCTCCACGATTAGTTTGTTCAACTACCATAGGGATTAATCCACTCATTACAATTCCCCCTTATTATTATTAATCTTTATCTAGTTATTTTCTTTTAAATATTCAATAGTTTTTTGCATCTTAAGCCCATCTTTTAATCCATCAAGCTGTCCCTGCATTTGTAAAAATGCCTTTATTTGCTCTGGGTCTTGATCGTTATTTTCCGCAATTTCTTCTATTTGTTCTTCTATTTCTTCTTCACTAATCTCAATTCCTTCTTTTTCAGCTATCGCTTCTAAAATCAAATTGCTTCTTGTTCTATTCTCTGCTGCTTCACGATTCTGTTCTCTCCAACCTTCTTCATCTGTACCCATATAATCAAGATAGTCTTCTACTTCCATACCTTGTTGGGATACACTTTGAGCAAAGTTTTGATACATTTTATCAAGTTCTTCTTCTACCATTTTATCTGGAACGTCTACTTCAGCATTTTCAGAAGCAGTTTCAATTAATTTGTTTTCATATTCTCTTTCAGTACGTTCTTCTTTATTTTTTTGAAGTTTTTCTTGCACACTTTCCTTATATTCTTCAAATGTTTCATAATCACTAACTTCTTTAGCAAATTCATCATTTAATTCTGGAAGTTGTTTTTCCTTGATTTCTTTTACCTCTACATCAAATACAACCTCTTCACCTGCTAAATCTTTGGCATTATAGTCTTCAGGGAAAGTTACATTTATTTCAAGTTCTTCCCCAACTTTAGCACCAACTAATTGTTCTTCAAAACCAGGTATAAATGTATTAGATCCAATTTCTAAACTATATTCTTCAGCACTTCCACCAGGGAATTTCTCTCCATCCTTTTTGCCCTCAAAGTCAATTATGACAAAATCGCCTTCTTCAACAAGCTCCTTATCTGAACTTACTAATTGACTATGCTGATTACGAGCTTTATCAATTTCAGCTTCTATTTCTTCTTCATTTACTTCAGCATCTTCTTTTTCAACATTTAAATCTTTATATTCACCCAATTCAACATCAGGTGTTACTTCTACTTCTGCTGTGAAGGTAAAGGGTTCATCCTCTTCTATATAATAATCTTTAATATCAGGCTGGTCAATAGGTTCAATTCCTGTTTCTTCAATTGCTTCACTATAACCTTGTGGAATCAAAATATCTAAAGCATCTTTATGAAGAACTTCTTTACCATACCTAGCTTCTAATACTTTGCGCGGTACTTTACCTTTTCTAAATCCTGAAATATCAATATCTTTAACAACTTTCTTATATGCTTGTTCTAAAGCCTCATTTACCTTTTCGGGTTCAACTTCCACTTCTAATTCAACTTTATTTCCTTCAAGTTCATTCTTTTTTATTTCCACTACTTTATCATCCTTTCATCAAAACATTTATATTTTTTTCTTTACAATGTGAATAAGCCCCGATATGGCTGGTGCCAATTCGGGGTTTTAGTCATAGTTTATTGATTATTTGAAAATGGTGCGAAAGGGGGGACTCGAACCCCCACGAGGGGAACCTCACTAGATCCTAAATCTAGCGCGTCTGCCAATTCCGCCACTTTCGCATGGTATCAAACATTAGTAATTTTAGCATAAGAACCTCTTTATGTCAAGTAAAAAGGTACCAACTTTAAGAATTATTTATTATTTGGTAGTTTAATTTTAAAAATAGTTAAATTATTATTGCTCTCAACTTCAATACTTCCACTGTGTGCTTCAACTAAATTACGGGTGATAGTCAATCCAATACCTAAACCACCATTTTTTTGAGATCTAGATTTATCAGTCCTATAAAACCTTTCAAATAAATAAGGTAGATCTTCTTTGTCTATTTTAGGTCCTTTATTAGAAATAATTATCTCGAAGTATTTTGTCAATTCATTAATTTCTATTTTTATACTCTCACCTTCAAATGAATATTTAAGAGCATTTGAAATAAGATTATTAAAAATCTGTTTAACTGCATTTTTATCTGCATATATCTTTTTAATTTTATCTATTTTAATCTTGAAATCAATATTCTTATTAGCAGCAGATAATTTATATTTTTTCACAATTTTATTGACCAAATTTTCTAAATCAAAAATCTGTTTATCAATATTTAATATTTTTGCCTCAGCTTCATTTAATTCATTCAATCTATTAACTAATTTAATTAGCCTTTCTAATTCTTCATTAATTTCTTCATAAGTTTGGGAATTCCACTCTAAAACATCATCATCAACTCCTTCTAAATAATTTTTGATATTACTTAGAGGAGTTCTCAACTCATGAGCTAAATCTGAAGCTGATTCTTTCCGTATTTTTTCAAGATATCTTAATTTTCGGACCATCTGGTTGAATGAATTCCCTAATTCAGCTACTTCATCATTACTTTTTATATTTATTTCTTGTTCTAAATTGCCATTAGCGACTTCTTTTACAACTTGATTCATCTTATTTAAAGATGTGGTAAGATATTTACTGAAAAAATAAGTTGCACCAATAACTAATAAGGCAGTAATAAAAGCAGCTATATAAATAACTCTATTTATTTGATTCATAAATACATCTTCTGTATTAGATACTATTTCTTCAAGTCTTGAACGTTGCCATAATAATTCTCCAACTTTATTACCAGAATTATATAATTCAATACTTTCATAGTTTTGAATATTAATATTAGGAACACTATCCATACGGTCAGACATTCTTCCCATCATATTCTGATTCATTTTCCCAAACATATTAGGAGAACTAAAAGCAATTATTTCTCCATTATTGTTTCTCAGAAGTACTCTGAAATCATTTAGGCTTGCAAAATTGCTAATTATATTGCGCGCTTCATTCCAGTTATTAAGCTGGGAATAACTATCTTCTAAAAGATTTTTTAAATTGGAAACCTTACTTTTTCTTATATCTTTCAAATAGTTTTCAAAATAAAAATCAAAACGATAGTTAATATATACTGAAGTAATTAATAAGCCCCCAACAGAGACTAATATGAATATCACAAATATTTTTAATCCTAGTTTACTCATTTAACTATTCACCTACAAATCTATATCCAGCTCCATAAACAGTTTCTATAATTTTTTGGTCAGTTATGTTTAATTTTTTCCTTATATTTTTTATATGAGCATCAATAGTTCTATCAAAGCCTTTAAATTCTAATCCCAAAACTTTCTCTACGAGTTGATCACGAGATAAAACTTGCTTGGGATTACGCGCCATAAAATATAAAATATTAAATTCTGTAGAGGTAAACTCTATTTTTTCTCCTTGAAAAGTAACTTTCATTTCAGCTGGATAGATTTTAAGTTCTCCATCTAAATAACTTATGAATTCTGCTTTTGGTGTCTTATAATTACTTCTTCTTAATATTGCTTTGATTCTTGCCACCAATTCTTTGGGGCTAAAGGGTTTTACTACATAATCATCTGCCCCGATATTTAATCCTTCAATTTTTTCATCTTCTTGCCCTTTTGCAGTTAACATAATAATAGGAATATCAGATTTCTGCCTGATTTTTTTACAAACCTCTTCACCACTTATTACAGGAAGCATAAGATCTAAAACAATTAAGTCTATTGCTTCAGACTTAAAACAATTTAAAGCTTCCTGTCCATTTTTAGCGGTGATTACAGTGTAACCTTCTTTTTCAAGGTATGCTTTGATTACCTTTCTCATTTTATATTCATCATCTACAACTAAAATTTTCTCTGCCAATCTAAAGACTCCTCTTAACTAAATTTCTTTATTTCATCAATTTTATCCTGTAATAAATCCAGCTTTTCATCTTTTTCAAATTCCTCATAAACAAAATTTAATAACTGTCTTAACTTCCTATCTGACATCCCATCTACTTCCACTATAAAATCTTTTCTTTCCATTAATAAGCACCTCCATAGATTAATTAACTTTTTTTCTCATATATTCTAATATGTCTTTATCTATATGATCATCCACTTGTTCCCGCTCTTCAAAATTTTCTTGATGATAAAATACTTCTAGAGCATTTTGAAATTCATCATTATTCTTTGAATTGATATCACCCGGAAACAAGTCTAGATCTTTTAAATAACCTTTAATTTCTTTTATTATTGAATCATCTAATTTTACCTTTTCTACTTCTTTATCACCAAAATATAAATAAAATATTTCTAACAATCTCTGTAGTTTTTGTATCGGAGTTTCATGATCATCGACCCTTAGGTCAATATACCTATCATTATAGCCTCCATAACTACCATTTTCTTTGACTACAAGCAATGCGGCAGACTGTCTACCTCTTTTATCTCCGCCAGCTTTCTGACCGGCTTCCAGGGCCAAAACAAGTCGTTCAGCAAGCTCACCCTGAGTATTTTGAAATTTATCTGCCATATCTTCAACAGTATCCTTACCAACTAATATATTTCCCTGACAAGCAAAATTAGGACCAGTTTTCCCACCTGCCCAATCATAACATTCATCACCTGTAAAGGAAGCTGAATTACCTTTTGTATCTACAATACCAACTTGTCTTGTAACCTCATTATCATCTTCAGAACGTAATTTTTCAATTACTTCTTCTGGAGATAATCCTTCTTTTAATAAATCTAATCCTTTTTTGCCATAATCTAAATTGGCTAAGGCTTGAGTAGCAATAGCTCCAACATTAGCTTTTGCCCATGGTACAACCGAACCCACTGCTAAAAATTTTGATTGTACTGCAATTCCTAGTTCGCCAGTTTCAGGATCATAACCCACTATTGAAAAAGTATTAACTCTTTTTTGCGTCAATAGCCTCACTCCCATACACTTTTTTATATTTTATCATATATTGATATATATTTAAAAAAAATATCACCTTTTACATGTTTTTTTGATAAGCCTTTCTTTTCTATGTTCCAAAGCATCCCTCTCTTTTTTATAATTATTTGTGATTACTCTATTTTTTTCTAACAATTCAATCGCCTGATTTGTATAAGTTAATGCTTTCTCATAATCTTTTTCCCTATGTTCAAAAAACTTAGCCATTTCAACATACGGAAAAATATCTAGTGAGCTTTTTTTAATCATAGCCTGCCAAATTTGAACTGCTTCTTGATGGCGGTCTACCCTTTTATATTGCCAACTTAATTTCTTCATAGCTTTATATTCTAAATGTTTTTGCTCTGAATTTTTTATAGATTTTTCCAAGTAAGTAATACAACTTTCATAATTTTTATCCTTTTCCCTTATTCTTCCCATCTGGTATAATTCATGGGCCGTTAAATTTTCAATATTATCTAGATGTATTTCTTTCAAATGACTAAATAGGGTTACTAAGGATAAAATATCATATCTATTATGTTCTAAAATGGGTACTAATTGTTTTAAATCCTTATTTTGAAGAAATTCAAAATATAGCCCAGGAATTAAATGACCTGGTATATCATCCATCCTTTCAAAATCAAGAATATTTTCTTCCAGAGAATTAAGAGAACAAGAATCTAAAAAAGACCATAATCTGCGAGCAGAATGTAGTAAATCAACATGTAGTTTGAAGTCCGGTCTTTTAAGTCTATTCAATATTAATCTTGTCTTAATTAAAGGTAGGTCAAAACTTTTTCCATTAAAAGAGACTACTATATCATGATTTGTTAATTTATCTTTAATATCTATTAACATTGGTGTTTCTTCATCATAATCTCTCATCAAATACTGTTCAACAATAAAATCTTGATTTTCAAAATATCCTATCCCTATTAAAAATGATACAGTACCTGTCCCTCCCATCAAACCGGTAGTTTCTGTATCAATAAATAATATATTGTTGCTAATTTCTCTATTAAATTCTGGATAATTAGTATTAGCAATAGTAGTTAAAATATCAGAGTCAAGCTGCATAGAAAACTTATTTATTTCATATAAACCGTGCTTATACTTCAAAGGATAAGTTTTAGTTGTTTTCAAATAAACTCCGTGCTCATTTTCCATAATCTTATATAGGAATGCATCTTTATTTAAATAGTCAATGTTTTTTTCTTTAGGTTCCCGGGTAGTATCATTTTTTTCTAATTTATTTAACTTATCCCTCAGATTCACCCTTTAGAACCTCCTTTAGTAAATAAAGAGTTTTCTCTTTCCCATTCATTCCAACTTCATTAACTGGACCAACACAAGCTGGGCACCCACCTTCACAAGGACATTTATTCAAATATTTATATGCAGATTGTAACAACTTATAGTCTATTCTAAATAATTTTTCGCTTAACCCAACACCACCTGGGTAACTATCATATATAAATATAGTTGGTTTACCAGTAAAAGGTGATCTAATTTGAACTGTAGAATTAATATCACCTGGATCACACATTAAATAAATTGGAGCAATATTGACCAGGAGGTTTGACAACCCTAATAATGCATTCTCTAACACTTTTTTATTTAATTCAGCCTCAAATGTATGGTCTAGACTCATCCACCAAGCAGTAGTATGCATTTCTACTTCAGGTAAGTTAATATCTCCATAGCCTACATTTTCATGGGTATTAAACTTTACTTTTTTATACATTGTAGCCTGAGCACTTACTACTACTTCTCCGTGTTCAGAATTTCTTTTAGATAACTTTTTTTTATCAAATTGATCTAATATACTTAAATCAACAGCAAGATTTGCATCAGTGTAGAAGTTTACATCTACTTCTTTAACATATGCCTTTTTCCCATCATAATCTAATTCTTTCACTTGATATTGTTTCCCTTCATGTATATAGATAGCGTCTTCATGAATAGTTGTAGGAACACTAAAGTAATCCACTCGACCAATAACACGAGGACTACCAGTTTTTGTTCTATCTACTACAGCAAAGTCATCAGAAGAAGCACTTCTTAAACTAATATCCTCAGCCGGATATCTTTCTGCCGACCAATACCATTTACCGCTTTTATATCTAAGAACATTATTTTCTTCTAAATACCTTAAAATTTCTTCAGTAGTTTCTACTCCAAATTGTTCTCCCTCTTCAAAAGGTAATTCAAAAGCAGCACATTTAATATGTGAAAGTAAGATCATTAAATTGTTTGGATTAATTAAAGCACTTTCAGCTGGTTGTTCGAAGAAATATTCCGGATTATTTACAATATATTGATCCAAAGCACTACTGGAAGCTATTAGAATTGATATTGAACGCTTTTGACCTCTTCCAGCTCTTCCAGCTTGCTGCCAAGAACTAGCTATTGTACCCGGATATCCTGCTAAAATACTGACATCCAGTTGACCGATATCAACCCCTAACTCTAAGGCATTTGTGCTAACAACACCATGAATATCTCCTTCTCTTAAACCTTTTTCAATTTGACGCCGCTCATTCGGTAAATATCCTCCCCGATAACCTCTAATATTTACATCTTGAGGTTTATCATCTCTTAGGTAAGATAATATTATCTCCGTCCTCAATCTACTTCTGGTAAAAATTATTGTTTTAATTTTGTTTTTTAAAAATATTGAGGCAATTTTTTTGCTTTCCAGTACATAACTTCTACGAATTCCTAGTTCTTTATTTACAACTGGAGGATTATAAAAAATAAAATCTCGCGGTCCCGCCGGCGCACCATTTTTATCTACTACTTCTACTTCTTCACCTATTAATTTTGAGCTTAATTCACCAGGATTATCAATTGTAGCTGAAGCACAAATGAAAACGGGATTTGAACCATAGAAATTACAAATTCTTTTCAATCTTCTAATTACATTAGCAACATGGCTGCCAAATACTCCGCGATAACTATGAACTTCATCTATAACAACATATTTTAAGTTTTCAAAAAGTTTAATCCATTTTGTGTGATGTGGTAAAATGCCGACATGTAACATATCAGGGTTAGTTATTACAATATGACCAGCTTGTCTAATACTTTTCCTTGCGCTGACCTGGGTATCACCATCATATGTATAAGTTTTTATATCCTCATCCAACGCTCTTATTAATTCATACAAACCAGATAATTGATCTTGTGATAGGGCTTTGGTAGGAAAAAGATAGAGGGCTCTATTATTATCATCTTTTAATATCGAATTTAGAACAGGTAAATTATAGCATAATGTTTTACCTGACGCAGTAGGAGTTACTACTACAGTATTTTTTTTGTTTTCTACTAATTCATAGGCTATTTTCTGGTGACTGTATAACTTATCAATGTTTTTTTCTTCCAGTATTTTTTTAATTCTTGTATCTAATTGAGTAGGTATATTTACAAATTTTCCTGCTCGACCTTCAATTTCTTTCCATGCCGTTATTCGATTCATAAATTTCGGGCGATTTAATAAAGAAGACTTCATTTGTTCAATATTCATCTAATCATTCACCTCGATACGAACTTTTGTTCTATATTAAATAATTATACCATAAATATTAATAAAAAAAAACACCGGCTAACCGATGTTTACTAAAAATTTCTATCTATTATTTTTTCTGTTAGCCAGTAAATAATTTCTCCGTATTCATTATCTTTATATGAGTTAATTATTTTCTGAGCTTTATCTTTATATCTAAAAGCCAATTGTTTAGTATATTCTATTCCACCTTTTTCATGTACTAAATTTTTGATCTCATCAGAGTATTTTTCAGGTTTTACAAGATATCTATCAAGCTCTTTTGGATTATCGCTCTCACTATAAACATATATAATCGGAAGAGTATAAATACCTTGGGTGAAATCATTATTTTGAGGTTTTCCCAATTTTTTGTTTTGTTCTTGAAAATCAAAGATATCATCAACTAACTGGAATGCCATCCCCATATAATATCCCAGTTTACCCATCTTATATACCTTATATTTGTTCATTCCTGATAAATCTGCTCCCAACATAGTACTTGCTTTAAAAAGTAAAGCGGTTTTTCTTTTAATTGCTTCTAAATATTCTTTGAAAGTGGGTATTTTTTTATTTTGTCTTTGGTATTGAGATACTTCGCCCTCACAAAGAAGTTTTATACTATTAATAGTATTTTTCATTTGACGTAATAAAGCACCATCAATTTTTTCATTGCCAAATTCATCTAAAATTATTTCCATAGACCGAGCAAATAAAAAATCTCCCATAAAAATTGCTGTTTTATTGGAAAATTTCTGATGAGTAGTTTTAACCCCTCTTCTCTTAGATGATTCATCTATTACATCATCATGAATTAGAGTTGCTAAATGGATCATCTCAACTGCAGCTGCCATCGGCCAGATTCTTTTTTTATCAAATTCTCCAAGATGACTAACAGCAATTAAAAGTGCTGGTCTAACTCTTTTACCACCAGCAGCAACTAATCTATTCATTTCCTGAGTTATGAGATCATTACTACTAGATAATTTTTCATTAAAATAATTTTCAAAATCATTTAGTTCATTTGCAAAACTGGGATACTTTTCCCAAAACATTTTTATCACCTACAATTTAACTTTCATAATTATCTATAAATGATTTCAAGATCATCCACGGTAAATGTAATTTGTCCTTTTAATTCCTCGCTTACATAAGCTTTATCATCTTTAGTTAATAATACAATATTTACATCTTCCATTTCCTGTGCAATTTCAAAAGATTTCTCTACACCTAAAATATAAAAAGAAGTTGATAAGGCATCAGCATAACTTGAATTATTTGAAATAACTGTAGAGCTTATTATACCTTTACGAGCAGGATAACCAGTTTCTGGATTAATAATATGGTGATATCTTACTCCATCTTCTATAAAAAATCTTTCATAGTTTCCAGAGGTTACTACTGAAATATCTTCTCCTTCTACTGCTGCAATAATATTACCTCTATTTCGAACTGGGTCTTGAATACCAATATTCCAGAGACTGCCATCTACTTTGTCTCTATGTACAGAAACATTTCCACCCATATTTATAAAAGCACTGTCTACATCTTTTTCATTTAAATAACTAATAACATAGTCTGCTGCATAACCTTTAGCAATCGCACCTAGATCAATACTCATATCTTTTTCTGCTAAGAAAATTTTATTATTTTCCTGAAATTCTATTTTTTTATATTCAACTCTTTCAATTGTTTCTTTAATTTTTTTCTCTGAAGGTAGTTGCTCTTCTTCAGTACCGATTCCCCATAGAGAAACTAAAGGACCAATTGTAGGGTCAAAAACCCCATCTGTAATTTTAGCAAACTTATTAGTTTCTTCTAATAATTTATATGTTTCTTCATTAACCTTTACCGGTTTAACACCTGCATTTAAATTTATTTTATTAATATCACTGTCCTCAATTGTTTTACTAAATATATCTTCTAAATAACTTAACTTGTTCAAAACTTCATCTAGTACTTGCTCAGAATTTTCATCATGTATTCTAACTCTCACTAAAGTATCCATTAAAAATTCTGAACCTTCACTTTTAGTAACTTCGGAATTATTGCTTGGTTCAGGACTAGATACAGAATTATTTGGATTTTCTCTTCCAATAAAATAAATACCGGATATAATAATTAATAATATTAAAATGGCAAATAAAAATCTTTTATAATTCATTATTTATCTACAACCTCATTATAATATACTATAAACAAGAGCCCTTAAAGAGGGCTCTTGTCTATATAATATAAAATTATATTTCAAATTTACTTTTACTTATAATCGTCAGGGTTTAAGCCTGCTTGAGTTAAACATTGAGCTAAGGCACCATTTAAACCATGGTCAGTATGAGTAGCACCTGATACAACATCAACATCTACAGATTGCTTCTCAACTACTTGAGAAGGCCACTTGTTAAATGTTTCTACAGCTTCTTCATAAGGATATTCTCCTTCAACTTTATCGCCAACAAGTGCTTCTTCTTCAGGATTTTTAGCTGTTACAATTTCTACAGATTTGATTTCTTCACCTTCAATTACAGCCTTAACTAAATAATGTCCATGTCCATAATCTCTACTTACACCATAATAAGTATTCTTATCATAATTACCTTTTGCAATATTTAAAGCCATATCTACAGCTTTAGTATAACTTTCATGAGAACCTGTAGCACCGGAAATTACATCAATACCTTCAGTACCTTGATTACGAATAACTGCTGATGGAAAGTTGACAAAGAATTCACGAGCTTGTTCATGTGGATACTTTGTAGTTTTTAAATTATTTAAAATTTCTACACCAGTAATTTCATTAAAATTAACCTTTACCTCGATCACAATATCGCCGTGATCACCTGGTAAATAACCCACATATTCACCATCCGATAATTCCTGTGCACCAACGATTCCTGAAAAAGCAACTAATAAAACTAAAACTGCAAATAATGTAGCTACATTTGTCTGTGTGATTTTACTCACATTAACCCCTCCTTATTATGTATTCTGTTATATATTATAATTAAAAATTTCTCAAAATGCAAATTATATTTAGAAATAAGAGAAGAAAACTCAGATTTTTCTTGAAAAATAGTCCAAAGTAAGTTATTATTTTATTAAATAGATATAGAAACATTTAATTTTTTTGTGAATTTTATATTTATTTTATGTTTTATAATTCACATGTAAATTAATTACTATTAAGTAAAGGGGGATTATATGAGCAAGCGAATAGTTATACTCGGTGCAGGATATGCTGGAATTGAGGCTGCACAAAGCCTGAACAAAAAATTCCGTAAAAATCCAGAAGTACATATTGATCTAATTAATGATCGCGATAAGCACGTCTTGTTAACTGAGTTACATGAAGTTGCTGGAAACAGAGTTGGTAAAAATGGAGTCGAAGTTTCTTTAGACCAGCTTTTTGAAAACACCAAAGTAAATGTTGTAAATGACAAAATCATTGACTTCGACTTAGATAATAACAAAATTAGTTCCAGTGACCAGATTTATGAATATGATCATCTAGTGCTCGGAATTGGTAGTGAACCTACCTTTTATAATATTCCGGGAATGGAACATAACTCATTCACTTTATGGTCAGAAGACGATGCTGTTAGTATAAGAGAACATATTAGAAACATGTTCAAAAAAGCAGCAAATGAACCAAACCTCGAAAAAAGACAGCAAATGCTAACATTTGTAATCGGAGGTGGAGGTTTTACTGGAATTGAAACCGCTGGAGAATTAGCGGAATGGTTCGATGATTTATGTAAAGTTTATGATATTTCACGTAGTGAAGTCAGTTTAATTGTAGTCGAAGCTTTAGAAAGAATTTTACCTGTATTATGTGATAATCAGTGTGATAATGCTGAAGACTACTTGAAAGAAGAATTAGACGTTGAAATTATTGATGGATATGCAATATGTAATGTTACTAAAGATTATATTGAAATTAGTAAAACAGATACAGATAATGATCATAGAAGAAGAATTGAATCAAATACTGTAATCTGGACAGGTGGAGTTAAAGGTAAAGAAATTCTAAAGAAAACCGACCTTGAATTAAGTAAAGATAACAGAATAAAAGTAGATAAATATCTTCAATCTACTAATTTTGATAATGTTTACGCTATAGGTGATAACTCCTTATTTACACATGATAGAGAACGTCCTTTACCTCAATTAGTAGAAGCCGCTGTGCAAGGTGGCGAATGTGTAGCAGAAAATATTGAAGCAAAAGTTAAAGGTGATAAATCATTAGAAGTCTTTGAACCGCAAATGCACGGTATAATGGTCTCAGTTGGAGCAAATTATGCAGTTGCAGAACTTAAACCCTTCGGAGATTTTACTATAGCACTCCAAGGATTCTTTGCAATGTTTATGAAACATCTAATTAATATGCATTATTTATTTGGAATTGGCGGTTTTAGTTTAATAGGCGATTATATAGAACATCAATTTAAAGATACGCGAGGAGGTATTGGTATGTTGGTAAGACATATGATGAAAAAATCCGGAACCTTCTGGTTAGCATTTTTAAGAATTTTTGTAGGTCTTAGATTCTTAATCGAAGGTATAAATAAAGTTAGCCAAGGATGGTTGTTCGGTTCAGAAGAACATTTGGTCTCGGGTGCTTCATCTTATTTATGGAGTTCAGGTACACCTGATTTTTATGTAAATTTAATGGAAACATTTGTTGTACCTAATCAGGTCTTTTTCCAGAGAGTACTAGTTGTAACTGAATTAATAACAGGGTTAGCATTAATCGGCGGCTTCTTAACATTCTTATTTGCTTTAGTTGCAATTGGAATGAGTGCAAACTTTGTAATTGGTGCAATTGGTTCTTCTGCAGGTATTTGGGAACCACTCTGGATATTATTAATTTCAATCACCCTATTATCCGGTGCTGGTAAAGCCTTTGGTATTGATTATTATTTAATACCTTGGTTAAGTAATCTATCCAAAAAACCGGTTAAATATCGTGATGAAAGGTCTGCTTAATTAAAAATGATATATTGAATATCAAATTAAAGGAGAGCTAGCGCTCTCCTTTTTCTTTTTTATTATCTATTATGAACGTCTTTTATTTCCTTGAAGATATTATCAGTAATTATATTTGGTCCAGCTATGATCAAATGATGCCCATGAAAATTTGTTTCTAAAACCTTTCCACCAGCTTCTTTAACTATAATTACTCCAGCTTTTATATCCCAAGGATTAAGTTTTAATTCCCAAAACCCATCTAACTTTCCAGAAGCCACCAATGCTAAATCATAAGCAGCACTACCTAATCTTCTAATCCCTCTTGTTTTATATAAAAGATGATTGAAAATACTAATATTATTATATTCATCTTCATTTAAGTCATAAGGAAAACCAGTTACTAACAAACTTTCCTTTAATGTTTTTTTATCAGCTACCTTGATTTTTTGACCATTTAAATAAGCTCCTTTATCTTTAATAGCAGAATAAAATTCTTCCATATAAGGAACATAAATTACACCCAAAATAGGTTCTTCATCTCTCATTAAAGCAATTGATATTGAAAAAAGAGGAAAACCATGAATATAATTTGTAGTTCCATCTAAAGGATCTATTACCCAAGTGTATTCTGATTGAGTTTCTTTTGTTCCACTTTCCTCAGCTAATATATTGTGTCCTGGAAAATGATTATTAATCCACTTGATGATCATTTCTTCAGAATTTTTATCAACCTCTGAGACCAAATCCAAATAGCTTGTCTTCTCTGTTACATTTATTTTTTTATTGAATTTATTTAATTGATATTTCCCTACTTCTCTAGCTAACTCCTTTACATCAGCTAAAACACTCTTTAATTTAATAAAAACCACCTCCATCTGTTTTTAAATTTTTTTTGATCTAACAATATAATATTATATATTTTAATTAATTTAAACTTTATTGGTAATAATTAAAAACCCGGAAAGAATCCGGGTTATTTAAAATTATATTTTATTCTCTATATTTTACAACAACTTCCTCTATATCCCAACGAGGTTCTAATTTCTCTTTTATATCTTCTTTGACTGCTGATGCAAATTGATGATCCTCAGCCAAATCAACAGTTACAGTAATAACCTTATCTTTAATTTCTATATCTTCAACTAAATTAGTCTTAAGAACATCTAATCCATGAATAGGATTCATAACATGTTTTAGTCTTTCTTTAGCCACTTCTATTGTGGTAGATACCTGTTCTTCTACAAGCCCATGTTTTTCTTCATAATCTCTTATTGCTTCTTTTAAAGCATCAACAGCTAAAACAGAACAGTGGTTTTTAACAGCAGGTAAACCACCTAGTTCATCTGCTGCCTGTTGCCAGGTAATTTCTTTTGCTTTATCAATACTCCTGCCCTTTGCCATCTCTGTAATAATTGATCCAGTTGCTATATTCGAAGCACAACCATAAGAACGGAATTTAATATCTTCAATTTTTTGTGTGTCTTCATCAACCTTCAAATGAAGCTGAACCATATCTCCACATGCTGGTGAACCTTCTTTTGCTATTCCATCAGGATTTTCTATTTCACCCACATTTTTAGGGTTTTGAAAATATTCAATTACCTTATCACTATAAGGAGAACTCATATTACTCACTTCCTTTCTTACCTAAAGGACTAATTTCCCTTAGATTATTCACAACATCTTTTACTGCTTCTACAATTTTTTCTACATCCTCTTTTGTATTATAACGACTAAATGTAAATCTTATAGAACCATGAGCCCTTTCATGATCTCCACCAATACCTAATATAACATGACTAGCCTCAAGTGATTTACTAAAACAAGCCGAACCGGTACTAACTGCAAATCCTCTCATATCAAGGTGTAAGGTTATAGATTCACCCTCAACATAATGAAAAGTAATATTTGCATTTTGCGGGATTCGATCCTCGCGAGAACCATTTAATGTGACATCTTCAACCTCTTCTTCCACTTTATCTATTAAATAATCACGTAATTCTTTTAACCTTGAATTTTCTTCTTCAGTAATTAGTTCCACAGCTTTAGCAAATCCAACAGCTCCAGGTATATTTTCTATTCCAGCTCTTAGATTATTTTCTTGAAATCCACCATCCATAAGTTTCTTAATTTTTACTCCTTTTCTTTTATATAATCCACCGATACCTCTTGGACCATGTATAGTATGAGCAGCAACTGTTATTAGGTCAATAGGTGTTTTGGAAACATCGATTGGAATTCTCTGAAAAGTATGAGTAGCATCAGTATGGAATAAGATATCTTTTTCATGTAAATATTCAGCTATTTTATTGATATCCTGCAGAGTTCCTATTTCCTGATTAGCATGTTGAATGGAAACTAAAATGGTATTAGCTCTAATTTCTTCTTTTAATTCTTCAAAGTCAATTTTACCTTTTTCATCTACACTAATATAACTAACCTCATAACCCTCTCTTTCAAGGGTTTTGGCAGTATTTAACACTGAAAAGTTTTCAATATCAGAAACAATTAAATGTCCTTTTTTATCCTGATTATACATAACACCTTTAAGAGCTAAATTATTAGACTCAGTTGCTCCCGAAGTAAAAATTAATTCTTCACTTTTAGCTCCAATAGAATCTGATATAGTATTTCTTGCATTTTCAAGTGCTTCCTTTGCTTCAATCCCCATTGTATAAGCAAATTCCGACGTCGCAACAGCATAATCATCAAAATAATAAGGTTTAATAGCATCCAAAACTTTTTCATCAATTCTAGTCACAGCAGAATTATCTAAATAAACAATATCTTTACTCATCAAATCACCTCGTTTTAAATATATAATGTCATTTCTGATTCACGTGCTTCTTTAATATAAGTACCTACAGCACAATATTCAGTTATAACTTCATCTCGTAAGTCTTCTTTTTCAATACCCATAATTTCCATTGTCATATCACAAGCAAATATTTTGCCACCGAGTTCAACATAATCTTGTAACATGTTCTCTAATGAACGTACATTAGCTTTTTTCATTTTCCATTTCATAAATAATTTACCAAGCCCTAAAAAGTTCATTTTAGATAAAGGTCCTTTATCTAAATTATCTTTTTTCAACCTTTCTAATCCCCAAAAAGTAAAATACATAGAAACATCCATACCCATTGAAAGAGCGCCATTACCTATTATAAAGGCACTATATATTTTGTCAAAGTCCCCACTTTCCACAATTAACGTGGCCTTATCTCCCATAAATTTCACCTCTATTTTCTGATTCTGATTTCCCAGTAATCATCTTTCTCCTCTACAGATATTAGTTCCAAATCCATTGCTTCAACAGCCATGGGGATTTCTTTTTTTGAAGCTGAATGATCTCCAGTAACTACTAAAACATCACCTTTCTCTGCTTTTCTAAGTGCTTTCCTGGTTTCAACTAGAGGAACCGGACAATTTTCTCCTAAGCAATTAACTTTTATCTCTTCAGACATTATTAATCCTCCTCTTTAAGAAAATAAAACCTGCCACGTTTCTCATTGGTTATTTTTAAATCATAATCTTTATCTAATTCTCTCAAATATTTATTTACCTCATTAACATGAATTCCCAAAATATTAGAAAGATCTTTAACAGTACAGGGCCTTCTTTTTATTGTCTCAATAATTTCATCTTTTGTTTTACTACTTATACTTTTTTTCTTAGTATCAGAGGAATAATGACCAATAATTTCAGCTCTTTTACCAATTATCTCTGCTGCTTTTTTTAATACGTCTTCTGAAGCAGGTTTAATCCATTCAACAGCACCAGGTCTATCAAGAGTATTCAATTGTACTCGCTCTGGTTTTATTTTCTCAATAATACTATTCATTTTTTTAAACTCTTCCAAAGTATCATTTATATTAGGTACAATAAAGATTTCTAAATACATTTTCCCCTCAAAATCATTTCTAAATTTAATTAAACCATCTATAATATCGTTAAGCCTAATTGCTTCATGAGGTCTATTAATTTTTTTAAAGTTCTTTTCTATTCCAGAATCTAATGAAGGTACAATTAAATCTATATTTCGAATTTCTTTTCTAACCTGTTTATCGGTCAATAAACTACTGTTAGTTAAAAGGGCTAAATCATATTCTGGATGATTATTATTTAAAAAATCTATGATTTTTCCTATGTATTTATATAGAGTTGGTTCTCCGGAGCCAGAAAAAGTTATATAATCTAATTCAGGGTTGGTTGATAAATAATTATCTAACTCCTCAATAATTAAATCAACTGGTTTAAACTCTTTTCTATTTATAGATAAATTTGTTGTCTCACCACATTCACAATATATACAGTTAAAAGAACATACCTTATAAGGGATTAAATCTATTCCTAAAGAAAGACCTAATCTTCTTGAAGGAACAGGGCCATATATATACTTCATTAAAACACCGCCTTTATCATTTAGTTTTACAAAATATTATACTTCATTCAGTGATGTCATTATATGATAACTGAGTATTTTAGTCAAGTTTATACTTTACACTTATTCTTCTTCTTGAAAATCTAACGAAGTAGAGTTTATACAGTACCTATTATTAGTCGGTTCTGGACCATCATGAAAAAGATGACCAAGATGACTTCCGCATTTACTACAGATTACTTCTGTTCTTTTATGAGATAATTTGTAATCATCACGATATTCAACTACCCCTTCTTCTATTATACGGGTAAAACTAGGCCAACCTGAACCAGAATCATATTTATATTTTGAATCAAATAATTCGTTTCCACAGGCAGCACACTTAAATATCCCAGATTTGTCAAAATGATAGTATTCATTACTATATGGCGGATCTGTTTTACCTTTTCTTAATACGAGATACTCTTCTTCAGTCAATTCTTTTTTCCATTCCTCTTCAGTTTTATCAATCGGAAATTTTTGATTTTCTTTATTCATTATTATCCCCTTTCTCAATCTTTTTTACAGGTTCAATCCCATTATTATCGTTCCCTTTATCATACACATGAACACTTTGAGTTGGATAAGCAAATTCAATACCCTCTTCATTAAATCGTTCTTTTAACTTTAAGTTGATTTCTTCTTGCAGATCCATATAAACTTTATAATCACTATCTTCCACATAATATACAACCTGATAAACTAAACTATATTCACCATAACTAGCAAAATGTGCTCTATCAAAACTTGCCTTCTCTATATCAGTAATTATTTCTTCTACTATTTTGGATATCATTTCTGCCTTTTCAACTGAAGTTTTATAAGTTACCCCAAAGTTAAAATTAATTCTTCTCCTCTGCATTCTTTTATAGTTATTTATACGAGAATTAGTCAAATCATTATTAGAAAATACTAACTGTTCCCCACTTAGACTTCTAACTCTTGTTGTTTTGATACCGATATGTTCTACAGTTCCTTTATAATCACCGATTATTATAAAATCTCCAATATCAAAAGGCCTATCTAAAAATATAGTAAAATAACTAAAAATATCTGCTAAAATTGTTTGAGCCGCAAAGGCAATTGCAATACCACCTACACCTAAACCAGTTATTAGACCTCTAATTTCAATATTGAGATTATCTAATACAAATAGTAAAGCTATTAACCAAGTAACTAATTTGATTATAAAAACCGAAACAGTAAATACTGTTTCTTGTGCTTGATTACTTGGTTTTTTCTCCCAATATTTTTTGGCAGTATATATTATCACATCCTGAACTAAAAGGGTAATATAGAGTACTAGTCCTAAAATGAAAAATATATTAACTGTTCTTTCTATTATTCTATTTAAAGTTAATCTATTAATGGCAATATATATAATTATCAAATACGCTAAAGGAACAATTCTATTGGATAAAGATTTATTAAAAAGTTCTCCAAAACTTATTGAAATCTTTTTTAAAGCTTCATAAATATTATCAAAGAGAAAATACTTGATTAGTTTTATGATTGTTATACCAGCTATAATAGTTATTAAGGAAACTAAATAATTTAATAAAGAATTATTAAATAAAATATTTTGAAGAAAAACTGTTTCCATTATTTATCCACTCCTCTTGAAATATTCTATAGTTTAATTATTACTCTGTTCATTTAACTTTGCCGTACATTCTGGGCATCTAATTGCCTTAATATTTATTTTCGAATAACAATAAGGACACTCTTTGGTGTTCGGGGCTGCCTCTATTTTTTTTTCTTTGTTAATTTCCTTTAATTTATTATAATATGAAATAACAATATAAAGAACAAATGCTACTATCAAAAAGTCTATGACAGTATTAATAAACCTTCCGTATTTAATTATTGGAACTCCGGCTTGCTCAGCAGAAACTAATGAATCAAAATTTTGCTTACTTAGATTGATATATAAATTAGAAAAATTTATTTTACCTATCAACAAACTTACAGGGGGCATTAAAATATCATTCACAAATGAATTAATGATGTTATTAAAAGATATACCTATAATGATCCCCACAGCCATTTCCACAACATTACCTCTTAATGCAAATTTTTTAAAACCTTTTAACATTTTATATTCCCCCAGTTGAAAAGTCCTTCTTAAATAAATAATAACATTTATTAAGGTAAATATACAATGTATTCTTATTAATCTAATATATATTTATGCAAAAGATTACGTTACTTTATCCATTATAGAGCTATTAGAAGCATTTTAAACATAAATTGAATTAACCATTAAATAACCGCTTTGACTAATCATCTACAATAAACTATAATAAAAGTAGGCTCCAAGGAAACCCTAAGACGATTTATTTTAAGTAACAATCTTTGTTGAAGTCGATAAATGAATAATCAACAAAATCTGGAATTTGAATTGGAGGTTAGTGGGAGAAATTTATAGATACTTAGTACTAATTTAAGTGCTAATATCAATAAATATACTCTATACTGACCGAGGAAGATTTAAAGAAAGGATTCTGGATGAGAATAAGACTTCAATAGAAAAGGAAGATTGCGAAAGGAATAAAAAATCAAAGAAGGTTCGTTGGAGCCTTTTTTTATTGTCTAAATTTTGCTATATATGGTAAATTACGATATTTTTCTTCATAATCAAGACCATAACCTATTACAAATTTACTATCAATTTCAAATCCATTATATTTAATTGGTAATTCCACTAATCTCTGTACTTTACAATCTAAAAAAACACAAAGCTTTATACTTTTTGGTCTTTTAGGGGCTAGATATTTAACTATATAACTATGGGTTAATCCTGTTCTAATAATATCTTCAACTACGATAATATCTCTATTTCTAATCGTTAAATCTAAATCTTTAGTTATTTTGACTTTTTCTTTTGTCCCATCGGTAGACTTAAATCTTCCTATTGATAAAAAATCAATATTATGTTGTATTTTTAATTCTCTACTTAAATCGGCTAAAAAATAAACAGAACCCTTAAAAATGCCTATTAATATTGGTTCTTCACTCTTATAATCTTTATTAATTAGTTGGGATATTTCTTTTACTCTTTCCTTTATTTGTTTTTCACTATAAATTATCTCACCAATATGTTTGTTATTCATTTCCTTCACCCTTATTATTTTCAAAATCATTTATCCCAAATCTATCCAATAATTTATGGTAATCTTTTTTATACACAATATTTACATTTATATCAGGATATAATTTTTGTACTAATTTGATTTTTTTATTCTTTTCAGTAACATATTTTTGTTTCATAGTTGTTAACTCTATATATGTATCAAATTCAGGTAAATAAAAATCAGGTCTAAATCCTAAAGCAATATTACCCTCCGCATCCCATTCTAATGGAAATTCGGTAGGTTCATATTCCCACTTTATATTATGCATATCCAATATTTCAGCAAAGTCCTTCTCACTTTCATGTACAAAATCTATCTCATTTCTTTTATAATCTTCTGTATGAAAAACTTCATCTTTTTTAAAAAGCTGTTGAGGATTTTCTTTTTTCATTTCAATTAAATGTATAATTAAGTCAGTAGCTTCATGGACGTTCAAGCCATCTGTATTAATAGTCGTATGGTATAAAGAAATATTCTCCCAATCTTTGTCAAAAACACGGTGGACATATCTTCTATGCTTCCTATCACTTAAGTCAAGGGTTCTTAATGCTTGTTCTTTATTGATATTATATTTTTCTCTTATTCTTTGCACTCTACTCTGGTCTGAGCACAGCACCTTAATATGCACTGCATGTGCATATTCTCTAAAAATTATTTGAGAACCCAAACCTAAAACTACAAGACTTTCTTGCTCTACTTTTTCTTTCAACCTATCATTAATAAATTCTTTATAAGTCTGATCTTTTTCAGCATTTTTTAAATAATATTTTGAAGTTTCTTTTAACATATGTAAATCATGTTCATCAGCAACTTCCGACAGCCAATTTTCTATAACATAATCTCGTGTTATCAACTTAACTCCTAATTTTTCTGCTAAGTTTACTGCAATCTCATCCCCCAAACTGGCAGTCTGCCTAGATATTGTAATTACAAACACTGTAATCCTCCTCCACCGCAAGTTATATATAATAAATTCTTGATATTTATTAATTATCCTTTAAAAAAGAAAACAGGCCTTAAAAAGGACTTTTAGATTAATAATACTTGAGATATTATTATTTTTTTCTAACTATTTTTCCACAGTTTATATTGTGGTTAGTCCCCAAAAATGTTAAATATATTTCTTATATAAGAAAATAATACCAATATATTGTTTTTGTAAATTACTTTTACCAACCTTAAATTAATTAAACTAATTCCCTATAATCTTCTATATGACGGGTTTTGTATGATATAATGTATTTAGAGATTAAAGCGAAAGGATGGTATAATGTTTGTAAAAAATAGTTACCAAAAATTAAGTTTATACGACTCATTTGATGATATGCCTAAATATCTACAGGATTATCTCCTTAACTCCTGGGCTCATACCTTTCAAAAAATTATCTTTCCCGCTATCAATGAAGATCGCTTTGCTGTTTTATACAGTGATAAAGGATCCAGACCAAATACTCCTGTGAATATAATTATCAGCAGCCTGATTATCAAAGAGATTTTTGATCTCACTGATGAAAGGCTGGTAGCTAATATTCATCTAAGTATGGAGTTCCAATATGCCTTAAGGTTAACCAGTAAAAAAAGACCTCCTATCTCTAAAAATACATTTTTTAATTTTAGAAAACGAGTTAGAGATTACTATCAAGAAAACGGTATAGATTTAATACAGCAAGAAATTGAAGCTTTAGCCGATATCATCACCAACCACTTAGAGATCGAAGGTAACAAAGCAAGGGTTGATACCTTTATGGTATCTTCCTCTGCCCGAGAGTTATCCAGAATAGAGCTTGTCTATTCGTTAAATGCCAAGTTCATCAAGATGCTTTCTAAATCATTTGAAGATTTGATACCCGAAGACCTGGAAGTCTATCTTGAAAAATCGCACCGTAATGATGTCATCTATCGCACTAAAAAAATGATGAAACCAAAAGCAAACTAGAAAAACTTTTAGAAGATGCAAAGACTCTTTATGATAAAGCCTTTAGTACTGGTGGTAAAGTTATTGAAACTGAAGAATTTCTTTTAGTAAAAAGAATGCTCGGTGAGCAGATTTAAGATGATGATTTTGATAATATTGATCCGAAAGATGGTAAGGATTTAAAATCTGATACTTTACAAAATCCCAGCGCCCCTGATGCTACCTATCGGAAAAAATATGAAGCTAACATCGGTTATACCGCCAATGTAGTAGTTTTTGATGAAGACAATTCTGTAATAAAAAGTTATGATTTTAAACCCAATATATATTCTGATCAAGATTTTAGTGCTGATACTTTAGAAAAACTGAATAATGATAAAACCCTAAATGTTGGTATTGATAACCCGTTAAAAATTTTTATGGATGGTGCTTATTATACATATGAGCTTGCAAAAGAAGCTTTTGATAAAGGTATTATATATATGCCCGGTGAATCAACGGGTAAAAAAACAGCAGCTGATAAAATGACTTATTATGAAAACTTCAATCTGGACTCTAACATTGAAAATATCTTAAGCTGTACAAATGAAATTAAACCTGAATATCAAGAAAAAGATGAAGATGAAAAATCATTTTATGCTATATTTTCAAAAGAAGCCTGTAATAACTGTCCAAAGCAAAGTCAATGTAGAACTAAAAGCAATAAAAAACACAATTCAGTCCGCTTTAGTGAAAAACGTTATTAAATGGGTCGACTAAGAAAAACGATGGGTGAAAAGAATATATTAAAGAATGTAATCAAAGAGCTGGTATAGAAGGTATTCCTTCTGTATTTAGACGTAAA
>Ga0207414_1000186_pt1 | contig 30769 bp, 26 predicted proteins | sample PonA231FremontCA_2_FD_187269 | JGI IMG/M metagenome (GOLD analysis project Ga0207414, IMG submission 187269) | Marine sediment microbial community from Fremont, CA, USA - Pond A23 Sediment 1 (SPAdes) | ecosystem: Environmental > Aquatic > Marine > Unclassified | place: USA: Fremont, California...
TAGACCCTTAAAACCTAATCACCTAACCACATAATCACGTAACCACGTAAAAACTTATCATATCGCAGCCCTTATCTGGGCAAACAGTTGATCCGGCTTGTATCCCTTCAGCTTGATGCTGTGTGAAGGGCAAGTTGCAGCACAGTTGCCGCATCCCTTGCAAAGGACCTCGTTTATTTCGCAGGCGTTTATTTCCGGATTGTAGGTAATAGCCTGATAGGGGCAGGTATCGATGCAACCCAAACAACCGATACAAGACTGCGGATCTATTTCCGCAACAATGGCACTGGAAACGAGCTTGTCCTTGAACAGGATAGTGCTGACCCTGGAGGCAACGCCAATGCCCTGGGATCTGGCTTCTTCTACTGTTGCCGGGTACCTGGCGGATCCACAGACAAAAATACCGTCTGCGGCAAAGTCCAATGGCCTCAACTTGGCGTGTGCTTCCAGGAAAAAGTTGTTCTGGTCTGTTGGTACCCGCATCATCTGGGAAATCTTGCCTGCGTCTTCCCTGGCTACCAATGGAGTTGACAAAACTGCCAAATCATAGGGTAGCTCCACTGTTCTCCCCAAAATATTTTGATAAAAGCTGACCTTGTCTCCGGATAGTTCTGGCGGGTTTTCCGGATCATATACTTCGAAGTTTATCCCTTTACCCCTGGCGTCCCAGAGCATTTTCTCCTTTTCAGTTCCGTACATCTGCATGTCCCTGTACAGTATGTGGATATTAGCCTCCGGGTTCAATTCCTTCAGGTAGAGTGCATTCTTAACCGCGCTCATGCAACAGATCCTGGAGCAATAAGTCCTTTCCTCGCATCTGGCACCCACACATTGGATCATCACGATATTCTGAGCCTGGACAGTACCCTGGGCCATTTTTGATTCAAGTTCCATCTGGGTTATTACCTTTTCACCGTCGTAACCAAATAGGCCGTGGGGTTTCAAGGGTTCGGCGCCGGTGGCTACCACTATGCAGCCTACGTTTTCCGAAATATTTTCACCGCCCTTGGTTTTCAGATCTACTTGGTAGTTCCCGATATATCCGCCCACGCTCTCTACTTCGGTTTCCTTGTATATCCTGATATTGGAATGATGCGTAACATTGTCCACCAGTGAACTTATCCAGTCCTCGGCTTTTTCGTTGTACGGAGCAAGCTTGTTTATGGACTTAAGCAGCCCACCGAATTCCGCCTCCTTTTCCACCAGATACACCTGGACTCCCATGGATGCCAGGGCCTCTGCAGCGGATAGTCCGGCAATCCCACCTCCGATAACCAAGGCTTTGGCTACCAGGGAAGTCTGTATGTCTTCCTGGGGTTCAAGGTAGGCACTCTTGGCCACCCCCATGCGCACTAGCTCCTTGGCCTTTTGTGTGGCGTTTTGTTGTTCCTGCATATGCACCCAGGAACACTGATCCCGGATGTTTACCATTTCGAACAGGTAGGGATTCAGTCCCGCTTCTGCGCAGGAGGATGCAAACAGGGGTTGATGGGTCCTGGGAGAGCAGGAGGCAACAACCACTCGATTGAGAGCGTGTTCCTGGATTGCGTTCTTGATCTCGTTAACTCCTGCCTCGGAACATGTATACAGATTTTCCTTGGCAAAAGCCACACCCGGCAATGAGGCCACGTACTCGGTAACTTCGCTGCAATCCAGGTGTCCGGCAATATTGGACCCGCAGTCGCAAATAAATACACCTATTCTCACTTCGTCCTGATTGTTGTTTTGATCTGGACTTTGTTCATTCATAACTTGTTCCTTGGTGTCTGTGTATGTGTAAGCAATTGGTTATATTGATTTCGTTAATCTACTCACTGATTCTCTAAGTCTCTTTTTTCAAACAACCAATTATCCAGTTCTCTAATTCTCAAATTTTCCAACTCTCCAGTTCTCTAATTCTCCAATTTTCTTAATCCCCAATTCTCTCTTCATTCTTAACCAATTCTCTAATTCTCCAATTTTCTTAATCCCCAATTCTCTCTTCATTCTTAACCAATTCTCTAATTATCCAATTTTCTTAATCCCCAATTCTCTCTTCATTCTTAACCAATTCTCTAATTCTCCAATTCTCTCTGCACTAGGTAGTTAAGATGCCTTGCTCACTCGATCTGATCCTGAACCGCCAAGACTGGTCAAGACCTGCACCGCCCTGGATGAGGCACTGCTTGCCTGGGCTACTGACTCCGGAATATCCATGGGATCGTTGGCGCATCCACATATAAAAATACCCGGCTTGGTAGAGTCCAAGGGATTTTTGTGATCGGTTTGGAAGAATCCGAATTCGTTGATCTCTATACCCAGTATCTCAGCCAGGGGCTTGGTACTGCTGCTGGGTTCGCAGGCAGTTGCCAGGATAACCAGTTCAAATTCCTCGGATTTGACTTTCTGTTCCTTGGTATCCTCGTAGGTAAGCACCGGATTTTTGTTTGGAGATTCGGTGATTTCCGCGACTCTTGCTCGCTTGTAGAAAACGTTGGAACTGTTTTGGCTCCTGATCTTGTATTCCTCAAAACCTTTGCCCACTGCCCGTATATCCATTCCGAAGATGGTGGAAGTGGTTTCCGGATCGTGTTCGTGGGCAATTATTGCTTCCTTTATGGAATGCATACAGCAGTATCCGGAACAAAACGGGAAGAAGCGCTTGTCCCTGGATCCAACGCACTGAATAAAGGCCAATTTGGAGGCATCCTTGAAATTCTCAGCCTGTTCCAGCAGTGGCCGCAGTGTTTCCTTGAGCCCCAGGTACTCCTCGTATTTGTCAGCCCATTTTTTCCTTTCCTTGTCTTCCGGGTAGTTGTCCTGTTTGTATTCGGAGTAGAAGGTCTCAGTGTCCTGTTGGTATTCGTCTTCGAATTTCCCTAGGCTCTTTTCCGCCTTTTGCAGTTTTTTCTCCAGGTCCTGGATCTGATTTTTTATCCTCCGGTCAGACGGCCTCTCCAGGTGTCCCTCGGTGGGTCCGCTGGCACCCAGCATCCTCTCGAACTCCATGGATGTTAGAACATTGGGAATCTGGTTGTATCTGTACTCCGGTATCCTGGTAGGATCGAAAACCTTGTATCCGGTGGCCACTATTATGGCACCCACCTCAAGTTCCAGTAATCGGTCCTCCTGTTCGAAATTTATTGCATCTGCCTGGCAACTCTTTTGGCAGATACCGCACTTTTTACCTTGGAAATGCCTGCAGTAATCCGTGTCTATGGTGAATGTGGAAGGAATGCCCTGTGCAAACCAGCTATAAATTGCTTTTCTGTTGCTAAGTCCCTCGTTAAAGGCATCAGGTACAGTAGTGGGGCACTTGGCTGCGCAATTACCGCATCCGGTGCACTTGTCCTCGTCCACATAGCGGGCCTTTTTGCGTACAGTGGCCAGGAAGTTTCCCGCCTCTCCGCTTATATTTTCCACTTCGCTGTAAGCAAGCAATTCAATATTTGAATGTCGACCGACATCCAGCATCTTGGGAGAGAGAATTCAAATGGCGCAATCGTTGGTGGGAAAAGTCTTGTCCAGTTGGGCCATTTTTCCCCCGATACTGGGCAGGCTTTCCACCAAGTACACCTTGTAATTCATTTCTGCCAGATCCAGGGCTGACTGTATTCCGGCTATTCCTCCACCTATTATGAGAATATCCTTGTTCACGGTAATTCTCCTTGTTTTATTTTATGTGGTGGTTTAAACAAAAACCGTCCAATTTATTCAAAAAACTGCGAGTCATGGTATAATTGCCTGTTTTTTCAATGTCCAGTTTTAGTTACCATTTATTAAGGATTTACGCAGAAATTGTTTCACTCGATTTTTTCGTTTTGTCAAATAAATCCAAGGGGCCCAAGGATCTTATTTGTTCTGTGAATTCCTGGGCAACTTTTGCAAAAAGATTGCCTTCTGCAGAAGAAATCCACTTCAACATCATTCTGTTGGTATCGATTCCCAGTGTATCCACAAGTTCCTTGGTGGTTTCAAACATTTTTTCCGCTTTTAAATTACCATCCAGGTAATGACAATCCCCGATGTGTCAGCCGGATACCAGCACACCATCTGCACCTTTTTCAAAAGATTTGAGAATGAAGTTGGCGTTTACTTGTCCGGAACACATTACCCTGATTATCCTAAGATTGGGAGGGTATTGGAATCTACTTACTCCGGCCAGGTCGGCTGCGGAATAAGCACACCAATTGCAGGCAAATGCTATTATTTTGGGATTAAATTCTGTAGTCATATTTATTACCGCTTTTTGAGTGTTCAAGTTTGACAATGTCTATAAAAAAAGATTCCTGTTATCAGTTATCTGTTTAAAAACGGGTGTTCCCGGATAATATATAACAATAACTATTAACAAATCTCCCTTTCCAGTGCGGTTCCCACCATGGTAAGTATTTGATCATCTTCAAAATTCCTGACCCCTGCTGCTCCGGTCGGACAAGCCACTGCACAGGATCCACAACCCTTGCAAAGTGCTGCCTGCACTCTGGCAACCATCCTACCATTGTCCAGTTCTTCCAAGCCGATTGCATTGTAGGGACATGCCTCAACACATTCTCCGCATCCACGGCACAACTCTTCGTTTACTTGTGATACTTCTCCTTCCACTGTGATTTGATCCTTGGAAAGGATCACCGCCGCCCGGGAAGCAGCTGCTTTGGCCTGGGAAATACTTTCTTCCAACGGTTTGGGGTAGTGGGCCATTCCAGTGACAAAGAGTCCATCATTGGCGAATTCCACTGGCCTCAACTTGGCGTGGGCCTCCATAAAGAAGTTATCCTCGGTCAAGGGAAGCTTGAACATTCCGGCGATGGTGTCGTTGTCCCGGGGTACTATAGCTGAGGCCAGTACAACAAGGTCAGTGCCTATCTCCATATTTTGTTGGAGGATATGATCCTTGACCCTTACCTTTAGATCGGAATCTTCTTTTGTGACCTCTGGCTTCTCCTCTAGATTGTAGCGTATAAATACTACTCCCAATTTCCTGGCTTCCTGATAAAGTTCCTCTCTCTGTCCATATGTCCGGATGTCCCTGTATAAGATGTATATTTGCATTTCAGGATTGTTTTTCTTCATGCTTATTGCGGATTTTATGCTATGTGTACAGCACACCTTGGAACAATAGGGGCGTTCAGGTTCCCTGGAGCCCACACATTGGATGAATACCGCAGTATTGGCCTGTTCGATCTTGTTGCTTTTGTTAGCCATCGTTGCATCAAGATCCAAGTGGGTAAGTATCCGTTCATCTTGACCGTAGAGGTATTCCCCGGGTTTGTATTCTTCTCCCCCGGTTGCGATTATTACTGCACCGTGTTCCAGGTTGATATCGCTCGAACCAGAGACAATAGTGGTTTTGAAGTTGCCCACGAAGCCTGAGGCCTCTTTTAACTCTGCTTGTGTATATACATCGATCAGTTTATGATCTTTTACCTTTTGGACCATATCTTTGAGTTCTTTCTGGACATCGTCACCTTTCCAGGTGGAATTCAGGTGCAGTGCGTTCCCACCAAGTTCAGGGGATCTTTCCACCAGATAGGTGTGAAATCCCTGCTCAGCCAAACCCAGGGCAGAGCTCATTCCCGAGACACCACCTCCGATTACCATTGCGTTGTTGTTTACTCCTATGGAAGGCTGGTCCAGTGGTTGTTCCCTTCTGCATCTTGATATTGCCATGCTGACCAGGTCTTTTGCTTTTTCCGTAGCCTGTTCCTTTTCCCTGCTGTGTACCCAGGAGCAGTGATTGCGTATGTTGGCCATCTCGAAGAGATACTTATTCAGTCCCGCATCCTGAAGTGTTTCTTGAAAGAGGGGTTCGTGCGTCCTGGGTGTGCAAGCCCCTACCACAACCCTGTTAAGTCCCTTTTCCTGGATAATTTCCTTCATCTTGTCCTGGGTATCCTGGCTGCAGGTGAACAGGTTGTCCTCAACATATTCCACATTGGGCAGTCCCCTGACGTGTTCCACAACTTGGGGTACATCCACTATACCTCCTATATTGGAACCGCAATTACAAACAAAAACCCCTATTCTGGGTTCTTGGTCAGCTATGTCCTTTTCCTTGGGATATGTCTTGGACTGGGCTTGACTCCCCCTGGCTTGCCACAGGTCCTTTTCTGCCTCACAAGCCGCTGCACTGGCTTCTACAACAGAACCCGGGATGTCCTTGGGTTCCTGAATTGCTCCGCAGGCATATATCCCGTCCCTGGAAGTTTCTACAGGATTGAAGGTGAAGTTGTCTACCAGATTGTCCTTGTCCAGGTCTATATCCAATCTTTGACTGAGCTCAATAAACTGAGGGGAAGTCTCCATGCCGGTGGACAGGATTACCAGGTTGAAAGTCTCTTTTTGTAGTTCACCGTTTTCATCCATGTATTCCAGGATGAGATCTCCGGTTTCTCTGTCTTCTTGCAATGAATGAATCTTGGAAGGAACAAACCTGACCCCTTGCTCGTCCTTGGCGCTCTGGTAGTATTTTTCAAAGTCCTTTCCGAATGCCCTCATGTCCATATAGAATATGGCTGTGTCCAAGGGTTCCTCGGTATGTTCCTTGGCTATCATGGATTGTTTTATTGCGTACATGCAGCAAACCGCAGAACAGTAAGCGTTGTTGCACCTGTTGATATCCCGGGAACCAACGCATTGAAGCCAAGCAATCTTCCTGGGATGTGCGTGATCTGATGGTCGAATCAAATCTCCCTGAAATGGGCCGGTTGCACTCAGTATCCTTTCGAATTCCAGGCTGGTAATGACATTCCCAAAATTCTTGTATTGATATAGGTCCAGGTTGGAGGGATCAAAGGATTGAAAACCTGCGGACAGAATGACTGACCCTACATTCAACTCCATTTGGGCAGACTTTTGGTCGTGTTCTATTGCTTCGGTCTGGCATACTTCAACGCATTGCATGCATTCGGAACAAATGCCGCAATTTAGGCACCTATCCGCTTCTCTGCTTCCTGAATCCGGATCATATCCCTGTTCTACTTCCAGAAAGGAACACTTCCTCTCTTCCGGGTTCAATTCCGGCATGCTACACCTGGATGATTGGGTGATATCATCCGGGATGGGACGATAATTGGGCTCTTCTGGTTCCTCGATAGGTGTTCTGCCTGCCTGCATGTCTTCACCCTGGATGTAGCGGTACATGGATTCAGCTGCTTCTCTCCCGGCAGCAACAGCACCAATAGCGATCCATGGTCCGGTTTGGGCATCTCCGCCTGCAAATACCCCGTCGAGATTAGTGGAATAAGTGATAGGATCCACATCTATAGTGCCCCAGCGAGTGAATTCAAAGTCTTCCAAGTCTTCAAGCATGGATATGTCCGGTTTTTGGCCTATAGCAGGAATAACCTGATCTACTTGCAAATCGTATTCGCTTTCCGGTATGGGTATTGGCCTCCGCCTTCCGGATGAATCCGGTTCTCCCAGTTCCATTTGAATACAACGCAGTCCGGAAACCTTTCCATCCCTGGTTTGTATTTCCTGGGGCGCTGCCAGAAAATATATATTGATTCCCTCTTCCAGGGCTGCTTCCACTTCTTCCGGCAATGCCGGCATTTCTTCCCTGGTCCTGCGGTAGATAATATTTATCTCTTGGGCTCCCAGTCTGCATACCACCCTGGCTACGTCGATCGCTACGTTACCTCCCCCCACAATGGCTACTTTGTTTCCTATCCAGGGACTTCCAGTAGTGTTTATTTCTCTTAGAAAATCCACTCCCTGTCTAACCCCGGTTGACTTTTCCCCCGGGATTCCCAGGGGCATCCCAGTATGTGCGCCAATGGCCAGGTAAACCGCTTTGTTCCCTTGATCAAAGAGTTCGTTTAGTTGGAAGTCTCTGCCCAAAGCGGAATTGGTCTTTATTTCCACACCTAAATTGGTGATGACTTCTATTTCCTGATCCAGGATTTCACGCGGCAGTCTATGTTCAGGTATTCCCATCCTTAGCATTCCCCCTGCATGGGAATTTGCCTCGTAAATCGTGGATTTTATACCTTTTCTGGCAAGGTGATAAGCTGCCGATAGTCCGGCTGGACCGGATCCTATAATAGCAACACTTTCTTGTTTTGTTGGTTCACAGTTTATTTGTACCTGCCTGGGATCGAATTGATCAGCTGCCAGTCTTTTCAAAGCCCGTATAGCAACTGGTTCGTCTACTTCGCACCTTCTGCAGGCATCTTCGCAAGAACGGGGGCATACCCTGCCCAAAATGCCAGGCAAAGGCAATTCTTGCATAATAATGTTCAGTGCCTGCTCGTATTTTCCCTGTTTGACCATTTGTACATATCCCTGGACATTCAATCCAGCGGGGCAGGCCTTTCTGCAAGGGGCATTGTCCAGTTTGGAAATTACATAGGCACCCGGTACTGCCTGGGCATAGTTCCGGTAGGCAGCTTTTTGGGTAGACAGGCCCACATTGTATTCACTCTTTATTTCCACCGGGCAGACTTGTTCGCATTCTCCGCATCCTGTACATTTGTCTGTATTAACATAACGCGGAGCTTTTTCCATATTTACAGTGAAATTGCCCTGTTCTCCCTGTACCGATTTTACCTCGGAGAGGGTGTGTATTTCTATATTGATGTGCCGGCCGACCTCGACCAGTTTTGGAGAGATGATTCACATTGCGCAATCGTTGGTGGGAAAAGTCTTGTCCAGTTGGGCCATTGCACCACCAATACTTGAAGACTTGTCCACCAAGTAGACGTAATATCCTGAATCCGCAAGATCCAAAGCGGACTGCATTCCAGTGATTCCGCCTCCTAATACAGCAATTGAACCTTGAATATCTTTTGGGGAACTGGATGCCATTTATTCCTCCCAAAGGAAATTGTTGTTTTGGTTTAAATCTAGTTTCCGAATTGAAAGCTTACTATTTCCGCATCCAGAAATCAGTAATTTCAGGATGTGCTCTACTTAATCGATTTTATTCCAAATGTTCAGACAAATATGTGTATATATCCTTAATATTTATTCCTATATCTGTATTGGTCTTGGAACATGAAAAATGGATTTGGCATTTAGGGCAAGCGGTTATCAATGTATTTGCACCAGTGTCTTCAGCCTCGGTAAGCCTTTCCATCTGCATGGCCTTGGAACAGCTGGAACACTCCATCCAGGCAGTTGTTCCGCAACACAGGGCACCTTCTTTGTTTCTGGGCATTTCTGTCAGAGTGGCTCCTGGTACCTGCTTGAGAATTTCTCTGGGTTGTTGGTATATACCTGACCATCTGCCCAATCTGCAAGGATCGTGATATGTTATGGTCTCTTCCTTGTCCGGTGTGAACGATATATTGGCTTCCGGAATTCTGGAAGCCAGGAGTTCGCTGAGATGTATTACTTCAAAGGGCAAGTTTCCAAAGTACTTGGGGTAGTAGTACTTAAAGTTCATATAACCTTCCGGACAGCCGAAGATTACAGTTGATGCCCCGCTTGCCTTTATTTGTTCGATATTCTTTTTCCCAAGTTCCAGGAATTGCTCCTCGTTTCCGCTCCACAGTGCATCGTGTCCGCAGCAACATTCCTCGTTACTTATTACCGGTTCTATATCTACTTTATTCAATAATTTAAGCATGCTTTTTGCTATATCAATACAGGAAAGATCCAGATACCTGAAGAAGATATCGTAATACGGCAGACAACCTACAAAGAGGTAATATTCACCTTGTTCACGGAATTTTCCTGCGTCTGTCGCCCATGCAGTCCTGTTTTGATTTATGTTTCCGGTTTGTAGATTTACCAAGGTATGAAAGATGCCATGATGGCTCTCGTGGGGAAAGTTGTTTCTTTCCCTGGCTTTTGCCCTATAGGAACGGATGAATTCGGGAAAGTCTATTTCCACTGGGCAGCGGTCGCTGCACCTGGCGCAGCTTAGGCATGCCCATATGTCCCGGTTTTGCAGTATGTCCTCTTCTTGTTCCTCTAATGTCCTTTTTATCATTTGCCTGGGGGAGAACCTAGTATCCACCTGACTGATGGGGCAACTGCCAGTGCATACCCCGCATTCCATGCAATAATTGATTTGTTCGCTTGTAAGTTCCATAATCGTTCCCGAACCTGTTGTTGCCGGTTTTTACAGTTGGTTTGGGTGTACTTGAATAAAGTTAACTTAAGACAATGATTAAAACTTACTGTTTACTAACTGAACTTATTGTGCAATGTCAATGTTAAATCTTAATTTTCATTTTTCTTGTCAAGTACATAATTTTGTATTAAAAGAAAATAAACGTTTAAGAAATATTTTATTTAATGATTTTGAAATTTGCAGGTAATTTTTTGCACACCGGATAACAATAATAAGATTGTACATTAGATACTTGAAACCCAAAAGGAGGTAATTGGCTATATGCAATTCAAAAGACTGAAATTTTTCTGTATGTGTACAGTGACTTTGATTTTGGCATTGTGCCTTGGCAGTGCAAATTCTTGGGCAGAACTTCCCGATTTTACCGAATTGGCAGAAGATTCCGGATCTGCGGTTGTGAATATAAGTACAGTAAAAACTGTTAAGACTTCCAAGAGATTGAAAAAATTCTTTAATCCATTCCAGGAACGCAAATCTCCGTTCAATGATTTTTTTGAAAAGTTTTTCCCGGATATGCCGGAAAAAAGAAAGAAAAACGCTTTGGGATCCGGATTTATAATATCCAAGGACGGATATATAGTTACTAATGCTCATGTGATTAGCGGTGCTGACAAGATTAAGGCAAATCTACAGGGTGAAAATGATGATTCCTACACTGCCGAAGTGGTGGGCAAGGACGAAGAAACAGATCTAGCTCTTTTGAAAATAGATGTGGACCGGGATCTGCCGGTTTTGGAATTCGGAAATTCAGATGAAATCGAGGTTGGAGAATGGGTCTTGGCGATCGGGAATCCTTTCGGACTCGATCATACTGTTACCGCGGGTATAATCAGTGCAAAAGGCAGGGTTATAGGTGCAGGACCGTATGACAATTTTATTCAAACCGACGCCTCGATTAATCCCGGTAATAGTGGTGGACCGTTGCTTAATCTGCAAGGCGAGGTAGTGGGGATTAATTCCGCAATTGTAGCCAGGGGAGAAAATATTGGATTCGCTATTCCCAGCAATATGGCAGAGGATGTAATAAGGCAGTTAAAGAAATACCAGGAAGTAAAAAGGGGATGGCTAGGTGTAAGTATTCAGGATGTGGATCAAGATACTGCCAAGGCCTTGAATCTGCCGGAAGCAAAAGGTGCCCTGGTGTCTTCGGTTAGGCCGGGAGAACCCGCAGACGAGGCAGGCATACAGGTGGGTGACGTGATTGTTTCGGTACAGGGAGATTCCATAGAGGACGCAGGCGAATTGACCCGTGCTATTGGAGATATGTCTCCTGGACAGGAAGTGGAGATCACCATCAGGAGAAATGGAAAAGTTAAAAAATTAACTGTTGAACTCGGTTTAAGGGATCTGGATAGACAGGCAGCCAAGGAAGAACAACAAGAATCTTCTGACAAGTTGTTGTTGGGGATGAAGGTAAGGAAATTGAATGAAAAGGAAGCTCGTTCCTTGGAAATGGCTACTGCAAAAGGGCTGGTAGTTTTGGGTATAAAACAGGGATCTCCAGCTGCGAAAGCCAATATACAAAGGGGTGATGTAATACTGAGGGCCAACAAGCATACAGTTAATAGCAGGAATGAATTGAAACAGATAATTGAACAGGCCGAGGACAAAAAAGTCCTTATGCTTTTTATTAACAGAAAGGGCCAAAATCTGTTTACAACCATTTCCTGGGATGATGAATAATAGTCTAGCTTGCTAGTGAATTCTTACATTTAATTTGTAAGCTGGTATAAGCACTTGAATTTTGATTTTGTAATCCCGGACCCCGTATCTAGGTAGTTCCCATCCGTCAATTCTTAATTTCAGGAAACGGAAATAGCAGGTTTTCGGATGAAAAGGAGGTACGGGGTCTTAGTTTGATCCGGTTTTCGCGGGAATGACGTTGTGGAAAGTTTCGCTGTAGTGTGAAGTGTTCTTCAAGATTCGGTTCAGGATAATATTAGCGGGTGCGAGAGTAAAATGAGGGAATGAGATGAGTGGGCAGATTGTTCTTCGATCCAAGAGCAAGGTTAATCTTTATTTTGAAATAAAACAACAGCAAGAAAATGGCTTGCATGAGTTGGAAAGTTTGTTTTATCCCTTGGAGCATCCTTGTGATTATTTGTATATTTACCCACAGCAAAACGACAAGGGGCTGCGAGTTGTTTGTCCAGTAACTGCACTGGAAAAAGATAGTATACTACATAGAACCTACAATACTTTTTTTCACCATACTGGATTGAATCCCGGAATTTCTCTTTATCTGGAAAAGAATGTCCCCATGGGGGCCGGATTGGGCGGTGGCAGCTCCAATGCCGCTGTTTTCCTGAAATTCCTTTGGAATTTCTTTGAAAGTCATATTGACAAAACAAGCCTGAACATCAGAGATCTGGCTTTGAGCCTGGGTTCGGATGTCCCGTTTTTCTTGTACGATTCACCTGCTTGGGTGAGCGGAGTGGGGGAAAGAGTCGAATCCTGTGCTATTGATTTGAGTGGCTATTTCTTATTGGTGGTTATACCGGATATATTTGTTTCCACTGCTGATGCTTATAAAGCTTGGGATGACAGTTTTTTGGAGCGAAAATGTTTTTCTGAAACACAAAGTCTCTTGACAAGGAAAGGAAATAGTAATATCAAAAAAAAGTTCGCAACGGATATATGGATGTTCAATAGTTTTGAACAGGTGGTTTTCCCCAAATATCCGGAGCTAAGGTTGATCAAAAGCGAGCTTTTGCAATGTGGAGCAAGTGGTGTAGCCTTGAGTGGATCCGGAGCTGCAATTTCGGCTCTGTTCAGAAATGGAGCGGAAGTGGAAAAAGCCAGTAGTTGGTTAACTGAAAGAGGGATAAAGGCTTATTTAAATAGCTTGTAAGTTGGGGTGTAGCCAAGTGGTAAGGCAGCGGGTTTTGGTCCCGTCATGCGGAGGTTCAAATCCTCCCACCCCAGCCATATCAAACAATCCTTCCTGATTCAGATCCACAAATTTTAAAAAGTTTTAAAATTCGTATAAACAGGCCGTAATTAAATCAGTTCTTGAGGTTAAGCAACTAGATTTTGATGCAATGAAAAATATATGGGATCAATCTTAGAGATGTGTTTTGATAAGTGATTTGGTAAGCTACTAAAGACAGGAAAGAAGTATGGTTACTAACAACAATCTACAGATTATTACGGGAAATTCAAACCCGGAATTAGCTGAATCAATTTCTGGGGAACTAAATTGTTCATTGACACCGACAATAGTTGAATCTTTCAAGGACGGTGAAATCAGGGTAGAGATAGGGGCAAACGTACGTGGATCAGATGTTTTTGTTGTTCAACCTACGTGTAATCCGGTCAATAGGAACTTGATGGAATTGACTTTGATGCTGGATGCATTGAAAAGGGCTAGTGCAAAGAGGATAACCGCAGTGGTACCCTATTATGGTTATGCCAGACAGGATAGGAAGGTTGTACCCAGGGTCCCCATAAGTGCAAAAATGGTGGCTGATTTTATTTCAGTATCCGGAGCAGACAGGTTGTTGACAGTGGATCTTCATGCAGGCCAGATACAGGGGTATTTCGATTTACCTGTGGATAATCTATATGCTTCCAAAGTCCTTTTGGAATATGTGAAGCAGGTATGTAATGACGATTTGGTAATAATATCACCTGATGCAGGAGGCACCGAAAGGGCAAGGGCATATGCCAAGAGATTGAATGCCGGTTTAGCAATCGTGGATAAGAGGAGAGATCAGCCCAATCAGGCAGAAGCAATGAATATAATCGGAGATGTTAAAGACAAGTGCGCTATTGTTGTAGACGATATTGTCGATACCGCCGGCACTCTTGTTACAGCGGGGCAGACCCTGCATGAAAAAGGGGCTAAGTCAGTAATGGCTTGTATAACTCATCCAGTTCTCTCCGGCCCTGCAGTGGAGCGAATTGCTAATTCCAAATTCACCGAGTTGATTGTATCGGATACCATTCCATTAAATAGAGAAGCCCAACAACTTTCCAATATAAAGGTTATTTCCGTTGCAGGTTTACTCGCTCAAGCAATAAACAATATTCACAATGAGTCTTCGGTAAGTTCATTATTTTCTTGAAACAATGTCATTTTGACGTTAGTTATTATAAAATTTTTAAGTACATAGTATATAGAAAGGGGAGATGAATATGTCAGAACAATATTCATTGAGTGTAGAGAAAAGGGAGTCTACTGGAAAAGGTTCAATGAGGCGGTTGCGTAATCAAGGTTATGTCCCTGGTGTTTATTACAGCAAAAAGGGAGATAATATTTTAGTACAAATGAATTACGGGACTTTTCAAAGAGTTTTTGAAAGAGCCCAAAAAAGTAACATTGTAAATCTTGAAATTCCAGGAGAAAAAGGAAAGGGAAAAAAGCCCGTCTTGATATGGGATGTCCAATCCCATCCTGTGAAGGACCAATTTTTACATGTTGATTTTTTGGGTGTGGATCTGAAGGAAGAAATGGATGTAGATGTCACAATTGAGGTTACAGGGAAAGCCAAGGGTGAGGATCAAGGCGGAATAGTCAGTATTTACCGGGATGTTTTATCCGTTGTCTGCCTGCCCACAAATATTCCTGATAGTATAGTGATTGATGTAAGCGAGCTTGAAATTAACGAAAATATAAATTTGGACGAGTTGGAATTACCGGAAGGTGTAAGGTTGAAAGAAGAGTTCGAGGAAAATGTTGCCATAGTCGGAGTAAGTGCTCCTGCTGCTGAAGAGTCGGAGGAACCAAGTGAAGAGGGAGAAGAACCCTCGGAAGAAGAATAATTAGTGCTTGGACGTAAACTCACCCACCTACTTCGTCGCTTTAAGCCTTTGAAATCCTCATGTATTAATATACACTGCGGTTTCAATATTTTTCGTCCCGCCCTGCCAAGGCAGGGACGGGATCGAGATAGCCTCCGCTCTTAGTATTTGGGTATGTTCACGTCCAATCACGGTTTCGGTGAGGCACTATTTATTTTTTTGTATAAATATATTCACCAACTACCTGGCAGGCGTTAATATTCGCCTGTCCTGCATAGCTAATTGAATGATCAACAATTATATATTTTGGGGTTGTAAAATGTTATCCAAGATAATATATTTGTATTATGGATTGTTATTTTAGATGTGGTTATAAAAACAAGTACAAATCGCAATTTCACTCCATTTTATGTTCAGTCGGATAGAAAAAAGCCTTAATCCTTCCTATTATCGACTCAGTATTAAAGAGATTAATCGTACGTAGAGCTGAAGATATTAGAACAATTTTTTCCAGTCAGAAGATTTATAAAATAATACTAGGTTACCGTATTTTCTAAAGTTAGCATGAATTCAAGAGTCTTGATCAAGTCAAAAAACAAGAAATATGTTCAGGGAGTTTCTTTGTTGTCCCTGCCAGGAAATAATAAGCAGGATCCCTTTTCGTATTGAATGTTCGAGATTCACTGTACTTGACTCAAAAGATGTCGGATTTATTCCATGTCCAATTAACTGCAGAAACAAGCTAAGGATGGTTAAATTTCTTTTTTACCCTGCATGGAAAATTGTTTTGAATTCATAAAGTTAGCAACTTTTTCTTTAAACATTGAATTTGACAGGCGTGAAAATTTACAAAGTCATTATGAATTATAGCGGTTTGATAATTGGGCTTGGCAACCCGGGAAATAAATATGCCTCCACTAGGCACAATATCGGATTCATGGTAATAGAGACCCTCTTAGAGAGTAAGGATCCTCCCAAAATAAATGTTAAGAATACCGAATATAACAAGAAATTATACAAATTGTGGAAAGTGAATTTGGAGGATGCAAAACAGGATTGGCTAGTGTGTGCCCCTTTAACTTACATGAATTTGAGCGGAAAAGCTGTGAATAAATTGTGCAAAAAATACGGTTTCAGGCCCGATCAGATAATTGTAGTACACGATGAGTTGGATTTATCCTTTGGCAAACTCAGATTAAAATATGGTGGCGGACTCTCAGGTCACAATGGTTTGCTTTCCATTGCCCAGGAACTCGGCAGCAGGGATTTCTACCGCTTGAGAATGGGAATCGGCAGGCCAGGGCAGGGTAATGATATAGTGGATTACGTACTGTCAAAGTTTAGCAAGCAAGAATCGGATCAATTGAAGCAAATCCTGGATAAAGCTGCAACAGGTCTTTATTCGTTTTGCACTCAAGGTATGCAGCAAGCAATGAACTTGATTCACTGATCGTGTATATGAGTGAAGGTTGTTAAGATTATTAGCAGTTCAGGTTTCGAGTAAGAGGATGTTAGAAGTAGAAGATGTGTATCCCTTCACAAGGTGGACTTTAATTGGAGTTGGGTGCATTTTTTCCTGGATAAATTTATTATAAAAATTAAAATGGAGAGATATTGGTATGGAATCGCAAATTATGAATCTATCTGATTTAAAGAAAAAATCGATGAATGATCTGATGGACTTGGCTACGCACTATGACGTGGAAAATCCCAGTAGCCTACGCAAACAGGAGTTGATATTTTCTATTTTACAAGCGTGTTCCTTGCAAAACGGTAATATCTACGGTGAAGGTGTTTTGGAGATTCTACCCGATGGATTCGGATTTTTGCGGTCACCTACCTATAATTACATGCCCGGCCCAGACGATATCTATGTGTCACCCTCCCAGATAAGGAGATTCGGACTGAGAAAAGGAGACGTTGTTTCCGGTCAAATCAGGCCTCCCAAGGAAGGTGAACGTTATTTCGCATTGTTGAGGGTGGAAGAAGTCGGATATGCACCTCCAGAGGAATCCAAGAGTTTAGTGTTGTTTGATAATTTAATTCCGGTTTACCCTGACGAACGTTTTCAGATTGAAAACAGTCCGCAAAATTATTCCTCTCGGATTATGGATTTGCTAACCCCGATCGGCAAAGGACAAAGAGGGCTGATAGTTGCACCTCCCAGGACCGGAAAGACTATGTTTTTGCAAACCATTGCCAATTCTGTGATGATTAATCACCCGGACGCCTATTTGATTGTATTGCTCATAGACGAAAGACCTGAAGAAGTTACCGATATGGAACGTACTGTAAACGGTGAAGTAATTAGTTCCACTTTCGATGAACCGCCTCATAGACACGTTCAAGTGGCCGAGATGGTTTCCGAGAAGGCAAAAAGGCTTGTGGAAAGGAAAAAAGATGTAATAATACTACTGGATAGTATTACCAGGTTGGGCAGAGCTTACAATGCGGTAACCCCTTCTTCCGGCAGGATACTTTCCGGTGGCTTGGATGCCAATGCCTTGCAGCGGCCCAAACGTTTTTTCGGTTCTGCTAGAAATATTGAAGAAGGCGGTAGTTTGACTATAATGTCCACAGCCTTGATTGATACTGGATCCAGAATGGACGAAGTTATATTTGAAGAATTCAAGGGAACAGGTAACATGGAAATATATCTGGATCGCTTTTTAGCTGATAAACGGGTGTTCCCGGCGATGGATATAAACAAGTCAGGTACCAGAAAAGAAGAATTGTTGCTCTCGGAGAATGTCTTGAACAGGGTTTGGATTCTGCGCAAACTCTTATCCTCGATGAATAGTATTGATAGTATGGAGTTCCTCTTGGATAAAATGAATGGTACAAAAAACAATCAAGAATTTTTGGATATGATGAATAAGTAAGACGCTGCAAGATGTCCCTGCAAAAAGTTGTTTTGCAAGTAATTTTATAGATGTCTCGCTACTTCGTAGTCGAGATTGCCCTCGCTACTTCGTAGTCGAGATTGCCAAGGTGTTAAAGTTTTCGGTAAATCAAGGATTTATAACTAGCATGTTTTAAAATTTAATTGTTGAAATTGATTTTCAAGGTGGCATCCTGTAAGCTTAAGTGCAAGTGACTGCATAATAAATAAGTCGATTATTAGATGTTGATCCCAATGTTGCCGAATTTATTTCTAACAATTTCCTACAGAGTTGCAGTCAAGTAATACATATACCCAATATTTATTGCATCTGGAGAGACTACTTGATATCTTTTTTTAAGAGCTCATTACTTGTAATAAGCTTAATATTGATTGTCTTGTTTAGTTCTCCTTCCCATGCGGGTTTAAGCGTGGAAGAAGAAAAGGAACTGGGTCAAAAATTCTATATCCTACTGCAATCGAACTATGATTTTGTTAAAGATCCGGTAGTTACACAATATGTCCGGAATATTGCCGACCGGATCAAAAATGTTCTTCCTTCCCATCCCTTCCGAATACGTATCAATGTTATAAAAAATAATAGTATCAATGCCTTTGCCGCTCCTGCCGGATATGTTTATCTCAATACCGGTTTGATACTAAAAATGCAGTCCGAATCAGAATTGGCTGCGGTGATCGCCCACGAGTTCGCGCATGTAACCGAAAGGCATCTGGCCCAGAATGTCGAGCGCTCCAAGTACATCAATATTGCTACTTTAGCCGGAGTCTTGGCAGGAGCATTGGTGGGAGCCCAGACTTCCGGACTTGGACAGGCGCTGGCTGTTGGATCCATGGCCGGTGGAAAGGCAGCTGCTTTGAAATATAGTAGAGATCAGGAACAAGAGGCAGACAGAGCGGGGTTGTGGTATTTGGTTAAGGCAAATTATGATAAGACAGGTATGCATCATTCCTTGAAAAGGATAAAACAAGAAAGCCTTTTGAGTGGTACCAACAGTCCTCCTGCTTATATGTTAACCCATCCGGGATTGGGAAAGAGGATGAATTATTTGGAGAGCATGGAGAGTCAACTCCAAGCACCTGACAAAGAAAACTCCCAGACGAACAAGTCTTCCTTGCAAAGGGTCCAGATGCTCCTGAAATCCAAATATTCTCCTTTGGACATTGCTAATAGTTATTCGAAAATAAATAACAAAGAGTTGTCTTGTCTCGATACACTGGGAAAGGCCATTGTTTTACAGAGAAGGAATCAAATTGAAGAAGCCAAGAAATATTTTCAAAAGTCTCTGGAATGTTCAAAAAAGGATTTTCTCTATTATAGAGAGGCTGGAATATTTTATTTTAAAGCCGGGGAATTCGGGAAGTCATACAAATTTTTAAAAGATGCGGTTGAGTTGAATCCCAGGGATAAGCTCGCACTTTTTTACAAAGCAAAGGTTTTGGCTGCAAAGGGTAAGGATAATAAGGCAGCGAAGGATTTCAGGAGTGTTTTAAAAGTTATGCCAGAAAGTGCAGATGTGCACTATAGCCTGGGGAGGCTTTTGGGGCAAAATGGCAATAAATTCGATGGTTTTTTGCATTTTGCCTATGCCTATATGTTTTTGAACAAAAAGGAAAATACAGAGTACTACTTCCAAAAGGCTGAGGCTTTGGCCAAGACTGCAAAACAACAGTCCAAATTGAAAAAGTTCGAGGAAAAATACAAGTTAAGGAAAAAATATTGGTGAGATGGGTAGACGTCAGTTATCTGACCGTTAACAGATAACTGACGTGATAGCACAATCGAGATCTGTTAACCAAGTTCCATTTTGATTGCCAAAAAATAGCTTGACATGGACTAGGATTAACAGTTAGTTAGCGACTTTATAAATCTTACTTTATATAGTGTTGGTTTCTAAAAACAAGAGTACCAACAAAGACATTATTTGAGGATGATTAATTAAGTCCAGGTAGTATATAAATTGTAATAAGGAGCGGGGAAAATTATGTTTTTTGATCAATTAGCTTTTGCCATGAGTCAGACCGGTGCAGGAGGTTCAGGAGAACAGGGAAGTCCTTTGATAGCATTTTTGCCTTTGATAATATTGTTCGTAATATTTTATTTTTTGTTGATCAGGCCCCAACAAAAAAAGGCAAAAGAGCACAGGGAGATGTTGAATAATTTGAAAAAAGGAGACTCCGTAATAACTGGAGGAGGATTGTACGGCAGGATAAAAAATATTTCCGAAGAAATGCTTACCCTGGATCTGGGTGGAAATATGGAAGTTAAAGTAAACAGGAACTATATCTCCCAAGTTACTGAAAATACGGTGGTAGATTCTGACAAGGAAGATAAGAAATCCAAGTCTTAATTCGATTATACAATAATTTCTGCATGATCACATTTTAAAAGGGCGTTAACATGAAAAACAATATTCTTTGGAGGATAATAGTAGCCGCCATAGTTATCGGGATCGGAGCAATCTATGCCCTTCCTTCTTTCTTGGCTGAAGACAATGCATTGCGCAATGTACTTCCTGATAAAGAGATCAATTTGGGCCTTGACCTACAGGGAGGAATCAACCTGACCCTCGGGGTGGACATGGAGACCTCCTACAAGAATTCCCTGAATCAACTTGGAGAGCAGATTAGATCCGAACTCAGGGATGATGAAGTGCTGATATTGCGTCCCAGGGCTATAAACAAGGAAAAATTGCAATTTGTATTGCTCAAATCCTCTCAGAAGCAAAAATTGGAAGATTATATAAACAAGTATTATAATAAGCAATTGAAGATAACAAGAGTTGAGGATTTAAAAAAGGATCAGCTCCGGTATACACTCGCCTATACCTCCTCCTACAAGGAAAAGATAAAGGATATGACCATCGATCAGGTCCTGAAGGTGGTAAGGAATCGAATAAATCAATTCGGGGTTAATCAACCGGATATCCGTAAATTGCAGAATGACAGGATTCAAGTCCAACTTCCTGGACTGGAGAATGCCAAACGCGCTATTGAACTGGTTAAGAGGACAGCACTTCTGGAGTTGCAATTGGTAAACGATGAGGCCGACCTTGAGAAGGCTCGAGATGGTGTAGTGCCACCCGGTTCTGAATTGGCATATATGTATGAATCCGGAGCTCAAGGTGACAAAAAGGGAGAACCTATTGTCCTGAAGAAAAGGACTTTAATGACAGGGGAGCATATAAGCGATGCGAATGTAGCCTACGGTAGATATAATAATCCGTATGTATCCCTGACTTTCGATCCCATAGGTGCTAGGAAGTTCGAACGATTGACCGGCAAGTATCAAGGTAAACGCATGGCCATAGTACTTGATGACAAGGTCTATTCCGCTCCCACTATTCAGGAGAAGATAAGAGGGGGGAAGGCTAGTATTACAGGTCAGTTTAAACTTCAAGAAGCACGGGATCTTGCCATAGTGTTAAGGGCCGGATCCTTGCCCGCTCCGGTGGAAATACTCCAGGAAAGGAGCGTAGGTGCTTCCCTGGGGAAATTGTCCATTCAGCAGGGTGTACGTTCCATGGTAGTAGGCGGTATACTGATACTTCTTTTTACCATAATATATTACGGAATCGGTGGAGTGATTGTAGATACACTCCTGGGATTCAATCTGTTGTTAATCTTGGGAGTTTTGGCAGGTTTCGGAGCTACATTGACCCTGCCCGGAATTGCCGGAATAATTCTGCTTATCGGGACAGCAGTGGACGCTAGCGTGTTAATCTTCGAACGTATAAGAGAAGAATTCCGAAGAGGTATGAGCGCCAGGAAGGCAGTAGACGAAGGTTTTTCCAAGTCCACGTTGACGATTGTGGATGCCAATGTAACCACGATCATTGCAGCAATTATTCTTTATCAATTCGGTACAGGGCCGATACGAGGATTTGCGGTAACCTTGGCCATTGGTATTGTGGCTTCTATGTTTACTGCCATTTTCGTCTCACGCATCTTTTTCGATTTGTGGCTGCAAAGGAACAAACCTGGTACTGCTTTGAAACTTTAAACGTAAGTAATCCGATTTTACGGGATTAAAGGGTGTTGTAGATATGGGACTGCAAATAATAAAGCCGGACACTAAGATAGATTTCATGGGGAAACGTAAGCTGGGATTGTTTGTTTCCGGCTTGATCATATTGCTGGGCATTGGATTTATAATTGTCCAGGGAGGCCTTAAGCTTGGTATCGATTTTGCTGGTGGAGTTAATATCCAGATATCCACACAAAAAGATGTGCAGGTTTCCAGTCTGAAAAATTCTTTGGACACTGCCAACCTCCCACAGATAAGGGTCCAGAGGTTCGGAAGGGATCAGAACAACGGGTATTTATTGAGAATCCCGGAAACCGGAACATCCCCTGAAAAACTCCGCAGCAGTGTTAAGCAGACTTTGGAAAGCAATTTGGAAATGCCTTTTCAGATAAATAGGTTGGAAATGGTGGGACCCAAAGTAGGCTCTGATCTGAAAAGCAAGGCACTTCAGGCACTTTTTTACGCTGTGCTCCTAATATCTATTTATATTTCCGGCAGATTCGAACAGAAATGGGTGACTGCAGGATTCATGGCAATTTGCCTTGTTACAGGCATATATTTGTTGGATCTTTTGGCTGTTCCCTTGATTATCTTGATTTTGGGTGCCTTAGTAATAACGCTGGGTCTTTGCTGGTATTTACAACTAAACTATGCCTTGGGTGCTGTGGTGGCCCTGATTCACGATGTATTAATAACCGCTTGTATCTTTACTTTTCTGGGGAAGGGTTTCGATTTGACCACTGTGGCCGCCCTGCTCACCATAATAGGTTATTCGCTTAACGATACTATAGTTATCTTTGATCGTATCAGGGAAAATCTTTCAGGCAAGCATCACAGTACGTTACAGGAGACCATTAACAATAGTGTGAATCAAACCCTGAGCAGGACCTTGATAACCAGTTTAACTACACTTATTATGGTTTTGTCACTTTGCATACTGGGTGGCGGGGTGATACACGATTTTGCGATTGCACTGCTAATCGGGGTATTGTCCGGTACATATTCATCTATATTCATTGCATCCCCACTTCTACTTGGAATAGGGCCGTCTCCTGAAAAAGAGGAAGAGAGCCAAGAAATGGCTGAAGCTTAACTCTTTAATTGCTGGATCTTTTCAAAACCTTCCTCTCTTTTTTGCGGGGAAGGTTTTTTTATACTAATTAGTGCTTGGACAAAACATACTCCATCTACTTCGCCGCTGCAAAATTTATAATTTTCATGTATTGATTATACACTGCGGTTTTAAATTTTTTTGCTCCCAGTATTTGGGTAAATTGGCCTGATTGATGGAATGTTTTTCATAATCATGAAGAGAAATTCGGAGGTTAAACATGATAAGGATTAACGAAAATTATTTAAAACTGAAAGCATCATATTTGTTCGTGGATATTGCAAAAAAAGTTGAGGAGTTCCAAAAAAGCAATCCGGATATGGATATTGTAAAATTGGGCATAGGGGACGTTACCCTTCCCTTGCCTTCTGCCTGTGTGCAGGCAATGAAAAAGGCCATGGACGAGATGACCTCGGTGGAGACGTTCCGGGGCTATGGACCTGAACAGGGATATGAATTCCTGCGGGAGAGGATAGCAAAAAATGACTATCAGGACAAAGGAATAGATATTTCCGCTGAGGAGATTTTTGTCAGTGACGGTGCAAAATGCGATACCGGCAATTTTCAGGAGATATTGGCAGGTGATGTGCAAGTGGCTCTCCCCGACCCGGTATATCCTGTGTATCTTGATACCAATGTAATGGCAGGTAGAGCAGGTGAGTTGGAAGGAGAAAGATTCAACAATATAGTATACCTGGAGAGTACCAGGGAGAACAATTTTGTTCCGGATTTGCCCTCGGAGCCCGTGGATGTGATTTATTTGTGTTATCCAAACAATCCCACCGGGGCTACAATTGATAAGCAGGGGCTCAAGAAATGGGTCGACTATGCCAGGGAGAATAACGCCCTGATTTTGTACGACAGTGCCTACGAGGCCTTTGTGCAGGATCCTGAGATTCCTCGTTCCATATACGAGGTTGAAGGTGCAAGGGAAGTGGCAGTGGAATTCAGGAGCTTTTCCAAGACTGCCGGTTTTACCGGAGTCAGATGTGCTTATACGGTTGTACCCAAGGATTGTGTGGCCTATACTTCCCAAGGGGATACCTACTCCTTGCACAAACTTTGGTCCAGGAGACAGGGCACGAAGTTCAACGGAGTGGCATATCATGTCCAAAGAGGAGCAGAAGCTGTATATACATCTGAGGGCAGCGAACAGGTGAACGAACTCTTAAATTACTATTTGGGCAATGCCTCTTTGATGAAAAAAGAGATGGAAAACATGGGTTATGAGTGCGTTGGAGGGGTGAATTCCCCATATATTTGGATTTACGGTGGAAAAAGTTCATGGGAGTTTTTTGACCTCTTGCTTAATAAAGCCGGCATAGTTTGTACTCCGGGAATTGGATTTGGCAAGTGCGGTGAACAGTTTATTAGGCTCAGTGCTTTTAACAGCCGTGAAAATGTAGAAAAGGCCATGTCCAGGATCAGGGAGTATTTTTAGTTGTTGATCATACCGCGCCGGGTAGTAGCCCCTTGAACAATTCATTTTTAAGTGTAATATAACTATAGCGAAAGCTGCACTGAGGGCTATCCAATTTTAAAATCCGGTGATTTTCCGAGAGGCGATCTTGTTTCAATTGGGCAGGATACTACTGGTCTTGGGAGGTATATTGATAATATTGGGGGGGATATTTGTCTTATTCCCCAATTTTCCGTTGGGTAGATTGCCAGGGGATATTGTTTTCAAACGCAAGGGGGTTACCATTTATATTCCATTGGTGAGTTGCCTGCTTATAAGTATAATCCTGAGTGCGGTATTTTATTTCTGGAGGAAGTAGGAGGATGATTTGAAACGGACCAGAATTAATCAAGTCTTGAAATCCGAGGAACATTACAAGGACCCGATCCTGATAAAGGGTTGGGTAAGGACCAAACGGGAGTCCAAGGGTTTCAGTTTCTTGGAGCTCAACGACGGCTCCTGTTTGGAGAACCTGCAAGTAGTGGTGGAAGATAAAATAGACACCGATGATGTGTTAAAGGATATAGGAACCGGTGCTTCGGTGGAGGTAACAGGGGATGTGGTAGAATCTCCGGGAAAGGGACAAAAATGGGAGCTTCAGGCAAAACAAATCCGATTGGTAGGGATTGCCGACCCCGAGACCTATCCCTTGCAGAAGAAAAGGCACTCTGACGAATTTTTGCGGACCATTTCCCATTTAAGGGCCAGGACCAATAAGTACGGTGCCCTGTATAGATTGAGATCCGAACTCTCTTTTGCCATACACGATTTTTTTCACGAGCGCAATTTTTTCTATATACACACCCCTATTATTACCGGCTTGGACTGCGAAGGTGCCGGGGAACTGTTCCGGGTCAGCAGTTTGGATATGGAAAATTATAACCAAAAAAGTATTGAGGATGACTTTTTCGGTAAGAAAGCCTACCTTACCGTGTCCGGGCAACTAACCGCAGAGACCCTAGCCTGTGCCCTGGGCAATGTTTATACATTCGGTCCCACTTTCAGGGCGGAGGATTCCAATACTCCCAGGCATGCAGCCGAGTTCTGGATGGTGGAGCCTGAAGTCGCTTTTGCAGACCTAGAGGAAATTATTGATCTGGCAGAGGAATTTATATTTTCTATTGTCACGCATATCAAAAAGCATTCCGCATCCGACCTGGCCCTGTTTTCCAGTTTCGTGGACAAGTCCCTGCCTGAAAGACTGGATATGGTTCAGAACAGAAATTTTGAGAGATTGGACTATGAAGGGGCAATAGAGATATTGGACCAGGCAGATAAGAGTGAAAAATTTCAATACCAGCCGGTTTATGGTACTGATTTGCAGACTGAACACGAGCGTTTTTTAACTGAAAAGTATTTTCAAAAGCCGGTAATAGTATATAATTTTCCCAAGGATATAAAGCCATTTTATATGAAGGTAAACCCGGATAACCAAACCGTGGGTTGCCTGGATGTTTTACTCCCCCATATAGGGGAAATTATTGGCGGAAGCCAACGCGAGGACAATTTGCAGGTCCTGGAAAATCGCATGGACGAATTGGGGATGAATAAACAGGAATACGAGTGGTATTTGGATTTGAGAAGATTTGGAACTGTTCCTCATGCCGGATTCGGGTTGGGATTTGAGAGACTGCTCATGTTTATAACCGGGGTGTCAAACATTAGGGATGTAATTCCATTTCCCAGGACACCAAAAAAACTGGACTTTTAAACTATTCCGGTTTATTTGTTCGGAATTTAGAATTCGAAATTCAAATCTGAATGGATTTCGCTTATGCCGGTGTTGTCAGAATCATTCTCCTCTGCTGGATAGGATGCGGTATAGGAGAAATAAAGCCCCACGGAAAGATTTTCATAAAGATTGTAATAACTGGACAGATCAACTCCCCACATGGATTGCATTCTTGCTTCCTGTATAGACTCGGTATGATCAATTTGGGATGTATTGTTTTGGTCCTCGTATTGGTTGTAGTAAATGTTCTTGGCGTAGAAGAGGTTAAAAGAGTTGTTCAATCTTTTTAACAGATTCAAATCTTTTGCTCCTACCTGAATGCCAATATTTTTTTTTGAAAACTGTGATTTTGATTCGGTGGGAACAGAATCTTTCCAATGCGGAAAGGCCTTGGCCTGTTGTTGCAAATCGAAGGAGAGCAGGTCTTCGCCCTCCAGAAAACGATTATCCTGATTTTCCGAACTATAAAACACATGGAAAACAGGGGTTATTTTTTCCATTTGGTATTCCAATCCAAAATCGGTTAACCAACTTCTGTAATAATCTTTGTCTTGTTGGAAATTATTTGTTCCGTACAAGGAATGGACCTGCATATTCAGGGGGCCCAATATGGAACCGGACAAACTTCCTCCCATCCAATAAATTCTTTCTGTTGCTTTTCTTTGAGGTGCATTCGTCTTTGCTTTCCAGAAAGGTGGTAGTTGATAATTGTTTCGCACTTTGCTCAAAAGGAAGTACGGGGAGATGTTGAATCCGTTTTCCGGAAAAATTTGCTGGGAGGAATCAGTGCCTTGGATTTGTCTCTGCTCGAACCCCTGTTTTAAGGGGAATTTTTGTGTGGATAATTGCTTTGTAAATATATCAGAAGGTCCGAAATGGAATGATTGTTTATTATCTACAAAGGGTCCGGAATTATCTCTATCGGGTGTACCTTTTCTAAAAAAGAGCCCCTGTTTGTAATGATTGGAAATGTTTAAACTATTCCAAAGTGTTATTTTAGATAACAAATTTTGGTTGATGCTTGGAGAATAAGAGGTATCAAGTCCCCTATGTGGATTGTTTTTTCCTGATGCGGAGGAGGCAAACAAGAAAATACACAAACATATTGTTATAGTCAACAAATTGATTTGATACCTCATACTATACTCTGGTATTAAGAATGCATTGTCGATGTTTTTGAAGCCTTATTTGAATACATTTAAGTTATCCTAAAGCCAATCTAAAGTCAACTTTGTTTTTCGAGAATAAATTAACCCCTTGATATATACCATCATACCAGAAAGATATAAATCAAGCCTGCTAATAGCACCCGTGGCTGATGCTACCTAACTTACCGGTTGAACTTGGATTCTATTTTTCTATTCCTTCCCTGGCTTGAACACCTTCTTGAAAGTAATGCCTTATTTCTTTCATCTCGGTTACCAGATTTGCTGCTTCCGTTATTTTAGGATCAACATTCCTGCCGGTGATCACTAATTCTATATCCTCGGGCTTGTTTTCTATCAGGCTTAGTACGTCCTCGACTGATATCAATTTATAGATCATGGCAATACTTATTTCGTCCAGAATAACAAGTTGATAGTTTCCCGAGTTTATGACTTCTTTAACTTCTTCGAATCCTTGTTGTGCCAGCCTGTAGTCTTCATCGCTCGGGTTGTTGTGAATAAAACAATCCCTCCCGAACTGTTTGATTGTGATCAAGTCCGAATACCTCTGCAAACTCTCCAGTTCACTATAATGCATGCCTTTGATAAACTGTCCGATATATACGTTTATTCCGGAACCTGCTGCCCTCAAAGCCAGACCCAGGGCAGCAGTTGTCTTTCCTTTGCCGTTCCCGGTATAAATTTGAACATAACCTTTCATATAATTTCCTCCTATCAAAAGAATTTGATCCTGAAGTCTAATTTAATTCAGACGATTCTGCAAGCCTCAATTACACAGGACTGTTTTGTTCCACGGGTAAAAATAAATACATCCAATTATGTTATCCGGGAAAATAATCTCCAGTAAAAAAACTGGTGCTGGATTATCTAATAGGTCAGGCACTAATTAAAACTGTCCTCGTGTTCATGGGGAACATGACCATGAGGGTGCAGGTGTGTATGGTTGTGTAACATCCTGATGTCGTGCTGTGTAAGTGTCTTGTCCTCCAAATTGTATAACGTCGAGGCTATTCGGTTCAAGAAATCCCAATCGTGTGTTACAACCAGCATACTTTGATCGATCTTGTTCAATACTTCTATGAGATGTTCCCTTGTATCGTTGTCCAGGCCGGAGGTGGGTTCGTCGAAGAGTATTGCTTCCGGGTTCATTGCCAGTATAGTGGCAATTGAGAGGATCTTTTTTTCCCCGCCCGAAAGCTTGTGGGTTATTCTTTCTTCATATCCATGTAATCCGACCATGTCCAAGGTATGCGTAGCTATTTCACTGGCTTGTTTGGCATCAAAGCCGAGATTTAACGGTCCGAAAGCCACGTCTTCAAGAACCGTAGGACTGAAAAGTTGATCATCCGGATTTTGAAAGACTAAACCTATGCTTCTTCGCAACTCCTGGATTTTTTTGTTTGTGTTTACTATTTGCCCCTTGTGGTAGAGATTCCCATTGGATGGGTGCAGTATTCCCATGCATATATGCAGGAATGTAGTTTTACCGCGCCCGTTGGGACCTATTATCCCTGTTCTTTCACCTTTATTGAAGCGGAAAAAGAGATTTTCCAGGATATTTTCCGTGTCTTGCGAATATTTGTAGGAAATGTTTTCCAAGTATAGTAGATCTTGCATGAATCCTTGCTCTCGAAATTGGTTTCAGTTGTGCTAAAAAGGGAATTGAAGCATGTTTTCGGCAAAGTACCGTAAATAAAAGGCTAAGCCTTTGTCTCTAGGATAAGTCTATATCTGATCCAAATACATCAATACCTGCAAGAACCAATGTGAACAGAAGGATATAGATCAGAAACCTGATATCTTTCTTTTGGAGTACGAATTCGTGCAGGGAGTAGAATTTTCCGGAAAACCCACGAAGCAACATAGCCTGATATACCCTTTGTGCACGGTCGTAACTCTTTATCAGAACCATTGCCAGAAGATATCCGAAAGTCTTATATGTATGCAAATTCGTACTTGGAACAAATCCTCTTATTTCTATTGTTCTGGCAAGTTTTACGTATTCATCATAAATTACTTGTAAATATCGATAACTGATAAGGATCAAAAAAGTCAATTTGGGAGGTACTTTTAAATCGTAAAGCGCCTTGCCCAGAGTTGGAACCGAACTTGTGACCACAATAGTTATAATCCCGATAAATATTGCATTTGCTTTTATGGTGATTAGTGCGCACTTTACGATTCCCTGCTTGGTTACGGTTAAGGATAGTATGCTAAATACCGTATCTCCGGGTGTGGAAAAGGGCAGAAACAACCACAGGAAAATGATGAAACTGTTTATCAAAAGCAGGCGATAAAACACCTTTTTAAAAGGTAACCCACTATATATCAATAATAACAGGCTGAATAGCAGTGCGCAACAGGCAGCTGGCAAGTTTTGCAACAAGGCTGTACCAAATGAGTACATTATGGAAGCAAGAATCTTTATCCTGGGATCTATTCTGTGTAAATAAGAGTCACCCTGGCTGAATTCCTCGTCAAACACTCCTTACCTCTTGTTTCTGCCTTTTATGAAGAACACTATCCCCATGATACCGAGTATATAACCAATGCCCCCCAATATATCCCGAAAAGATTGATTTTGTTTGTATTGGAGCACTGATTCGATTTTTGACTCCAACGGGCCGAGTTCGCTGGAAATTGTATCAGCAAGCAATTTTTTGAATTCCTGCTTTTTAATTGAGATGTTTTCTGTTTCTGTATTGGTGTTGGAAGCATTTGCAGCAAATTTTCCATCATTTTGAGGTTGGGATTTTGTGGACTCTTTGGTATTGTCCTTTAAGGTTTTTGCGTACTCTTCTGCATTTATTATCCAGGTATCCCGATGCCCCATTGATTCCTGAACGCTTATTTTCAGATCCGGATTTTTTTGCTTGAGTTCAGGGGAAATATCGAATCTAACCGTCCCGTTCTCATTGGTTTTTCCTTTTAATAGCAGTTTGTATTCTTTTTGGGATAATACTCTTATTTGCGCATTTTTTACAGCTTTGCCGTCTGCATAGTTGCTTGAGCATACTATCTCCTGATTCTCCACTTTGCAGAACAGATTTATCCTGTGTGCATATGCAGTCAAACTGCTTAGTACAATCAACATGATTATCGAGCCGGAGATAAAGATAGCTCCGGAAGTGTTTTGCAAGATCCTGTAATACATAAGGCTCCTTGTATTATCGTTTGCGGAATTGTTTTTTCCGATACCTTGTCCCTTTTTGAACTCTGCATAAAACCAATGTGGAAAACTAGTTTAGTTTTCATCCGGAAATTGCCCTTTATCCGTTTGACTTCGTCAATCTTCAAAACTATTCGTCGACGTATTAAGATACGCCTCCTCATAATTTCTTGATTTCCTTTTCAAACGAAAAAAAATCTAATTTCCGAATTGAAAACTTGCTATTTCCGTATCCGGAAATTAAGAATTTCCGGATGGGAACTAGTGTCTTGTCATACTTTAAATGTCGGTCAGAATAAGCATGTTAATTGCAATTCTGTCATTCCGGACCCCGTATCGGAGTACGGGGCAGGCTTTGATCCGGGATCCAGTCTTTTTTCTGTTTTTCTAGATTCCGGCCTTC
>Ga0207414_1000188_pt1 | contig 30588 bp, 32 predicted proteins | sample PonA231FremontCA_2_FD_187269 | JGI IMG/M metagenome (GOLD analysis project Ga0207414, IMG submission 187269) | Marine sediment microbial community from Fremont, CA, USA - Pond A23 Sediment 1 (SPAdes) | ecosystem: Environmental > Aquatic > Marine > Unclassified | place: USA: Fremont, California...
CGAAATAGTCGGTAATGATTAAAGACGATACGTGTTGCAGCCACGGGGATCCGGCCAGCACACTCGGGCGGCTCTATGGCGAGTCCGACAAGGGTTTTGCCGGATCTACGCCCACCACGACGTAACTGATGAAGCGCCACTACACGCTGGAGAACCTCGGACGCGCCCTCCGCAACCCCGAGTTGATCGGCCGGGAGGCGCTCAGGCTGGCGAGTTGGCCGATACACCGAGCGTACGGCGCGTACACGAACTCGCAGTACAACGATGACGGCATCGACGTGATGGGTGCGGACTGGGACAACCTCGTCCTCCTCGACGCGGCTCGATTCGACTACTTCGAGGCGACAAACGGCATCGACGGAACACTCCGAAAAGAGATTTCACGCGGCAAAAAGAGCTGGGAGTTCATCGAGGCGAATTTTCTCAACCGGTCGCTTCACGACACCGTCTACGTGACGGCGAACCCGTTCTCGACGGAGATTCCCGAGGGAACGTTCCACCACGTCGACCACTTGCACGCGCGGACGTGGGACGACCGCATCGGAACCGTCCAGCCGGAAAACGTGCTGGAGTCTGCGATCGAAGCCCACGAGCAGTACCCGAACAAGCGACTCATCGTCCACTACATGCAGCCACACCGGCCGTACCTCGGGGAGACGGCGGAGATGCTCCGCGACCGCCTCGATCTGCAGGGCTACGGACACCACGACGAGGGGATCCAGATCTGGGGGGCGGTCAAACAGCGCGACGTCACGATCGAGGAGATACGGGCCGCATACACCGAGAGCCTGGAGATCGTCCTGAACAGTGCGGACGAACTGCTGGAGGGGTTGCCGGGCAAGTCGGTGGTGACGTCGGACCACGGCGAGATGCTCGGCGAGCGAGTGTTCCCGTTCACGACCCGAGTCTGGGGGCACATGGAGGGGTTCGACACGCCGACGCTGTGGGAGGTGCCGTGGCTGGAGGTCGAATCCGAGGCGCGACGACCTGTCGAGAGCGAACGCCCGGTGGAGTCGGACGGGGCGGAGTTGACGGACGGTGAGGTGGCCGACCGTCTCGAGGCGCTCGGATACGCCGACTGAACGGCGCCCATCCCGAGGCAGGTCGGGGCGATCCGACACACGGGAAACCGCGAGAGTAAAGAAACCGGCGCGTGCAGTTCCGACGGTGAACGGGGACTAACTCGGGATGCAACTGGGACAAACGTCGGTCGTGTACTACGTTTCCAAGCTGTCGGCCTCCCTGCTCGGGTTCGCAGCGACGGTGTACATCGCGCGAATGCTGGGTCCCGATCCGCTGGGTATCTATCACGTCGTCCTCGGGTTGGTGTCGTGGCTGGCGATTCTCGGGAACGTGGGCACCTCGAACGCGGTCACCAAGCGCGTTTCCGAGGGGAGCGACCAGGGAGCCTACACCGCAGCGAGCGCGGCGATTGTCTTGGGGCTCTTCGTGATCGTCGCGGCCGGTATCGTGCTCTTCCGCGAACAGATAACGGATTACGTCGGCTACCCTGCGACGGGATTCATTCTGCTGTTCCTGCTGGTGAGTCTGGTGAACGGGTTGATCGGTTCCCTGCTGGAAGGGCTGCATCTCGTCCACCTGAGCGGGATCCTATCGACGGTGCGCACCGGGGGGAGAGCAATCGCACAGATCGGGCTGATCGCCGTCGGTTTCGAGACGGTGAGTCTCTTCGTCGGTCACGTGCTCGGATACGGCGTCGTGATCGTGATCGGGGGGTACTATCTCGTCCGGCAGCTCCCCGAGTTCCAATGTCCGGAGCGACGGCACTTCGTTCGGTTGACTGACTTTGCGAAGTTCTCGTGGTTGGGAAGCCTCCAATCGCGGATGTTCAGTTACACCGACGTGCTCGTGCTCGGGGTGTTCGTCTCCTCGGGGCTCATCGGGGTGTACGCCGCAGCGTGGAACATCGCGCACTTTCTCATCCTGTTCAGCGGAACGTTACGGACGACGCTGTTTCCCGAGATGAGTTCGATGACGGCCGACAGCGACCCCCAGGCCATCTCCCGCATCGTCGAGCAATCGCTGACCTTCGGCGGCCTCTTCGTCATTCCCGGGTTGTTCGGAGGCGTGCTACTGGGAGAGCGGATCCTCCGTATCTACGGACCCGAGTTTCCGAAGGGAGCTACCGTACTCGCGATCCTTGTTCTCTCGAATCTGTTCATGAGCTACCAAAATCAGCTGTTGAACGCGCTGAACGCCGTCGATCGCCCGGATCTCGCGTTTCGCGTGAACGTTGTGTTCGTGGCGGCGAACGTCTCACTCAACGTCGTCTTGATTTATTTATACGGGTGGGTGGGGGCGGCCGTGGCGACTGCCGTCTCCGTCGCGGTGAGTCTCGTCTTAGCGTACCGACACGTCGATTCGCTCATTGAATTCGAGACGCCAGTTGGCGAAATACTCCGACAGTGGCTGGCAGCCGGCGTGATGGCTGGCGTCGTCTACGTCGGACTACGGCTAGAAAACATGTATCGGATCGTCGGACACAATTTTGCGGTTGTCGTGACTCTCGTTAGCCTCGGCGCTGGCGTGTACTTCGTCGCGTTGCTTGGACTCTCGACGGAGTTCCGCGAAACAGTCAATCGGAACCTCCCGATCGAACTCCCGGTCATCTCGAGGTGACACGCCAGTAATTTTTCATTCCAACACGGTAACCCGCCTATGCGCCTGTTCGTACGCGTCGACCTCGACGGACTTGCCGACGCCATCGCCGAGGTACAGAAGCCGCTCTCGGAGCTGTCGGGACTGCAGCTCACCGATCCGACACAGGCACACATCACGATGCAGTTTCTCGGCGAGGACGACCACGACATCGAGGCGCTCGTCGCGGCGCTGGAACGCGCGGTCGAAGGCGCGGATGTGAGGACAGCCGAAACCGACGACCGGGGATTTACAACGACATTCGAGGGGGTCGGCGCGTTCCCCTCCGCGGAGTACATCCGGGTCGTCTGGCTCGGCGTCGGCCGGGGAGCGAGCGAGTTGATCGCCCTCCACCGCCGTATCGAGGCCGAGACGACCGCGCTCGGCTACGACGCCACCGACCACGACTTCACGCCTCACGTCACCTTAGCCCGGATGGACGACGCGACATCGAAGGGGTCGGTCCAGTCGTTTCTCGAGACGACGGATCCCGAAATCGGTCCGCTGCGCGTCGAGGACCTGCGGCTCACGGAGAGCACGCTGACGACCGAGGGGCCGGAGTACCGGACGGTCGCCCGGATTGAAATATAAGCGTCGTGACCGGCCGCGACACCTGCCCCGATCGAATCACAACCCTCACTTACGCGGCCGCCGACTCGGCGGTATGCAACTCGGAGTCATCGGTCTGGGACGGATGGGGCAAATCGTCGTCGACCGCGTGCTCGCCGACAGCCACGACGTAGTCGCGTTCGACCTCGACAGCGAGGCCGTCGAGTCGGCCGCGGCGGCCGGCGCGACGCCCGCGGAATCGATCGAGGACCTCGTCTCAAAACTCTCCGATCAAAAGCGGATCTGGCTCATGGTCCCCGCGGGCGACGCCGTCGACGCGACGCTTGAGGAACTCGACCCGCTGCTCGACGCCGAGGACATCGTGGTCGACGGCGGGAACTCTCACTTCGAGCGCTCGATCGACCGCGGCGAGACGCTCACGGCGGACTATCTCGACTGCGGAACATCCGGCGGCCCCGCCGGGGCGGAGTTGGGCTTCTCGCTCATGATCGGCGGCCCCGAGGGGGCCTACGAGGACCTCGTCCCAGTCTTCGACGCTGTCGCGACCGGGCCGGCGGGTCACGATCACATGGGGCCGCAGGGCGCGGGCCACTACGTCAAGATGGTCCACAACGGCGTCGAGTACGCCCTGATGCAGACCTACGGCGAGGGGTTCGAGCTGCTCTCGGAGGGCCGCTACGACCTCGACATGGAATCCATCGCCCGCACGTGGAACAACGGCGCGGTGGTTCGATCGTGGCTGCTCGAACTCTGCGAGGAGGCGTTCCGCGAGGAGGGCACCGACCTCGGTGACGTCGACGACCACGTCGCAGGGGGCTCAACGGGCACCTGGACCGTCCGGGAAGCGCTCGAACAGGAGGTCTCGGTCCCGCTGATCTACGAGGCGCTGGGTGAGCGCTTCGATTCGCGTGTCGAGGACGGCAAGTTCTCCCGGCGGCTCGCCAACCGATTGCGGTACGGGTTCGGCCGTCACGAGGTCAAGCGGCGCAAGTAGATCGTTCCCCCATTCGGCCGGTTAGACGGAATCGCGTCCGTCAATATATGTTTGAGCAGTTGTACACATGCACGAAACATAAACAAGAAATCGCGATCAGCGACAACGTGTACCGTCGGCTGAAGCCGCAAAAGGGCGATCGGAGTTTCAGCGAAGTGACCGAGGGGAAACTCGATACCCGGAACCGAATCGCGGACATCGCCGAACAGAGGGACTTCGAGCCGGGAACGGGCGGGCATGTCTCCGAGGACATCGGGCGGTTGAGCGAGGAATGCTCGAGCCAGATGCTGAATACATCTTCTCAATCCCTCCGCCCCGTTGCCACGACTGCAGCGATGGTCCTCGGGGGACCCGCTGCCGTACACCGGCCAGCAGCCGTGACACAAAACCGAAGTTCGGATCGATACTAGTTTTGGTGTGCCCTCCACCGAATGGTCGTACGACGCCTCCACCTCGCGGACCCTCCGGCTTCTCTCGCATCTTCCGGCAGCCGGCTTCGGCGGCATACTTCTGCCCGCTATCGGCGCGAGCGTCGTGTTCGTGATCTCCGACCCGAGCGTCCTCCGCTCGCCGTTCGTGCTGCTTTTTATGCTCCTCGTCCTCGTCGGCGGGCCCGGATCGCTGTTATATCTGTGGCCGATGCTCTCGGATTCCGACCAACGGCCGATCGTCTCGGGGTTCACGGGCGGCGAGGAGACTCCATTTACGCTCCGGAGCGTCGCTATAGCCGTCGTGTCGGGGACGCTGGCTATACTGGCGCTCGTCGCTGTCGGGGCGCCGTTCAGGGTCCTCTCGGGGCTTATCGTCGGCTGCGTGTTCTCGCCGATCCTCGTCGCGGTGGCGACAACCGAGGGAAAACTGGACGACGGGAAACTCAGGATCAACCGACGAGACGTCCCGCTCGAACGCGTCACGGGCGTGCGGTCGATCCGGGGCCGGGATCTCGTCGTGCTCTGGATCTCTTACACCCGCCGGAGCGGGCTCTTCGTGCCGCGGCTGGCCGTGATCCCCGCGAACGTCGACATCGAGGCTGTCCTCGCGGCGCTCGAAGCCGGGGCACAGGCGGCCCCGGAGATTGAGCCGCCGGATCGGGCGGTACAGGCGGTCGCGATCGGCCTGGGCGTGCTGTTTCTCGCGTCCGGGGTGCTGGCGTCCGTGGCGATTGACGAACCGGCTGTCGGGCTCTACGTCGCCACCGTCATCGGTGGGCTTGGGGTACTGCTGTGTCTCCTCGGGATTCGAGGGGTTTGAGTGGACGGTCCGGGCCGTTCGGTCCGCGGTTTCGCGTCGCCGGCTGGGCAATTCTTGCCGTAACTCTCGGTTATAGATGTGTTGAGAGATATGCATATGATACATGAACGACGAGCAGTTGGGTTTCGAAACGCGGTGTCTCCACGTCGGACAGGGCCCCGATCCGGCGACGGGGGCGGCGGCGCCGCCGATCTACCAGACGTCTTCCTACGAGTTCCCTGACGCCGACACCGCGGCGGCACGATACGCCTTGGAGGATGAAGGCAACGTCTACTCGCGGATCGCGAACCCGACCGTTCGGGCGCTCGAAGAGCGCCTCGCCTCCTTGGAGGGCGGCGTCGACGCCCTCGCGACCGCCTCCGGGATGGGCGCGCTCGACGCGGCGACGCTCGTATTGGCGGAGGCAGGCGACAACATCGTCTGTGCGTCGTCGGTGTACGGGGGGACCCACGCCTACCTTACTCACACTGCCGCACGGCGGGGGATCGAAGCCCGCTTCGTCGATACGCTCGAGCCTGACGCCTACGCCGAGGCGATCGACGAGGACACCGCCTACGTCCACTGTGAGACGATCGCCAACCCCGCTCTCGTGACGCCGCCGTTCGAGGAAATCGCGGACGTGGCACACGAGGCGAGTACGCCCCTGTTCGTCGACAACACCTTCGGGACACCAGCGCTGTGTCGGCCGCTTGAACACGGCGCGGATCTCGTCTGGGACTCGACGACAAAGTGGATCCACGGGTCGGGGACAACCCTCGGCGGGGTCCTCGTGACTGACGGCTCCTTCCCGTTCAGCGAGTCCCCAGAAAAGTACCCCGAGATCGCCGCGCCCAACCCCGCCTTCGACGGCGTGACGTTCACGGAGCGATTCGGCGACCGGGCCCTGACAATGGCCGCCCGCCAACGCGGGGCCAGAAGCCTCGGGGACCAGCAGTCGCCGTTCGACGCATGGGTGACGATGCAGGGCGTCGAAACGCTGCCGTTACGGATGGAACGCCACTGCGAGAACGCGATGACCGTCGCCGAGTACCTCAACGAGCACCCCGCCGTCTCGTGGGTGTCCTACCCTGGCTTGCCCGAGCACGAAACCCATGAGCTCGCCTCCGAGTATCTGGAGGGCGGCTACGGCGGCATGATCGCCGTCGGCCTCGAATCGGGCTACGACGCCGCCAAGCAACTGTGTGAGGACACGGAACTTGCGACGTTCCTGGCCAACATCGGCGACGCGCGGACGCTCGTCGTCCACCCCGCCTCAACGACGCACGCCCAGTTGAGCGAAGCCGAACAGCGCGCGGCCGGGGTCGCCCCGGAGATGGTGCGGCTCTCGGTCGGCATTGAGGACGTCGACGACATCCTCGCGGACCTCGACGGGGTCTTATAAATATGTGTGGCGCGAACCCGGCGGTAGGACTGACGATGAACGCGAGCGAGAACACATCATGACCGGGGGCCCCGAAACCGTCTCGCTGGGCGAGTTCACCTTCGAGTGTGGGGAGTCGATCCCGGAGTTGGAGATCGCTTACGAGACCTACGGCGAGTTCACCGGCGACAACGCCGTGTTGGTTTGCCACGCGCTCACGGGAAGTGCCCACGTCGCGGGCGGGCGTCGCCGGACTGACACCGCCGGGCAGGCACACGCCTGGTGGGACGACATCGTCGGCCCCGGCAAGGCTGTCGACACCACCGAATACTACGTCGTCTGTGCGAACGTACCGGGGTCGTGTTACGGCTCTTCGGGGCCACCGTCGGTCAACGCTGCAACGGGCGAGCCGTGGGGGACGGAATTCCCGGCCGTCACGGTCGGCGACTGGACGCGCGCCCAGCGACACCTGCTGGATCACCTCGGAATCCCGAACCTCCACGCCGTCATCGGCGGGTCCGTCGGGGGCATGAACGTCCTCGAGTGGGCCAAACGTCACCCGGACCACCTCGATCGAGCGATCGTCGTCGCCGCCGCGGCGCGGCTCGACGCCCAGTGTCTCGCCCTTGACGCCACCGCTCAGCGGGCGATCACTACCGACCCGAACTGGGCGGGTGGCGATTACTACGGCGACGACCCGCCGACACAGGGACTGGCGCTCGCCCGCCAGATCGGCCACATCATGTACCTCTCGAAGTCCTCGATGGAGGACAAGTTCGGCCGGCGGTCGGCGGGGATGGACGCCGGGCGGGACAGCTTCGAGATGGATCCCGCCGCCGGCTTCTTCCCCTACCGAGAGGTCGAGTCCTACCTCGATTATCAGGGTGAGAAGTTCGCCGAACGCTTCGACGCGAACTCCTATCTCTACCTGACGCGGGCGATGGACAACTACGACCTCGCCTCGGGCTACGACAGCGACGCCGACGCGCTGGCGGCCTTCGAGGGCGAGGCGCTTCTCGTCTCGTTTACCGGCGACTGGCACTTCACCGTCGAACAGTCGGAGGCGCTGGCAGAGGCGTTCCGGGCGACCGAGGCCGACACCGCCCACCACGTCGTCGACTCCGATCACGGCCACGACGCCTTCCTCGTTGAACCCGATCGCGTCGGGCCGCCGGTTGCGGACTTTCTCGAATCGGGCGTCACCGGCAAGGCCGTTTCCGATACCGTCGAAGACGACGAGGGCGACGAGTTTGCTCCGGTTCACAATAGCCTCTTCTCGAATTGAGAGAGCAAACCGCGCAGCCTCGCCAGTATAAAAGTACGTATCTACTCGGGGTGCGTAGCCTCGCGGGAGTATTTATACGGCAAACCGTATCGTGTATTATACAATGAGTACACGCCGATCAACAACTGTTGGCGGCGCACGGGCGACGATCGGGGGCATACAGTGAGCTCAAACGTGCGCTTTGACCGACGGACGTTTATAGTGGGCGCCGCAGCCGGAGGGCTGCTATCGGCGTCGAGTTCCCGTTCAACTGCCGCCAGTGCGGACGGCCCGGCAGTGTACTTCGGCGGTGAGAACGGGACTCTGTACGCGGTCGGGATGGAGACGGGACGGGAGCGATGGGAGTTCGATACGGGCTCGCGGGGCGTATCGTCGCCGACTGTCGGGAACGGGTCGGTGTACGTCGGCTCCACCGACAACAACCTATACAGCGTTGACGCAATCGACGGAGCAAGTAACTGGGAGTTCGATACCGGGAAAGGCATCCAGGCGTCGCCGGTTACCACCGGCGAAACGGTGTTCTGTGGGTCTGGAACCGGAGAACTGTACGCGATCGATGCCGAAAACGGCGAGGAACGGTGGCGGTTTACCACTGGTAAACGGATCGTTTCGACACCGATCGTCGGGTCGACAACAGTGTATGTCGCCTCGATGGACGGCTCGCTGTACGCGATCAATCGGACGAACGGGACACAGAAGTGGGAGTACGACACCTCGATCCCGATCCCGAATTCCCCAACTATTGCCGGCGGGGCGATTTATTTCACCGACAACAACACCAACCTGCACTCGATCGACGTACAGAGCGGCGAGAAAAACTGGGCGTACACCCGGGTGAGCCGCTCGATCACCACCCCGCCAGCGGTCTTCGACGGGACGGTGTACTTCGGGACCGCGGGGGGCGACATCCACCGCATCGACGTGGCGACGGGCGAACGGGAGTGGCGGCCCTACGACGTGCTCGGCGTTCCGGTGTCGCCGCTGGAGGTCGTCAGCGGTGTCATCTATTTCGGCACCGACAACGGAAATATCGTGGCGTTCGATACGGGCCCCGAAGACAACCGATGGCGGTATCAAACGGACGGCGACGTCCGGTCGTGGCCGACCGTCGTCGACGGGACGGTGTACGTCGGGAGCGACGACGCGACGTTCTACGCGATCGATGTCAAATCGGGCGGGGAGCAGTGGACGCATCGCGCCGAGGCGGCGATCCGGTCCGCCCCGAGCGTCGTCCGGTCGCCCGGCGACGGGTACAGCACCCGTTCGCGGCTGTTGTTCAAACCGCAACAGACCGAACCCGAGGCAGCGGCGACAGCGACGGCGACCCCAACGATCGAGGACAGCGGACCCGGCGGGAACGCCGACACATCGGAAGCAGGCCGTACAGCACCGGTCACGGACCGGGGGTTGCTTCCGATCGGCGCGGCCGCACTCGGTGTGGGCGGCCTCGGGGCGTGGTTGCTGCTTCGGGGCGGGAGCGACGGCTGATAACACTGGGACGGCCCGTGGGCGGATTCATAAACGAGAACGACATAAAACAGCCGGGAGCGGGGGGACACAAAATACGAGAGCGGAAGCACTCGAAGAGAGTGTGGAGAGCAATAAAACGGAAGGAGATAAGATCCGGTTCAAGCGTAATAAAGGGGAGATAACGCCGTGTCATCGATGCCGGCGACGGTCGCCGTCGATAGGGGATATTAATACCCGGCCGAACGCTGTTTCGGTACATGTTCGAGAAAGACGACCTCTACACGGACGCACTACACGCCGGTCAAGAGGCCGACCCGGCCACGGGCGCGCGAGCACCGCCGATATACCAGACAACGTCCTACGAGTTCGAGGACGCCGAGCACGCTGCTGAGATGTTCGCTCTCGAGGACGATCCGGCAGCGTACGCCACGGCCTACACGGGAAAGAACATCTACAGCCGGATCCAGAACCCGACGACGATGACGCTGGAGAACCGCCTGGCGACGCTGGAGGGCGGGATCGGTTCCATCACGACCTCAAGCGGGATGGCGGCGCTGGATCTCGGCGTCTTCTTGCTGGCGGAGGGCGGCGACAACATCGTGAGTTCATCGGCGCTGTACGGCGGCACGTACACCTACTTTACGCACACGGTCGAGCGCCGGGGTGTCTCAACGCGGTTCGTCGACACGCTCGATTACGAGGCATACGCCGAGGCGATCGACGAGGACACCGCTTTCGTCCACGTCGAGACGATCGGCAACCCCGCCCTCGTGACGCCCGATCTTGAGCGGCTCGCCGACATCGCACACGACGCCGGCGTCCCGCTGTTCGTCGACAACACCTTCGCGACGCCGTGTCTGTGCCGACCGATCGAGCACGGCGCGGATCTTGTCTGGAACTCGACGACCAAGTGGATTCACGGCAGCGGTTCGACGATCGGCGGCGTGCTCGTCGACTCCGGGAACTCGCCGTGGGGCGAGTGGGACTACCCCGAGATCAGCGAGGACAACCCGGCCTACCACGGCGTGAACTTCGCGGAGCGCTTCGGCGACGCCGCGTTCACCTACGCCGCCCGCGCCAGAGGGCTCCGCGATCTGGGGAACCACCAGTCGCCATTCGACGCGTGGATAACCCTCCAGAAGGTCGAAACGCTGCCGCTGCGGATGGAACGCCACTGCGAGAACGCGATGGTCGTCGCCGAGTACCTCAGCGAACACCCGGCCGTCTCGTGGATCAACTATCCGGGACTCGACTCGCACGAGACGCACGGCAACGCAAGCGAGTACCTCGACGGCGGCTACGGCGGCATGATCACATTCGGGCTGGAAGATGGCTACGAGGCGGCTAGGGATGCGGTCAACAATGTCGAACTCGCGAGCTTACTGGCGAACGTCGGCGACGCGAAGACGCTCATCATCCACCCCGCCTCGACGACCCACCAGCAGCTCACCGACGAGGAAAAGCAGGCCAGTGGGGTGACAGACGATCTTATTCGACTCTCGGTCGGGCTGGAGGACACCAACCGCATCATCGAGGACCTCGAGTCGGCGATCGAGGCGGCGACGAACTGAGGCGACTGCGTTGTTCGTCCAACGACCGCGTGTTTATATACGGGGTACGTCACTCGTATATACCCATGACCGCTACCCGTCGTAGAGAAGCACAACGGCCAGCCCGATGAGGACGGCTGTGGCGTAAGCCGGGCGTTCGGAGACCACCGACGCGAGACGACCCGCTATCGCCGCATCAAGTATACCCCCGCCCGCGTCGGCCGCACTCGCGGCCCCGAGTACGACAGAGGTGGCAAGTGCCGCCAGCGCGCCGAGGGCGACAACCGCGGCGGTCGCGCTCACCGGGTTGTCGTCGATCCAATCGGCGAGGCGATACAGCGGTGCAGCCACGATCCGGCGGAATCCCATTATGATCGCTACGCGCCGGCAGAAATAAATCCGTACGGGTCGCACCGGCACGTATTTATGATCGAGTAGCCTGAATGACGGCTGATGGCCGTTTTCTTCTGGGTTCTGGTCGCGTTCGCGACCGTGAGCTGTCTGTTCATGGCGTGGGCTCTCGGCGCGAACAGCAACTCGCCGCCGTTCGCGCCTGCGATCGGAGCCAACGCCGTTTCAACGATGCGTGCGGCGTTTCTGGTCGGCCTGCTCGCGGCGGCGGGGGCGCTGGCCCAGGGCGGCGCGATTTCCGAGACGGTCGGGGCAGGGTTGATAAGCGGCGTGGCGATCACGCCGCTGGCGGCGAGTACGGGCCTGCTAGTCGCGGCCGGGTTCATGATGTTCGGCGTCTACAGCGGCTACCCGGTTCCCGCGGCCTTCGCGACGACCGGCGCGATGATCGGCGTCGGCCTCTCGCTCGGCGGCGACCCGGCGTTCGGGACGTATCGCCGGATCGGGATATTCTGGGCGCTCGTCCCGCCGACATCCGGCGGGCTCGCGTACGTGACCGCGATGGTGCTGCGCCGCGACGACGTGCCCGACACGATCGGGATTCCGCTGCTCGCGGCGGCGGTCGGGGCCATCCTCGCGCACGTCCGTCTCGGCGTGATTCCACACCCCACCCGCAACGAGGGAACCCTCGCGGAGGCGGTCGCGTTCGCGCTCGGACGCCCCACCGTCTTCGGGGTCGACATCGTCGGGATCGTCGTCACCCTGCTCGTCGCGCTCGTTGGATTCCAGGTGATCCGTCGCCGAACCGAGGCGTCGGTCGACGACGGCATCCGGACGTTCCTGCTCGCGCTCGGCGGCGTGGTCGCGTTCTCCAGCGGCGGCAGCCAGGTCGGCCTCGCGACCGGACCGCTGGAAAATCTTTACGGGGTCGAACTCGGCCTCCCCGGGATCGTACTGTTGGCCCTCGGCGCGAGCGGCATCCTCGCGGGGGCGTGGATGGGCGCGCCCCGGCTGTTGCAGGCGACCTCCCGCGAATACGCCCAACTCGGGCCCCGTCGATCCATCGCCGCGCTCGTCCCGGGTTTCATTATCGCGCAACTGGCGATCGCGCTCGGCATCCCGATCTCGTTCAATAACATCGTCATCTCCGGCGTGATCGGAGGCGGGTTGGCCGCGGGGTCCGCGGGCGTCTCCCGGCGGAAGATCGGCGTGACAGTCACGTTTTGGCTCCTCACGCTCGCCACGTCGACCGGCATCGGGTTCGGGCTTTACCGGCTGTTTTCGTCGGTTCTCGGGGTTCAGTGACCGTCGTCAGCGTCAGTCCCACCCCCGCCCCCGTTTGCGGCGGCTCCGCCCTCGTTGCTGCCCGCGCCCTCGTTGCCGTTCTCGCCAGCGTCGCTTGCGCTCACCTCCCCGGTATCGGTGTCCGCGCGATCTCGGACCACGGTAACGGTGATCGGGGCCTCGGCGACGACGGTCGTCGCAACAGTTCCCAACAGCCGTTCGACGAGGCCGGTCGGGTCGCCACCGTGACCGCCGATCACGATGTGATCGATGTCGTGGCGATCGACGTAGGAGAGGATCGTTTCGGCAGGATCGCCCGCCTCGACGACGGTATCGACATCCCGGTCCTCAGCCGTCGCTCGGGTCGTTGCCTGCTCGATCAGCCGATCGGTGCGCCGCCGTGCGGGCTCCAGCCGTTCGTCGCTCGGCTCCAACACGCCCCCCTCGCTCATGCCGGCGTCCAGCGGCGTGACGACGTTCAAGACGGTCACCGGGGACTCGAACACCGAGAGAGCGTACGCGAGCGCGTCCTCCGAGAGCGGCGACCCGTCCAACGGGACGAGGACGTGTCCGGGCTCCATACCGGGTGTTGATCGAGCAGAAATATAAATATCGGCCGGCATCGGTGACCGTCCCAATCATCCGGTGGGTGAACCTGTCGAACGGCCCTGTTGATCGATACTCTAGCGTCCCTCAGAGGACGCCCTCATCCTCGAACAGTTCGCGCAGTTTGACCATCGAGGAAACAACCACGTCGCAGTGGGGTTCGACGGCGGGTTTCGGTTCGTAACCGATCGCCAGCCCCGCGACCTCGAGCATCGGGAGGTCGTTCGCGCCGTCGCCGACCGCGACAGTGTCGGCCATGTCGACGCCGACGTCAGCGGCGAGGTCGGCGAGTGCGTCGTCCTTCGTACCCTCGATCAGCGGCCCCTCGGCCGCGCCTGTCAGTTTGCCGTTCCGGACCGGGAGCCGGTTGGCGACGATCGTGTCGACGGAGGTCCGCGTGGACTCAAGAGCCCGCTCCACGCCGGCCTCGAACCCGCCGGTCAGGATGGCGACGTGGTGACCAGCCGCCGACAGGGCGTCGAGAACATCGCCGGTTCCGGGGCGCAACGCGACGCGATCGAAGGCGGCCTCGACGCGTTCATCGTCGAGCCCGTCGAGCAGGTCCGCGCGGGCGTAGAGGCTCTCGGCGTAGGAGAGCTCGTCGTTCATCGCCCGCTCGGTGATCTCGCCGATCTCCTCGGCAACCCCGGCCTCCTCGCCGAGCAGTACCGTCATCTCCGAGTCAGAGAGCGTTCCGTCGAAGTCGAACGCGATGAGCATACACCCGCTGCGGGCCGGGGGATCACAAATCGTCCGGTTCGTCGGCCACACGCCCGGAGACGAGGCGCGAACTGTGATACGGTCGGCGCTCGTCCGTGCGGGGCCGGCGTCGAATGTGACGCGCCAGGCTCCAACAAATATGGTGGCGCGCCAGCGGCTGTGAGGCGGGGGATCGGCTGTTGGTTGAAAATCACGTATAACCGCCCGTACAGCGATCATATTTTAAAAACACATTCGGATATACCCGTATATTTCGCCGATCGTCCGCGCCCCGGTAGACCGATGAAGAAAGCGTTATCCCTCGCGCACGGGAGCATACGCGCATGAAGGTACTGGTCACGGACCCGATCTCGGATGCCGGGCTCGACGTCATCCGGAATACCGATCACGAGGTCGTCACGGCGTACGACGCCGAGGGCGAGGAACTGCTCGGCGCGGTCGCCGACGCGAACGCGCTCATCGTCCGCTCCGGGACGGAGGTAACGCGCGAACTCCTCGAGGCCGCGCCGGACCTCGTCATCGTTGGCCGCGCGGGCATCGGCGTGGACAACATCGACATCGACGCGGCGACGGATCACGGCGTCATCGTCGCCAACGCCCCCGAAGGGAACGTCCGGGCGGCCGCGGAACACACCGTTGCGATGGCCTTTGCCACCGCCCGGTCGGTGCCGCAGGCCCACGCCCGCCTCAAAAGCGGCGAGTGGGCGAAAGGGGAGTTCCTCGGGACCGAACTCAACGGCAAGACGCTTGGGGTCGTCGGCCTCGGTCGGGTCGGCCAAGAGGTCGCCAAGAAGTTCGACTCTGTCGGGATGGATCTGGTCGCCTACGATCCCTACATCTCCGAGGAGCGCGCCGACCAACTCGGCGCCGACCTCGCCGGCCTCGAGACGACGCTCGAACAGGCTGACGTGTTGACCATCCATACGCCCCTGACGCCGGAGACGGCGGAGATGATCGGGAGGGCCGAACTGGCCGAAATGGAGGGCGGCTACGTCGTCAACTGCGCCCGCGGTGGCATCGTCGACGAGGCCGCGCTCGCTGCCGCCGTCGACGACGGCGTCGTTGCCGGAGCCGCACTCGACGTCTTCGGCGAGGAACCGCTCCCGGCGGACAGCCCGCTACTCGACGTCGAAGACGTCATTGTCACGCCGCATCTGGGCGCGTCGACCGAAGCTGCCCAAGAAAACGTCGCCGTCTCGACGGCCGAGCAGGTGCTCGCCGCCTTCGAGAACGAGCCCGTTATGAACGCCCTGAACGCGCCGTCGATGGATAAGTCGGCGTTCCCCCGCGTCGAACCCTACATCGAACTCGCGGAGACCGCGGGCAAGATCGCGGTCCAACTCCTCGACAGCCGCGTCGAAACCGTCGAGATCAGCTACGAGGGCGACATCGCCGAGGAGGACATCGACATCGTCACCGCCTCCGCGCTCAAGGGCGTCTTCCAGCCGCTGGAGTGGCAGGTCAACGCGGTCAACGCCCCCCGGATCGCCGAGGAGCGCGGGATCGAGGTCTCGGAGACGAAGCGTCGTCAGGCCGAGGACTTCCAGTCGCTCGTCACCGTCACCGTCGGCGACGGCGAGCGCGAGATCGGTGTCTGCGGGACGCTGTTCGCCGACGACGATGCCCGTATCGTCCGGGTCGACGGCTACCGCGTCGACGCCATCCCGGGCGGGCAGATGATGGTGGCCAGAAACACCGACGAGCCGGGGGTGATCGGCCATATTGGGACCGTGATGGGCGAGTACGACGTGAATATCGCCGGCATGTTCAACGCCCGGGAGGTCCACGGCGGCGAGGCACTAACGGTGTACAACGTCGATCAAGAGGTGCCGGATTCGGCCCGCGAGGCGCTCGAATCCGACGAGCGGATCACGGAGACAAAGTACATCAGTTTGAACGGGTAGCCCGGCCGCAGTGGGGCCTCGGACACAAAGGACGGAGTTTTACCGCCCCGGAATCAACAGTAACTAATGAGCGAAGACGGCGAGCAGTCCGAGAAACAAAAATACGAGTTCCAGAAGGTGATCGAGGAGCTCGACGACTACTCGGGGTCGGGGACCCAACTCGTCTCGATCTATATCCCGGAGGATAGGCTGATAAGCGACGTCGTCGCCCACGTCACTCAAGAACACAGCGAAGCGTCGAACATCAAGTCGAAGCAGACCCGGACGGCGGTTCAGGACGCCCTCAAGAGCATCAAGGATCGCCTGAAATACTACGACGTTCGCCCCCCGGAGAACGGGATGGTGGTCTTCTCGGGCGCGGTTGACGCCGGCGGCGGCCAAACCGAGATGGTGACCGAGGTGCTCGAGTCCCCACCCGATCCGGTCGAGTCGTTCCGGTATCACTGCGATTCGCATTTTTTAACCGAGCCCCTCCAGGAGATGCTCGGCGACAAGGGCCTCTACGGGCTCATCGTCCTCGACCGCCGGGAGGCAAACGTCGGCTGGCTGAAAGGCAAACGCGTCGAGCCGGTCAAGTCTGCCTCCTCGCTCGTCCCCGGTAAACAGCGGAAGGGCGGCCAGTCTGCCCAGCGGTTCGCCCGGCTCCGCCTCGAGGCGATCGACAACTTCTATCAGGAGGTCGCAGGCATGGCCAACGACCTCTTCGTGCCCGATCGCCACGAAATGGACGGCGTCCTAGTCGGTGGCCCCTCCCCGACAAAGGACGAGTTCCTCGACGGCGACTACCTCCACCACGAACTCGGCGACATGGTGCTCGGGAAGTTCGACGTCTCCTACACCGACGAGTCCGGGCTCTACGACCTCGTCGACGCCGCCGAGGACGTCCTCGCAGAGACGGAGGTAATGAAGGACAAAGCCGAGATGGAGGAGTTCTTCGAGCAGCTCCACGACGGCGGGAAGGCGACCTACGGCTTCGATGCGACCCGGCAGAATCTCATGATGGGCTCAGTCGACCGGCTCTTGATAAGCGAGGACCTCCGAAAGGAGGTCGTCACCTACGACTGCGATACCCGCGAAGAGTTCGAACTCGTGGAGAGCCGCGCTGAGACGCCGACGCACACCTGCGAAAACGGCGGCGAGGGCGAGGCCGTTGAGCGCGAGGACGCCATCGATCACCTCATGGAACTGGCCGAACAGCGCGGGTCAGAGGTGAAGTTCATTTCGACGGACTTCGAGAAGGGCGAACAGTTGCTGACGGCGTTCGGCGGGATCGCCGGCATCCTCCGGTACTCGACCGGCGTATAAAGGCCCGTGGCGCCTGAATCTTTTTTAATACTGCCGCGAAAGGGCTCCGCGTGAGCACGCTCGTCGTCTACGTCGACCGCAACGGTGACGTTTGCCGCGACGGCTCGGTCGTCGGATGGGAGGCCGTCCAGGCGCTCGTAACCGATGTCGGCCTCGAGGACCCCGAGGATAGCCGGGTCAACTGCCTGCTCGAGGCACTCCACGTCGCCCGCGACCTCCGAGACGGGGGCGAGGAAGCGGTCGTAGCGGTCGTTCCTGGCAGCGGCGACGGAATCAACAGCCACCGCGCCGTCGCCCGTGGGATCGAGGAACTCCGATCAAAATACGACCTCGACGGGGCCATCGTCGTAACCGATTCAGCGGGCGACGAGCGGCTCGTACCGATCATCGAAAGTCGCGTCCGAGTCGATGCTGTCGATCGGGTTGTCGTTCGGCAGTCACACGATATCCAGTCGACGTACTACCTGCTGAAGCAGTTCCTCGGCGACGAGGAGTTGCGCGGGACGGTGCTCGTCCCCGTCGGCGCCGCGCTGTTGGCGTTCCCGCTGCTTTTGTTGTTCGCCGACCTCGCGGTGGCGGTGTCGGCCATCGCCGGCGTCATTGGCCTGTTCTTGTTGTACAAGGGCCTCGGTATTGACGCGTTCGTTTCGACGCTCCCGCTCCGGATCAAGGAGGGGCTCTATTCGGGGCAGGTGTCGCTCGTGACCTACGTTGTCGGCGCCGGATTGGCGCTTATCGGGGCCTTCGCCGGCGGAATCCGGGCGGCCGGCATGGACGGCGGCGGCGATCTGCTTGTCATCCTTCGGTTTCTCTTTGACAGCGTTCCGTGGGTCGCCGCGGCCGCGATGGCAGCAGCGACGGGCCAACTCGTCGACGGATTGCTCGGTGAGGACGGGGTCTCCAGTGCGCTGATGAACCTTCCGTTCGGCGTCGTCGCAGTCGGACTCGTGGTCCGCGGCTTCACCGGCTACTTCCTCGAGCGGTCGGGCGCCCTCGCTCCGGTCGTCGTCCCGGCCGTAGAGGCCGGCGTGGTCTCCGTCGATGGGTTCGTCGTCTCGATCTGGGGGCGACTCGCGCTCTACGTCGCAGCCGGCGTCCTCGTTAGCCTCCTCGGCGTCGTCTTCACCTCGCGGATGACCAACGGTCGGTCGCTTGAGGAACTCCCGGAGTGACTACCGCCAGACGCACCGCCAAGCGACCGACGACGGTTTAGCCGTCGCCTGGCTACGCCGAGTATGGACCCGTGGGTGAGCCTCTTTTCGGGCGGAAAGGACTCCGCATGGGCGCTGTATCGCGCGTTGGAGCGCGGAGCGCCTGTCGAGCGGTTGGTCACCGTCCACCCGAGCGGCGATTCGTACATGTATCACGTGCCGGCGACCGAACTCGCCGGACTCGCGGCGGAGAGCATCGGCCTCCCGCTTGTCAACGTCCGGCCGGCTGATTTCGACGCGACGGCCGACCCCGAGGAGGGATCCGGCGAGCGTGGCGACCGCGAACTCGAACCGCTTGAGGCCGCTCTTGAGGACCTCGCCGCGGAACTCGGTGGGATCGGTGGCATCACCGCCGGCGCAGTCGAGAGCAGCTATCAGACCGACCGGATCCGGGGGATGTGTGATCGACTCGGCGCGGAGCTATTCGCGCCGCTGTGGCAGGCGAAGCCGGAGACGCTGGCCGATTCGATGCTTGAGGCCGGCTTCGAAATCACTGTTGTCCGAGTCGCGGCAGCGGGGCTCGACGAGTCGTGGCTCGGCCGGCGGCTTGATGCCGACGCGTTCGCGGAGCTGGAGCGGCTCGGCGAGGAGTGCGGCGTCCACCTCCTCGGAGAGGGAGGGGAGTTCGAGACGCTCGTCACCGACGGCCCACACATGGACCGGCCCATCCGGCTCGAGTACGATACCGAGTTCGACGGAATGCGCGGGGCGGTGCGGATCACCGACGCGTGGCTCGGGGAGCGGAAGTAGCTCCGGGCCGGATCGGTCTGGGATGTCGGGCGGACTAGCGAACAGGCGGCACGGACGGCTCGACGACCCGTGTGCCGCGCTCTCGGGAGGGATCCCGGTTGCGTCGAGGGGTGCCCACGCCCCCGCAACCGCCTCGGCGGGCCGTCGTGTCGGTTAGACCACACCGTTGGTGGTCCCGTTCCGGTATATAACTATCCGGAATGGCGGATCAAAAACACTTGTACGCGACTTTATTCAGGGCGGATGATGAAGACTGTCGTCCTCGCCGGAGGGTACGCGACGCGTCTGTGGCCCGTCACCGGACACCGGCCGAAGATGCTGTTTCCGATCGGCAAGACGACGATGGTCGATCGGATCTTCGAGGGGTGTGAGCGTCACGACACGATCATCGACCGCGAGACCCGCATCGAGGACGACCTCGCTGGCGCGCTCATCGGCGCGCACACGCAGTTGCGGAACGGCGACGACGAAAACGAATAGCGCCTACTGCGATCCCGCGTGGGGAGTATGAATGGGGGCGATCCGATATGACGGCATCGATGGTACAATCGGTCGGTATCCGTGGGTGTCCGCCGGTACCGTTTTTTCATCCGCCGCCGAACCACGTGTATGGAGGGGACAGAGCGGACCACCCGACAGCGGATCACCGCGTTGCTCCGTGAGGAACCCGCCGAGGCCGGCCACATCGCGAACGAGTTCGGGATTACGGCGGCCGCGGCGCTGTCACACGTCGAACACATCTCGAAGTCGCTCGAGGACACCGACGAGGAACTGCTCGCGGCGCCCCCGGAGTGCCGGGAGTGCGGGTTCGCCGGCTTCAACGACCTGATCAACCGCCCGTCGAGGTGCCCCAAGTGCAAGGCCGAAAGCGTCGCCGAACCGGCGTTTACCGTCCGATGACGGACTAACCTCCGCTGTCGTTGCGGCCCGGTTCGGAGTTCGGGAGCGCGACCGCTTTAGCCGGGGGCAGAGTCTTCGCTGGCCCCGTAGTGCTTACATCGATGGGGCCCGTTCGAGCGATAATGACACGCACTGGCGCGTCGAGAGGCAAAGACTTGGACGGCGGCGGGTAGCCACTGATGAACGATGCGAGTGACGCGGCTGACAGAGGGGTAATCGAGGGGGCGATGGGCGCCGAGCGCGCCGGGGAAATCGCGGAGGCGGTCGTCGAGAACGTTCGTCGCGTCATCGTGGGGAACCGCGAGGCGATCGAACTGCTCGTCGCCGGCTTCCTCGGTGGCGGCCACGTGCTCGTTGAGGATGTCCCGGGAGTCGGAAAGACGATGCTCGCCCGCGCACTCGCGGCGTCGGTCGATTGCTCCTTCGAGCGCGTCCAGTTCACCCCCGATCTGCTCCCCGCCGATATCACCGGGACGAACATTTATAATCGAAAGGCCGAGGAGTTTGAGTTCCAGCCGGGACCAGTCTTCGCAAACGTCGTGTTGGCCGACGAGATCAACCGCGCCCCGCCGAAGACGCAGGCGGCGATGCTTGAGGCGATGGCCGAGACACAGGTGACCGTCGACGGCCGGACGCATCCGATGCCCGATCCTTTCGTCGTCGTCGCAACGCAAAATTCGATCGAACGCGATCGGACCTACGAACTCCCCGCCGCGGAGCTCGATCGGTTCATGTTGCGGTTGCGGTTGGGCTATCCGGACGCCGAGGGAGAGGCGACTGTCATTGATCGGGCGATCGGCGGCCACGCCATCGAGGCGGTCACGCCGGTCGCGTCGGCAGCCGAACTGCGCGCTGTCCAGGCGGCTACCGACAGCGTCGAGGTCCGCGAGCCGCTTCGAGCGTACGTCGCCCGGATTGCCCGCTACACCCGCGAACACGCCGAGTTGGGTGCGAGCCCTCGCGGATCGATCGCGCTGGTCCGGGCTGCGCAGGGGCGGGCGATCCTCAAATCACGTTCGTACGCCGTCCCCGATGACGTGCAGGCGATGGCGCCGCATGTCCTCCCGCATCGGCTCCGAGCCGAGGGCAGCGACACTGACGAGAAGGGAGTTGTCTCGGACGCCCTCGAGTCGGTGCCGGTCGAGGCGTAGCCATGACGACCGTTCGCCGGATACGGCCGACGCGCCGGGGGGGCGGAGTCGCCGCCGTCGTCGTCCTCGGAGGGGCCCTGGCCGCAGTGGGGGGGACTCGATCGCTCGATGCGGTCGCTGTCCCCGCCGCCGTTGCGCTCCTAGCGGGCGCGGTGCAACTGGTGCGTGCCGATCCGCCCCAGATCAGCCGCTCTAATCCCAAACCGGGCGTGCCCGGCGAGCAACGCAGGCTGACGGTTTCGGTCGACTCGGCGGTTCCCTGTACCGTTTTCGAGTCAGTCAGCGGGGGACTCACAGTCGTCGACGGCCCGGCCGGCGAGGGGGGAAGCTCGGATCGGTCGGCCGACGGAACGGAGGTGACCGGAGCAGTCGGCCACGGGGGAACCCTCGAGTACATCGTCGAACTCAGTTGCCGGGGGGCGCGTCGGCTCGGCCCGGCACGCTGTCGGCTCGTCGATTCGCTGGGGCTGTTCCGGGCCGCCGTCGAACCCGAAGACTGCGGCGCGACGGTGCTCGTTCACCCCGAGATCCGGGCGATCGACCCGGCGGCGCTGCCAACGATGGGGCGGGGGCCGTACGGTGACGACCGGTCGACGTTCGATCGGCTCCGGGAGTACACCCACGGGGACCCCGTCCGCGACATCCACTGGCGGGCGAGCGCGAAGCGGCCCGACGAGGAGTTCGTCGTCGCGGAGTACGGCGGTCGCTCCGGGGACGGGGAAATCACGGTCGTCGGCGAGTCCGGGCGGGGTGGGGCCGACGCGATGGCGTCAGCGGTCGCGAGCCTCACGGTCCACCTCGTCGCGACTGGAAAGACGGTCACCGTCGTCGTCCCCGACGGCGAGCGTTTCGCCCGTCCCGGCAGAACGGGTGCCGCGCTTCGGCTCCTCGCGCTGACCGAGGGCGGCGAGTGTACCGCCGGCGAGCGGGCCCGGGCGGATGTCCGGGCCCGAGGCGAGGACGGGGACGCGACGCTCACCGCCTCGGGTCGGAGTGTCGGGGTCGACGCCCTCTCGGTCGCGTCGGAACGAGGGGTGGGGGAGGTGAAAGAATGAGCGTCGGCTGGAGGCGGGCATTTAGGCCGATTCGGGCCGCAATCAAGCGGGCATCCGCCGCGGTCAGGTGCCGAGCGGCCCGGCTGCTCGCGCTTGCAGGCGTCGCCGCGGTGCTCGGCGCCGTGCTGTCCGTGCTGTACGGGGTCGTCGTTATTACCGGAAATCCGGCGGCGTTTTTGCTCGTCGTCGTCGTGTCGGTCCTTGCTGGGACGCTTGCCGCGAGGCTGATTCGACCGCGCACGGCGACGCTTCTCGCGCTTGCCGCCGGGGTCTGCGGGAGCTATTTGTATATCCGATCGCTTCCCGGCAGCGTCGATGTCCTCGCGCTCGTTGCGCCGATACTCGGGGACGCCGTTGCGCTGCTGTCGGGGCTGTCGATCCTCCGAATTGTTAACGCCGACATCTGGGCGTTTTCGGCGGTTCCGGTGCCGGTGTTTCTGTCGTGCTATCTCGCCCTCCGGCGGCGCTATGTCGCCGCAAGCGCGGTTTCGGGGGTTGCACTCGGCCTTTTAGCGCTGACCGGTGACGCGACGACCGGTGAGACGCTCGCAGGGGTCGTGGGCGCGACTGTCGCCGCCGCGGTCGGAGACTGTGAGCGCCGGGGGGAACGGCTCATAGACGCCGACGGCGTCGCCATGGTGGTCGCGGTGATGCTCGTCTCGACGCTGTTCATCGGCGTCGTTCCGGGCGCGATCGGATCGGTCCTGCCGGCCGCCGGCGGCGGGTCGACGGTCGAATCGAGCTTGGTATACGCGGACGACAGCGTCTCCGTCGTCGGCTCGATCGAGCTCTCTCCGGAGCGGCGGTACGTCGTTGAGGCCGACGAGGCGGCCTACTGGCGGGTCGGAACGTACGATCGATACACCGGCGACGGGTGGGTTCGGAGCGGCTCAACCCAGAGGTACGACGGTCCAATTCCGGGGCCACCCGGCGAGAGCCGGACGCTCGAACAGACCTACACCACCGCGTCATCGGTCGCGACGCTTCCGGCCGCCCGACGGCCGACCCGCATCGGCGACGTTCCCGTTCCGGTCCGGGTCACGGACGGCGGGAGCTTCGAGCCGGTGAGCCCGCTCCAGGCGGGCGAGTCCTACCGTGTCGAGAGCGAGGTCCCCACCGGGCGTCCCGATGAGTTCCGGGCGGCGGGGACCGGCTACCCCGAGGGCATCGAGACGCGGTACACGCAACTGCCGAGCGACACGCCGGACCGCGTCGCCGAGCGGACGGCACGTCTGACCGCCAACGCCGAGAACCCCTACGACACCGCTCGGGTACTCGAGTACTGGTTCCGGACGGAGTACGAGTACAGCCTCGACGTCGATCGGCCGCGGGGGAACGTCGCCGACGCGTTTCTCTTCGAGATGGAGTCCGGCTACTGCGTGTACTTCGCGACGACGATGGTGACGATGCTCCGGACGCAGGGGATCCCGGCGCGGTTCGCCGTCGGCTACACGCCCGGCGAGGCGGTCGACGACGACGAGTGGGTCGTCCGTGGGTACAACTCTCACGCGTGGGTCGAGGTGTATGTCCCGGAGCACGGCTGGATCAAGTTCGACCCGACGCCCGCGACGCCGCGCCAGGAGACAGAGCAGGCGATTCTCGACGACGGCGACGGGAACGACGAGGAGACGACGGGGGCCGAAACGGCTACTCCGGCGGCCGAGGCGGAAGCCGGGACAGCGGATACCCCGACGCCCGGGGGCGGCGATACGGGCGATGTCGACGTGGACCCGATCGCCGCGGCGGATCAGAGCGCCGCCGAGGACGACCGCCCGCTCCTCCCGTCGGTCCCGTTGCCGAGCGGGGAAACAGTGGCTGCCGCGCTCGTCGCCGTATTGGCCGTGCTCGCCGTTCGGCGGCGTGGCCTCGGAGAACGGGTTTACCGGATAATCTGGCTCCGGCGGCTTCCGCGGGGCGATCCGGACGACGTGGTCGTCGGCGCGTACCGGCGAGCGGTCTATCTCGAGGAGCGCCGGGGAAGCGAGAAGATCATCGGAGAGACGCCCAGGCAGTTCCTCGGCGGCGACGAGCGCCTCGAGCGAATCGCCGAACGGTACGAGCGGGTGCGCTACGGCGGCGGCGTCGACGAGACGGCAGCAGTCGAGGCGCGAGCGGATCTCGCCGACCTGCTCGCGGAGCGCTCTCGGCTGCCGTGGCGGCGCGAAACACCCGAGGAGGGGTCCCGATAGTGTTTAATATAGCCGTCGTGTAAGCCCGAACTGTAATGTCGGAAGTCTGCTCGACGTGTGGACTCCCTGAGGAACTCTGCGTCTGCGAGGACGTCGCCAAAGAGTCCCAGGAGATCAACATCCGCATCGACGAGCGCCGATACGGTAAGGAGGTAACGGTCATCGAAGGGTTCGATCCGCGGGATGTCGACATGGATTCGCTATCGAGCGATCTGAAGTCGAAGTTCGCCTGCGGCGGCACCGTCGAGGACGACTCGATCGAACTCCAGGGCAACCACCTCGGGCGAGTCGAGGATTTCCTACAGGAGAAAGGGTTCAATGTCGCCTGACACCCGATAACCACGCGTCGAGCCCCGTTTTTTACCTGCTAATCGGCGAGTGTCACCGACACAGCCGTCGTAACCAACGCGACGTGACGCCGGACGATCGTTCGTCCGGGGAGTACCAAGATTTTATAAAAGATCGGAACCCGTTTGCACAAAGACGTTTAAAAGGGCGCGTCAGGCTCCTCGCCCTGCGTCGCCGTCGCCGGCTCTCCGGTTTCGAACTCGTAGGGCCACCCTTCGAGTCCGGGTTCGAGCGAATCGACCCGCCCGTCGAAGCCCTCGAATGAGCCGATGAGGCGCGCCGCTTGCACGCTCGCCTGCCCGTGCGGGCAGACCGTTACGACCCGGTCGTCGGCGTCGAACTCCTCGATTCGCCCGGTCAGTTCCGCGAAGGGGATGTTCTCGCTGCCGGGGATGTGCCGCCGCCGAAACTGCCCCGGCGAACGGATGTCGACGATCCGCGGCGGCGTCTCGGCGTCCAGCAGTTCGTTGAGTTCCTCGGCGGTGATCTCGCCGTCCATGGACGGACATACGCCAGCGCGGTATTAAGCGGCCGGGTCGCGATGGGTTTAAATGCCCAGATGGACCCAGTCAGCGGGTCGCACGTCTCTCAACCCTGGGGTTAATATAGACAGTCGCAAAGAGTCGAAACAATGACAGCGGGTATCGGGGGGAGTGAGAGGGGTGTCACGTCCGCTGTCGGTGTAATAATGGTCGTCTCGATAACGATCATCCTCGGGTCCGTGGTCGGCATATACGCGTTCGGGGTCTCGGAGAACGTAACTGAGACGCCCAATTTCACCGCTCTTGAGTTGGAGTTTGAGGAGGAGCCCGCATCAGCACCCTCGTACGACGAGTTCATTTGGCTGATTAAACTAAGACACACGGGCGGCGAGGTCGTTGACGGCGATGAGATTATCGTTCATCTCGATCACGGCGACCAGCGGGTCACCGGGGTGGTCGACGGATCGCTGACTGCTGGCGAGACCGTCGAGTTGGCGGTGATCCACAACAATCAGGACGGGAATAATTTTCCCGAGGAATATGCTCCTACCGGTGAGAATGGGGGTTGTGATGCGGTAAACGTGGCGTGCCGGTTGGCGGGGGACCCCGGAAACTACCCCGATGAGAACCGGATTCAACTCCGGATGATACACGAACCGTCGGGGACGATCCTCTACGAGGAGACGATAGACATCTCAGGGGAATACGGTATCTTCAACGGCAACCCCGATAGCGGCGTCAACGTCAGGGACGAGACGTTGACGTTCGCCTGAGTGACATCGGACGGCATCTTTCGCGATACCCGCCGAAGACTGGTTATAGATACCCGTCGGCCTGCGCCAACAGCAACCCCTCGATCGTTGCGTCGTTGGCAGGAGCCGTCCGGGCGAGTTCGAGCGCCTCGTCGACGGGGACAGTCACGATATCGAGGAACTCGCTTCCGTCGAGTTTCCGCTCGCCCTGGGAGAACCCCTCGGCCCACACGATCCCTCGGGGATGTCGCAACACGCCGGTCGAACACCAGAAGTCCTCGAGTAGTTCGACGGACTCGGGGACGAGACCGACCTCCTCTTCGAGTTCGCGCGCACCGGTGGTGACGTAGTCCTCACCGTCCTCGACGATCCCGGCGGGCAGTTCATAACAGAGGCGCTCGATGGCCGGCCGGTACTGCTCGACGAACACGACCGACGGGCCGGCTGCCGCCCCGTCGCCCGAAGCGGGAGCAGCGCCGTCGGCTCCGCGGGCGGTTTTTTTATCCAGGCCGAGCACCGCTGGGTCGTCGACCACCGAGACGATCACAACTGCGGGCGGTAACTCCGCCCAGTAGTACCGCTTCGTGCGGCCGTCGGGCAGCTCCACGAGGTCGTAGCCCCCCTCATACCAGCCGGTTTGGTACTCAGTATGCGATTCGAGGACCGGCCACTCGTGGTCGCTGGGACTCGGATCGTCGGGATCGCCGTCGGTCATTCCCCGTCCTCCGTCCCGACCAGTCGGTCCCGGTAGCGTCGGTTGAACGCCATCCGGCGGACGGTGCCAACCGCCGCGTCCGGTTCGTTCTGAAACGTCGCGGCGACCGCTGCCTCGGCGGCCGGCAAGACGTGCCAGGCCACGCGGTCGACGGTATCGCTGCCGGCGATCCGGACGTCGCCGGGATACTCCTCACGCCAGGCTTCGAACACCCCGCTGTCGGCCACCCGGACGGCGAGCGTCTCGGCGAAGAGCGTCTGTCGGGCGGTCTCGATCACGTCGGCGGTGACCCGCTCCTCATACTCCGAGCGCTCGAAGTCCATCGCCCGCGCGGTCTCGCGAACGACCGACTGCGCCGTCGGCCCAAGATCTCTGTATCTGTTCTCGGCCGCTGCCCACGAGTCGGGTTCGTAGTGCCCCCGGACCTCGACGTCGCCGTCGACTGTGGCGGCCTCCTCGTTGATGTCGTCCGCCGCGGCGTCGGGGCTATCGTCCGGCATCGTCCCCGCTGTCGGTGTCCACATCCGCGTCGATCTCCGCGTCCGCACTGTCACCGTCCGCACCCTCCCCGTCTTCTTCGTACATCCGGAAAGTCATCTCGCGGGCCTCCTCGAGCACTGCAGCGGTCTCGTCGTCGATCGGTCCCGAGGTGTCGACGGCACCGCCCTGTGTGTGGTCGTGCTCAGCGTGGTCGTGCCCGGACTCGGCGTCATCGAACAGCGCCCCCGAGCGCTCTTCGGGCGGATCGGCCGACCCCTCGTTAAGCCCGCCAGCGGTATCCTCGAACAGCTGCGGGAACTCCGTCTCCTCAACGAGGTCAGCAACGGCGTCGGCGAGTTCGGCCTCGCCCGTCTCGGCCCACGTCGGAACGTGCTCGTCGAGCCACGCCTCGTGGTCGTCGTCGCCCAGCATCGCCGTGAACGCGAGGTGGTTCGCGAGATGTCCCGCGTCGGCCTGTGGGTCCGAACAGACGGGGCAAGCGTATCCCATACGCGCAGTCGGGACGCCAGCGGCAAAACGCCTGCGTCCCGCTACGGCGACAGGTGCTTGACTAGCACGTGGGCGTCCTCGCCGTCATCGTAGTAGTCCGGCACGACGTGGTGAGGCTCGAATCCAAACGACGAGTAGAGTGTCCGCGCCGACTCGTTGGTCCGTCTGACCTCGAGTTTGACCCGCCCGGCGCCCGCGGCAGCGAGCGCGCCGAGCGCCCGCGAGAGGAGCCGACGCCCGAGTCCCTGGCGTCGGTGGTCGGGCGCGACGGCGAGATCCTTGATGTGGCCGACCGGCGCCGCCCCCGCCTCGATCGTGTCGCCGACGACATAGCCGACGACATCCCCGTCGGTCTCGGCCACTAGAAACCCCGGTGCGCCGAGGAATCGCTCGAACGCGGTGTATGGCCACGGCTGCTCGAACGAGCGCGTCTCGATCCGGAACACCGAGAGGAGGTCCGCGCGGACGGTGCCCCGGATCTCGACCCCGGCGCGTGGCTCGGTGCCTCTCACATCTCACGTGTAACCGGGATGTCGACATAGGCCTGTCGGCCCCCGGCAGGTACCGGCAAAACCCCGGACAAGACGAGAGAATCCAGAAGATTCATGTGTGTCTGGTTACGATCGTTAAGCGCACCCGCTTGGGTGCATCCCCACCCCCCACCCCGTTTTAATATCTGATAGCTCCTGCCACGTTGGCTACCATAGGTTGCCGCCAGCACGGTTACCGTTTTTTACCGACCGGCTGCATCCCACGACTAAGCCCGTGCGCTTTCGCTTCGAATCGTCCTAACATCGTCGCCGACGTCGATCGTCTCCCCACAACCGCTTTGCGGTACCCGGGCAATAATCATTGAGCAGTAGTAGTGATCGAACGCGTCGTCGTCGGCCCACTCGGGGAACGTCTCTTTGCGTTTCTCGACGAATCGTTCACGGAATTCAGGGATCGATTCGCCGGTGTCGGGATGGCGCTGAGGGACGACACACCGGCCACAGGGCGTCACACCATCGACGGGAACGCCGTCGATCTCGAAGGCCGGCGCCCCTTCGCCCACGAACCGATCCTCCCAGAAGGCCGGCACCCCCGATACTTCAACGTTCGCCCGGAAACGGCGGCGAGCGCCCTCGACTGTTAGCCGATCGAACCACGACGCAACCGTTTCGAGCGTAGCCGTGCTGACGATCGACGGCCCCAATTCTCGTCGGTCGACGAATCCGAGCGACGTGTCCCGCTCGAGCGTTACCGTCAGATCGAAGCAGTCACTAAACCACCGTTCGGCCCGTGTTCGCTCAGCGTGCAGATCGAACTGTTGGGTGTCTCCACAGGGTGTTTCGACCCACAACGCACCCGAGTTAGGATCGAAGTCGGTCGTGAGCTCATGTACTCGCTCGGTCCGTTTTCCGTTAATAACGTTCCCGTCGGCGTCAAACAGCGCGAATTCACGATCGTATTTCAGCGTCCCGCCTTCGAGAACTGGGGTCGTCTCGACATCGATCCCGTCCAGCCCTTTTATCGGGAACACCCTCAGTCGCTCCACGCGAGCCATGAACTGGGTTGGTGTCTCTCATACAATAGTTTTGCTCGAACGCTGTTTTCTGATCGAGGGGCCGTCGTCTCATTCCTAGACGGCCTCTCCCGGCCCCACCGAACCCGCCAGGTTCGTCCCCTAGCTAACTGAGCGGAGAGCGTCGCTCGACTGTATCGTGAGCACGAATACCGGAGCGCCCCAAGGCGTGCCGAAGTGTGTACGACGCTCAGAGCGCGTTTCGCAACGCTTCGTTCATCGCGTCGACGGGAGCATCGCGCCCTGTCCAGATCTCGAACGCTTCGACGCCCTGAAACAGCAACATCCACGCGCCCTTGACGGTCGTCGCCCCGACCTCGGCGGCATCAGTGAGTAGCCGCGTCCGAAGCGGCGCATACACCGCGTCGAGCACGGCCAGGTCGGCGTGGAGGGCGGCTTTCGGTACGGGGGTCTCGTTGGATTCCATCCCGACGCTCGTTGCGTTGACTAGGAGGTCGGCGTCCGAAAGCGCGGGCTCAAGCTCGTCGAGGCCGCCGAAGCCAGCCCCCGGAACCGCCGCCGCGAGTGTTTCGGCCCGTTCGACGGTCCGGTTTGCGATGTGGACATCCATCCCCGCGTCGGCCAACGCAAAGGCGGCCGCCCGCCCGGCACCGCCCGCGCCGATGACAACCGCTTGGCCCGATAGCGCCACGCCGTGATACTCGAGCGCACGGACGACGCCCGCCGCGTCAGTGTTGTGCCCGGTCGGCCCGTCGTCGAAGGCGACGGTGTTCACCGCCCCGATGCGCTCGGCGAGGGGGTCGGTCTCAACGGCCGCCGCGACATCTTGCTTGAACGGGATAGTCACGTTCAGCCCGGCGATCCCGAGCGCGTCCGCCCCGTCCATAACGCGGTCGATCGAGCCCGGTTCGGGCTCGAAGGTCACGTAGCGGGCGTCCATCCCACAGGCCTCGTAGGCCGCCTCGTGCATCGGCGGCGATACCGAGTGCCCAACTGGGTTGCCGATGAGGCCGAATACCTGCATACCTGAGCGACCCGGCGGGCGGACAAAAGCGTTGTGCGACGGCGGATCAATCCGAGGTGTCTGGAGTAGCATAAATCGTATGCTGCGATATAGAATCGGTGCGGTGGCGCTGCGAATACCCCCGAATCCGTGCACGAGATCCGGCTCTATCGACGGAAATCGACTCAGAGGAGGATGTGATCAGTGTG
>Ga0207414_1000189_pt1 | contig 30510 bp, 22 predicted proteins | sample PonA231FremontCA_2_FD_187269 | JGI IMG/M metagenome (GOLD analysis project Ga0207414, IMG submission 187269) | Marine sediment microbial community from Fremont, CA, USA - Pond A23 Sediment 1 (SPAdes) | ecosystem: Environmental > Aquatic > Marine > Unclassified | place: USA: Fremont, California...
TCCCGCTCGCTGAACGTGTCGTCGAGCGTAATCTTGCCCACCTCACTCCGCATGGTCGTCTGCGCCAGGTTGACGGCCGCCAGCCGGTAGTCGTTGATCCCGTAGCTGGCCTTGTAGGGATCCATCACCTTCAGGTAGACGATGCCGTCCACGTCCACCTCAATGTTGTCCTGCGTGATGCACTTCTGGTGCGGCACGTCGAGCACCTGCTCGCGCGTCTCCTGCCGGTAGGCCACGCGGTCCACCAGCGGAATGGTAAAGTGGAGGCCCGGGTGCAGCGTGTCGTGGTACTTGCCGAAGCGCTCAAGGATGACCTCCTCGCGCATTTCCACGATCACGAACGTGTTGTAGAAGATGAACAGCCCAAGGACAATGAGGGCAAGCAGAAGGGTCCACATGGAGAGGGGGAGCTAATATGAGAAGCAGAAGGGGCGATGGGCTAGCTGGGCGACCGGGCCGACGGGTCGTATCCCAGCCCGGAGTCGTCCGATGTCTCGTCGCTGGCCGTGCGAGACCGGCCCGCATCCTCGCGGGTCACGTCGGAGCCGATTGCTTCGGAGAGTTCTGCGTCGAGGTCCGCGTGGTCCGCGGGCTCCACGACCCACGTCAGGTTGTCGCGGTAGAGCAGCTGAGCCTCGGCGCCCTCGGGCAGCCGGCCCTGCAGCGTGCGGGCGTCCCAGCTCGCCCCCCGGAAGCGAATGCGCCCGGGGGTCTCCGGGCCCACCGGTTCGAGGACGGTGACGGTCTCGCCCATGGCCTCCGCGTCTTCGTCGGTCATGGCCAAGGAGACCTCGCCTTGCACGAAGCGGAGCATAAGGGGCCGCAGGGCAATCGTGAGGCCCGTCGACAGGAAGACCCAGGTCACCAAGGATGACAGCGGGTCGACCAGCAGGCCGAGCGCGCGCAGCCCCCCCACCGCCACGCCCCCGATGCCCAGAAAGAACGCGATGCCCCCTGGCACCGCGGCCTCGATCAGCATCAGGAGCCCCCCGCCGACGAAAAAGGCCCACGTAAGAACGGTCGGATCCAGGTCCATGATACGGAAAGGAGAGCGTGTCTATGCATACCCGGCACCCGGCGTTTGGCGCCGCGTTTATAAGACGTGTAAACAGGGTGGAGGTTGCATCCTCCGTTTCCCCGCACCCGAACCGATCCCCACGCTGCCTGTTGACCCAACGACCTGTTTCCGAACTGCCCATCATTGGTCGTCGTGCCCGCTGCTTCCACCACCGACCGGTCGCCCCTCCTGCGTCCGCGCATTTTTGCCCCGGAGCCGTCCGTGGCGGCCGGGATGAGCACCCGGCACGGAGGCGTGAGCGGCCCGCCCCACGACACGCTCAACCTGGGACGGCACGTGGGCGACACGGCCAGTTGCGTGGAGGAAAATCGACGGCGGTTCTGCGCCGCGCTCCAGACCGACCCGGCCTGGCTGGCCACGGCCGGACAGGTACACGGATCGACCGTCCGCGTGATCGACGCGCCGCGACACGAGCCGTTCTGCGACGGCCTCGTCACCACCACGCCCGGCCTGCTCCTCGCCATCGCCGTGGCCGACTGCGCCCCTGTGCTCCTGGCCGATCCGGCCCACGATGTCGTCGGGGCCTGTCATGCGGGCTGGCGCGGTACCGTCCGTCGGGTGGCCGCCGACACGGTCGCCGCCATGACGGACTGTGGCGCGGACCCTTCCCAGATTCGGGCCTACGTGGGCCCGTGCCTATCCCAGGACGCCTTCGAAGTGGGCCCCGAGGTCGCGACCCAGTTCGACGACGCCGTCGTGACGCACGCCGACGACACCGGCCGCCCGCACGTCGACCTCAAAGCCGCTCTCCGGCGACAGCTCTACGGTGCGGGCGTGCCGGGCGACGCCATCGAGGTGTCCGACCGCTGTACGATGCAGGAGACGGACGATTTTTTCTCGCACCGCGCCGTCGACGGCCCCACCGGTCGCATGTTCGGGGCGATTGTGCTCCGACACTGACCTTTGACTTCCTGATCGTGCGTCCCGCCTGCGTGCTCCACGCCCGTACCCCGAAGACGCCCGCCACCCGAACGTGCCCGTCCGCACTCCCAGCTACACCGCCCCCACAGGCCTTAACGGCGGCCACCGGCAAACCCTCTACGCCTCGCTGATCCGCCGGATCGACTTTGCCTACGACCGTCGCGAGCGCATCACGACGCCGGACGACGACTTTCTGGACCTCGACTGGGCAATGCCGGACGACACCAGCGCGCAGCGCGTCGCCGTTCTGACCCACGGTCTGGAGGGAAGTGCACACCGGGGCTACATGCGGGGCATGGCCCGGGCCTTCGTTCGGCGGACGTGGGACGTGTGTGCCCTCAACCTGCGGGGCTGTAGCGGCACACCGAACCGGCAGGTGGCAACCTACCACAGCGGCAAAACGGACGACCTCGCCCGAGTGGTAAATCACGTGCTGGACGAGGGCTACACCTCGGTGGTACTCGTCGGCTTCAGCCTCGGCGGCAACCTCACGCTCAAGTACCTGGGCGAGCGGGGTCCCCGAGTCGATGATCGCATCCAGGGCGCCGTCGCTCTCTCCGCCCCCGTCGACCTCAGCGCCTCGGCCGACCAGATCGACCGGTGGTCAAACTGGCACTACACGCAGTACTTTCTTCACTCCCTGCGGCAGAAGATGCGCGTGAAGGCCCAGCAACACCCCGACCGGGTGTCGGCCCGGCGGCTCTGGAGAATTCAGACCCTCCGCGGCTTCGACGACGCCTACACCGCCCCACTCCACGGCTTCAACGGTGCCGACGACTACTACCGGCGCGCTAGCAGCAAGCCCCTGCTGTCCGAGATCACCATTCCCACGCTCCTCCTCAACGCGGCCAACGACCCCTTTCTTCCCCCGTCGTGCTACCCTGACGCCATCGCTCGGGACCACAGCCAACTCACCCTGGAGGTCCCCAGAAGCGGCGGCCACGTCGGCTTCGTTTCCTTCGACGACACGGGCGAGTACTGGTCTGAACACCGCGCTACATCGTTTCTCTCTTCCTCGTAATCCAGCAGGCCCTCTCCCTTCTTCCCACGCCCCCACGCTCATTCCTCTTCCAGCCGTACATCCCGCACCTTGAGCTGGAGGTTCGTCCGCCCGTTCCAGGTGTTCTCTTCCAGTGAGAAAAGCATCTCGACGGGCGTCCCCGTCTCCTGACTCTCCCGCAACACCGAGAGCTTTTCGCCCATCCCGAAGCCGATGGCGTCGAAGGACTCCCCAGACGAGGCATCCCGCTGCCGCACCTCGAACTTGAGGTGCTTGTTGTCGCTCCCCACCGTGCGGGCGGACACCACGTCCAGGTCCTGGGCGTGAAAGACGGGCTTCGGATTGGCCGGACCGAACGGGCCAAACTGCTTGAGCACGGCCCAGAAGCGGTCCTCGACCGTCCCAATCGAATCGAGATTGACCGCGGCGTCGACCTTAATTGATGGCGTGAGGAGCTCCGGCGTCACCCGATCGCCCACGGCCGCATCGAAGCGATCGCGAAACGCCTCGATGTCGTCCGCTGCGAGTGACATGCCTGCCGCGTGATCGTGCCCCCCGAATTGCGTGAGTACATCCTCGCAGTCCTGGAGGGCCTCGTAGATGTTGATCCCCTCGATGGAACGGGCCGAGCCTTTCACCTCGTCGCCGTTGTGGGTGAGCAGGATGGTGGGCTTGTGGAAGCGCTCGACGATGCTGCTGGCCACGATGCCGATGACCCCGAGGTGCCAGTCCTCGTCGTAGAGGACAAGGGCGTGGGGACTGCGGGCCGTAATCTGGCGTTCGGCCCGTTCGATTGCCTCCTGCTCAATCCGGTCGTCGATGTCGCGCCGCTCGCGGTTGAGCTGTTCGAGGGTGGCAGCCTGCGGCTCGGCCTCTTCGTAGGACGGGGCTAGCAGGAGTTCCACCGCCGCGGCAGCGTGGTCCATGCGCCCCGCGGCATTGATGCGGGGGCCAAGCGTAAAGACGATATTGCCCGTGGAAGTCACCGACTGCAGGTCGAGATCAGCGGCGTCGGCCAGGGCGCGCACTCCAGGCCGCACGCTGTCCTGAAGGGCGCGCAGGCCCTCCGCCATGAGCACACGGTTTTCGCCGTACAGCGGCACAATGTCGCTCGCCGTGGAAAGGGCAAGCAAATCGAGGTAGTCGAAGGCCGCGTCCGGGTCTTCGTCCCGGTGAGCGAGGGTGGCCTGTACGAGCTTGAATGCAAGTCCGCACCCCGACAGCTCCGTAAACGGATACGCGTCATCGGGCCGCTTCGGATCGAGGACCGCCAGGGCTTCGGGCAAGGTTTCCTTGGGGGTGTGGTGGTCGGCAATGATAAGGTCGAGCCCTAGCTCCTGCGCGTAGGCCGCTTCCTCGTGCCCCGTGATGCCGCAGTCGAGCGCCACGACGAGGGACGCGCCGCGATCCGCCGCTACGTCGAGGCCGCGACGGCACAGGCCGTAGCCGTCTTCGTACCGGTCCGGAATAAAGAACGACGCGTCCACGCCGCGAGCCCGAAGGAAATCCGTAAGGAGCGCCGCGGCGGTCGTCCCGTCCACGTCGTAGTCACCGTACACGAGCACCCCCTCACCGGCCTCCATTGCCGCGGACACCCGCGCCGCGGCGGTCGCCATGTCGTTCATTCCGAACGGATCGTGGAGCGCCGATCGATCGGCCCGGAAGAAGTGCTTGGCTTCCTCGAACGAGGTGACCTCTCGGAGAGCGAGAGCACGGGCGAGCGGCTCGGCCAGATCATTGAGTTCGCGCTGCAGGCGCGGCACCACATCGGGGTCATCCAGCGAGCGAGGGGTCCAACGATAGGTCATTGGCAACGCGGCAATGAGGAGAAGCGTGTAACTGCACCTAGCATAGTAAGACCCATCATGCCTCCCATTGTAACGTTCCGTCGCTAATTCCATCAGAAAATCGAATGGTCGCCCGCGCTTCCATCCGCCGCGACGGACCTTCACAATAGAAACGATCGCATCACATTCCCTTCAAACCTCCCGAATGGGTGTTGACCGGGACTTCCGGGACGAGAAATGACATGAAAGGGCGAACCAAGTGGTCACACAGCCCGTAGCAGGGGTCCCTATTTCGCCTTACAGTATGTCTCTTTGACCCGAGGTTTCACGGTTGGACGATTTCACTCCGGCCCCCTAAGATGGGCTCCTCGTACAGAGAAGCGGGCACCCCCACTCCTCGTCCGGAGGCGGACTGCACGAGTCGCAATCGCTACGCCCCGATAGGGCCCCTTCTGGTTCATCAATGCTGTAGGCTTTCCTTCCTGAGGATCGTTTCTGACCCTCTCTCGAACTGGTCGCACCCCGTAGATTCGGGGTCGGATCGCCTCTTCGTCTCTCCCAAACGGAACGCTGTCCCCGTCTCGGACACTTCGATGACCCCATCGGGGTCCAGGCGGCCCACTTTTTTACCCGTGAGTGACCCAATGAAGATTTCGACGCTGCAAGAGAAGAAGCTCGACGAGCTCCACGAGATTGCCGACGACCTCGACTTGTCCGGCTACGCGGAGCTGCGGAAGCAAGACCTCATCTACCGCATCCTGGAGGCTCAGGCCGAAGGGGCCGCGACGGGCGAAGAGGAGCAGGGCGACGCGGACGCGCTCTCAACGAGTGCCCGGGCGGGCGACGGGGCCCAACAGGCCGCCGCGGAGGAAGAGGCTTCTTCGACCCACTCGGCGCGGCGCATGGACCAGGACACCGGCAAGCCCGAGTACATGCGCCGCTACGACCCGGACCAGACGGAGCTCCGGGGCATGATCGAGAAGGTCGGCGTACTTGAAGTGCTGCCGGACGGGTATGGCTTTCTCCGATCCGACGAGTACAGCTACCAGTCGAGTCCGGACGACATTTACGTCTCGCCCTCACAGATCAAGCGGTTCGGGCTGCAGGAGGGCGACACGGTCAAGGGCCGCGTGCGCCCCCCCAAAGAGGGCGAGAAATTCTTCGCGCTGATCCAGGTCGACACGATCAACGGCCGCGACCCGAGCGAGATCGATGAGCGGGCGGACTTTGAATTTCTCACTCCGATTTTCCCGCGGGAGCGCTTTACCCTTGAGGTCGAGTCCGACAGCTACGGCCCCCGTATCCTCGACCTCTTCGCCCCTATCGGCAAGGGCCAACGGGGCCTCATTGTCTCGCCCCCGAAGGCAGGAAAGACGGTGCTGCTGCAGAAGATTGCCAAGGGAATTACCACCAATCACCCCGAGGCTCACCTTCTGGTGCTGCTCATCGACGAGCGGCCGGAAGAGGTAACGGACATGGACCGCACGGTGGACGGGGAGGTGGTTGCCTCCACGTTCGACAAGGATCCGGAGCGCCACGTGGAGGTGGCCGACACGGTGCTGCTGAAGGTGCGACGCCTGGTGGAGTCGGGGCAGGATGTCGTCATTCTTCTCGACTCGATCACGCGTCTCGCCCGCGCCCACAACGCGGTGACCCCCGAGAAGGGCCGCACCCTCTCGGGCGGCATCGAGGCCGGCGCCCTGCGCGGGCCCAAGCGGTTCTTCGGGGCGGCCCGCAACGTGGAAGAGGGCGGCTCCCTCACCATCGTGGGCACGGCCCTGGTTGACACCGGGAGCCGCATGGACCAGGTCATTTTCGAGGAGTTCAAGGGCACCGGCAACATGGAGCTCGTCCTAGACCGCGAGATGGCCGACCGGCGCCTCTACCCCGCCATCGACCTCATTCTCTCCGGCACCCGTCGCGAGGAGCTTCTCCTCCCCAAGCCGATGCTCAAGCGCGTGTGGGTGATGCGCAAAATTCTGGCCGACATGGAGCCGATCGAGGCGATGGAGTTCCTCCTCGACAAGATGCGCGGCACGGAGGACAACGAGGAGTTCCTGGAAATGATGAACTGACCCTCTGCCGTCCGGTCCAGGTTCGATTGGGGACGCCCGGCACTGCGCCGTGCGTCCTTTTTTTCATGGGCGGGTTTTTCACGGGCGGGGTCCTGCGTGTGGGCCCAGTGCATCAGCCGCACCTAGAGTGCCAGCACTGGCACGACACCGACGTGGAGATCTAGCGGCCCCGCAACCCGAGGCCGTCGTTCATGTAGGAAGAAGCTACGCTACGTCGAATGATTTCCCCGCCTCCATGCAACTCCGTCTACTCACTCCGCTTCTCCTCCTCGCCCTCTTCGTCGCCCCGGCCACAGCCCAGGACAGCGATCCGTTTATGCGCCATCCGTCCGTGCACCCGGACGGCGATCGGATCGCGTTTTCCTACCAGGGCGACCTCTGGACCGTCCCCGTCGGCGGCGGCACACCCGAACGCCTCACCATCCACGAGGCCTACGAAGGCCACCCGCGGTGGGGGCCAGACGGTAACCAAATTGCCTTCACGAGCGACCGCTACGGCAACGACGACCTCTACGTAATGACTGCCGCCGGCAGCACCCCGGAGCGGCTCACGTACCACTCCACCGGCGACGCGCTCGGTGGATGGACGCCGGAGGGCGAACTCCTCTTCACCACGCGCCGCACCTACGCGCAGGCCGAGTGGAGCGACGAGATCTACACGGTCAATGCCGACGGCGGCACGCCCGACCGACGCCTCGACGCCGTGGGCAGTTCGCCTCGTATGTCGCCGGACGGGCGCTTCATTGCGTTCGTGCGCGGCTACAACGACGTCACCAAGAAGGGCTACGAGGGGCCTGCCGACCGCAACGTATGGATCTACGACACCGAGAACGACACCTACACGCAGGTGACCACCTACGCGGGCAACGACCACAGCCCCGTGTGGACCGGCCCGCGCACGCTCCTCTACGTGAGCGAACAGAGCGGCACCTACAACGCGCACCGGCTCTCCATCACCGACCAGGGCGCGGCGGACGGGGCGACTGAAGCCGTCACGACGTTCGAGGACGACGGCGTACGCACCCTCAGTGCCAGCCGCGACGGCTCGGTGATCGCCATGGAGCGCCAGACCGACATCTACGTCATCGAAAACGGTGGCGAGCCGCGGCCGCTCGACGTCACCGTCCCCGCTGACTACCGGTTCAGCCCCACGGAGAAGATGCAGATGACCGACGGGGTGCAGGACTACGCCGTCTCCCCGGATAACGAGCAGATTGCCCTCGTCCTGCGTGGAGAGCTCTTTCTGATGCAGAACGAGGCCGGCGAGCCGCGGACGCGTCGCCTCACGTCGCACTCCTACCGCGACCGCGCCGTGGCCTGGACGAACGACTCCACGCTCGTCTTCTCGTCGGACCGCAACGACAACCAGTACGATCTCTACCGCCTCACGTCTGATGATCCGGAGCATCCCGGCGACCTGTACGATGCCCTGAAGTACTCCGTGGAGCGCCTCACGGATACCCCCGAGGACGAGCGCGTGCTGGCGATGGCGCCCGACCGCGAGCACGTCGCGTTCCGTCGCGGGGCTATGACGGACTACGGCGAAGGGCAACTCGTGACGGCCACCCTCTCGGAGGGCACGCTCGACAACGAAACCGTGCTGCAGGAGGGCTGGAACGCCCCCACCGACGTGGCCTGGAGTCCTGACAGCGAGTGGCTCGCCTATAGCCAGAACAACCTCAACTTCAACTCCGACGTCTTCATCCACGCCGTCGACGGCTCGGAGGGCCCCGTCAACGTGAGCCAGCATCCCCGCAACGACGGCAGCCCGGTGTGGAGCCCCGACGGCTCGAAGCTTGCCTTCGTCTCCGACCGCAGCGGCGGCGACACCGACATCTGGTACACGTGGCTCCAGGAGGAGGACTGGGAAAAGACCGAGCGCGACTGGGAGGACCTGAAGGACGAGACGGAAAGCGAAAACGGGAACGAGGAAAACGGCGAGACGCCGGACGTGGAGATTGACCTTGACAACATCCACGACCGCCTCGAACACCTTACCAACATGCCGGGGGGCGAGGGCGACCCGGTCATCGCCAAGAACGGCGACATGTTCTACTTCGTGGGCGGACGGAGTCCGGGCCCCGCGGGCGCCGAGACGGACACCGACCTCTACAGCATTCAGTGGGACGGCTCCGAGCGCACCCGCATTACGGAGGGCGACATCGGCCCGAGCGACGTGCGCCTCTCGCCGGACCAGTCGCAACTCCATCTTACGCACGGGGGCTCGTACTTCGGCGGCGGCAAACTGGCCCGCGTCCCACTTGACAGTAAAAAGCTGGAGCCGCTCCCCTTCGCCGCGTCCATGACGGTGCACCACGACGAGGAGCGTCGCCAGATCTTTGCGGAGGTGGGCCGCGCCCTCAACCAGGGCTTCTACGACCCCAACTTCCACGGTGACGACTGGCAGTCCCTCCTTGCGGAATACCGCCCATGGGCCATGGAGGCCTCAACGACGGAAGACTTCCAGTACGTCGTCAATCTCCTGCTCGGCGAGCTGAACGCAAGCCACATGGGCTACGGTGCCGGCGACCGCGCCGAGACCCAGAATGAGCGCACCGGACGCCTCGGCGTGGAACTCGATCCGGCGGAGAACGGCGTGGAGGTGCAGCGCGTCGTCCCCCGCTCCCCCGCCGACCGCGAAGCCAGCACGCTCCGCGAAGGCGACATGATCACCGCCGTGGACGGCCGCTCCGTGGCCGACGCCGACAACTTCTACCAGCTTCTGGAGGGGACGGTGAACGAAAAGTTGCTCCTCAGCGTCACCAGCCCGGAGGGCGAAGAGCGCACCGTCCGCATCCGTCCCACTGGTGACCTCGGGGACGAACTCTATCGCGAGTGGGTGGAAAACCGAAAGGACCTTGTGGAGGAGTACTCCGACGGTCGCCTCGGCTACATCCACGTGGAGGGCATGGACTGGGAGAGCTTCGAGCACTTCGAGCGCGAGCTCTACGCCAGCGCCCACGATAAGGAGGGCCTCCTCATCGACGTGCGCTTCAACGGCGGCGGCTGGACGACCGACTACTTGATGACCGTCCTCAACGTGCAGCGCCACGCCTACACGGTGCCCCGCGGCGCCACGGACAACCTGGAGCAGAACCACACGGACTTCCGCGCCCACTACCCCTTCGGCGAGCGGCTGCCCTACGCCGCGTGGACGAAGCCGGTGGCCGCCCTGGCCAACCAGAATAGCTACTCCAACGCCGAGATCTTCTCCCACGCCTTCAAGAACCTCGACCACGGCACACTCGTGGGACAGCCCACCTTCGGCGCCGTCATCTCCACCGGCGCCGTGCCCTTCATCGACGGCTCCTACGCCCGCATGCCGTTCCGCGGCTGGTACGTCTACCAGACCGACGAGAACATGGAGCACGGCCCCGCCCGCCCCGACATTCAGGTGGAAAACCCGCCGGGCATTAAGGCCGAGGGTGAGGACCCACAGCTGCGGCGGGCCGTCGAGGCGCTCCTCAACGAAAACGACCAGTAGGGCGCTTGCTTTCCCTCCGTCCACGTCGGAGAAATCGATCTCCGGCCCGGACCGGCAGGCCACGACAGGGCGGAACCGAGCCCCCCGCTCACTGTGGAAAACGGATAGTCGCTGTTGTTTTCATCCACTTTCACCCCGATCCATGCCCGAGAGCACACAACTGAATGCCTTGCTGTTCGACATGGACGGCGTCCTGGTGGACGTCTCCCGCTCGTACCGTCGCGCCATTGAAGAGACGGTCGAGCACTTCACCGGACGCAAGATCGACGAGAACGACATCCAGCGGTACAAAAACTACGGCGGCTTCGAGGACGACTGGAAGCTCACCCACGCCATCATCACCGATACGGCGATGGAGGTGCCCATCAGCCGCGTGATCGCCGAGTTTCAGGACCGCTACCGCGGGGACGACTGGGACGGATTCATCACCGATGAGCCTACACTGATCGATAACCAGATCCTTGATCGGCTCAGCGAGAACCACATTTTGGGCATCGTTACCGGACGGCCCGAGGAGGAGGCCGAGTGGACCCTCAACCATCAGGACTGGTCGGGGTACTTTCCACTCCTGGTGGGCAAGGAAAAACAGGGCGACCGGCAGAAGCCCGATCCCTTCCCCCTCGAACACTCCCTCACAATGCTCGCCGCCGCCGGCCGCGAGCTGAGGCCCGAGGAGGTAGCCTATGTGGGCGACTCGGTCGACGACATGGTGGCGGCCCGCGAGGCCGGGATGTGGAGCATCGGGGTCGTGCCTCCCTACGTGGACAGCGGCGACCACGAACCGCTGCTCGAGGAAAAGGGGGCGGACGTCGTCCTCGACGATCCGAACGACCTGCCCGATGCGCTCTCGTCTCTACAGAGTCCGTCCCGCACCCGGGCGATGTCGTAGCCGTCCCAGACCGCTCTCCCCCATTTCCGCCGGCGGTCCCGCGAGGCAGGGACGGCCGGCTTTTTCTTTGGGTGCGGAGTAGCGGCTGGACTAGGACCCGTCTTCAACCACAATCTCCACCCGTCGCTCCTTGGGACGCCGCTCCGGCATCTCCTCCCCCGCCTGCGGGGACGGGGGACCAAATGCCTCGATCTTGAGGCTCTTCGAGCGGACATCATGATTGGTGTCCAGATAGTGGGCCACAGCGGCTGCGCGCTGGGCCGCGAGGTACCAGTTGCTCGGATACGTGTCCTGGAGGCGGGGCCCGATGGGCACCGGATCGGTGTATCCCTGGATGCGAAAATCCTCCCCCGAGTACCTTTGCTTGAGCGCCTGGGCGTGCTTGTCGAGCTGCCGGCGGCCGTCATCCGGGATCCACGCGCTCCCAGACGGAAAATAGACGGGCGGCGTGAGCGCTGTGCCGTTCTGCCGCCCGCGCAGGGAGTCGCGAAGGGTTTGAATCTGGCGCTTCAGGGTCTGGTTGGCTGCCTCCAGGGAATCAAGTTGCGCCTGTCGGTTTGCCGACGGGGCCTGCTGATTTCCTCCCTGGCACCCAACGAGCACGACGGCGGAGAGGAGAAGACCAACACAGAATCGCATGGGACAGAGGGCGTTTAGCGGAAATGTGGTGATTTTGCAAACTCGCCACTACGTAGCGAGAATGCAACAGGCCCTCAGCACCCACGGCCCTCGCGCCGGACGTCAACAATGCCCCCGTGAGGCCTAGCGAGCGTCTTTCCCATTCAGGGCTGCCCTCACGTCGCCCTCCACCCGATCCATGTGCCGACGCAGCGTATCGTAGCCCATATGCTTCCGGGCCCCGTCCCAGCGCGCCCACTCGACTCGTCGGATGCCCTCGCGGCGATCGGGCGAAAACGATCGGTCCGGGGTCTGCATGAGGTACCAGTGCGTGGTTTTTACGGCGTACCGGCGCCCGTCCGGATAGCCGTGCTGCGTGGTCCCCAGGGCACAGGTGAGGGTGAGGGCCTCGACCCCTACCTCCTCACGCACCTCGCGACGGGCACAGGTTCCAACGGATTCGCCCGGCTCCTTCGTGCCCTTCGGCAGGTCCCACACGCCGCGCCGAAAAATGACCAGCAGGGCCACGTCGTCCGGGAGCACACAGCCCACGTACCCGCCCCCAGCCACGACCGGTTCAGGGGGACGGTACGGGGACAGATTGCACAGGGCCCTTGAGGGCACGGCCGGCACCTCTACCGGTGGCGCTCCGTTTGGGGAGATGGTTCCTGGAAGCATCCTGGGATCCGCGACCAGTACCGGCCCATCGCCCGCCGGCAGCGTATCGATCGATGGCCAGAGCCGGACGGAGTCGCCGTCCGGGGCCGTGAGGCCCTGCTCTGCAATCGTCGGGAGATCGGGCGCAGGAGCGGGACTCCGCGTGAATAGCAGCATGGAGGAACACCGATTCGGCAGAAGAACGACGGCCGCTACCTCAGACGAACGGGTGGGCCCAGAACGGGGGAGCGGACGAGGGGGGCGGCGACCACAGTATAGACGGTCAAAAATCAATCTTTGTTTGCTCACACCGGAGTGATGCGCATCCGTGACGCCTCTTCCTCGCCGAACGTACGGGCCGCGGGGATCGACATTCTCACATTTCCTTCATGATTTGCCGGGATCAACCCCCGGGCCTCCGGTTTTCCCGTGCTCTACTTGCCATTCTTCTCCGCGCATTTCTTCGCGCGTCGTATCCGCTCTTCGCGAACAGGGCTGCTCCCCAAGGCACATCTCCCATGTGGCACCAAGCCTGGACGTCGTTCCGGGAGAGCCTCACACTCGACCGATGGCTGTCGAAGTCCACACCGACCACCCTGCGCAAGGATGGGGCGGCCGGCGTCACGGTGGGCGTTATGCTAATTCCGCAGGCGATGGCCTACGCCGTCATCGCGGGTCTGCCGCCCATCTACGGGCTGTACGGCGCGCTTGTCCCACTTCTCATCTATCCGGTGTTCGGCACATCGCGCCAGCTCGCCATCGGGCCGCAGGCGCTGGACATGTTGATTTTGGCGGCCGGACTGGGGGCCGTGGTACAGGTGGGCACTGGTGAGTACGTGGCCATGGCCATCATCGTGACGGCGATGGTGGGGATCCTACAAATAGCCATGGGCGCCATGCAGCTTGGCTTCGTCGCCAACCTGCTGTCACGCCCTGTGATTGCGGGACTTACTTCCGCGGCCGCACTCATCATTTCGTTCAGCCAACTGGGCAGCCTTCTGGGGGTGGACCTCGGCAACTCGCAGTACGTCCACGTCGTTCTGTGGCGGGTGCTTAATCACCTCGGCGAGGTGCACCTGCTGTCGCTGGGCATCGGGACAGCGGGAGTTGCGCTGCTCCTGTTGCTGCCCCGATGGCTGCCACTGGTGCCCGAGGCACTGGTGGTAGTGATCCTGGCCACGGGGGCCAGCTACGCCTTCTCCTTTGAAGAGAGCGGCGTGGCGGTGGTCGGTGCCATTCCGGACGGCCTTCCGCCCCTCAGCCTACCGACCCTGAACCTGAATACGCTCAATACGCTGCTCCCCGCGGCGGTCACCCTGGCCCTGGTGCAGTTCATGAAGAACGTCTCGCTCGGACGGGTCTTCGCGACGCGGCACGGCTACACGATCGACGCGAACCGCGAGCTGGTGGGCATCGGCTCGGCCAATCTCGTGGGGTCCTTCTTCTCCAGTATTCCGGTGTCGGGGAGCTTCTCCCGGTCGGCCGTCAACGACCAGACGGGGGCCCAGACGCCCCTTGCCAACTGGTTTACGGCCGGCGTCATTGCCCTGACGCTTCTCTTCCTAACCCCGCTGTTCTACTACCTGCCCCTGCCGGCGCTAGCCGCGATCATTATCGTGGCCGGCATCGGACTCATCGACCTACAGGAACTGCGAAGCCTCTTCAAGGCGCGGCGGCGAGACGGGTACATCGCCCTATTTACGGCGGGCTGCACCCTGTTCATCGGCATTCAGGAAGGCATCCTGCTCGGCATCGGGGCCTCGGTCATCGCCGTCCTCTTCCGCATCAGCCGGCCCAACGTGGCGGAGCTGGGACACGTCCCGGGGACCCGCCTCTTCCGCGACCTAGACCGCTTCGATCAGGCGGTGCGGCTGCGCGACATCATGGTCCTGCGGGTGGACGCCTCCTTCTCATTCGCCAACGCCGAGTACTTCAAAGACTTCATCCTGGAAAAAAGCGAGCGGGAGGGGCGCAACATCGACGTGGTGGTGGTGGACGGCAGTAGCATCAATGGGCTCGATACGACGGCCATCGAGGCCTTATTCTCGGTGGCCGAGTCGCTGGAGGAGGAGGGCATCGAGCTTCATCTGACGGGGCTCATTGGACCAGTGCGGGAGGTGGTGCGCCGGTCGGGTCTACACGCGCTGCTCGGGGAGGAAAAATTCCACCTGGATACCCATGAGGCCGTGGTGCACGTGCTGGAGCAGTGGGACGCGGCGGAGGGCACCGACCGGATCGACCAGTACTTTGCCACCACGGAGCCGGAAAAGAGGGAGGCCACGCCCGCGGCATCGTAAGACGTGACAAGTGACACATGAGAGGAGTTTACAGTTCACACACCACGCCCCTCTGCCAAACGAGACAATCTCGCCTACTCCGGGCTCTCCTGAATGAGCGTGCCACACGTCCGGGCCTGCCGCACCACCTGGCCCACCGTGAAGGTCCAACGCGGCGCTACGTCGCACCCTGCGGCCTCAAGCGCCCCCGCGGCCCAGTGGTTGCAGTTGTTGAAGACGTGGTACGTGAGCGGCGACGCGTAGAAGCGGCTGTTGATGTAGTATCCCGGAGCGGTAACCGTCGCCTGCCCAGTGGAGTCGACCGCAAAGGATTCGGCCACGAAGGCAGTAAGGGCGTCGAGCTCCCCGGGACCAACCGGCACGCGAACGACGGCGTGCGACGAAAACTGATCGAGGAGGGCGCCCTCGACGGGCACAACGTGTAGCACACTGCCCGTGGGCCAGGCGCCCGCTCGGAGCACCCCCCACACGCCCCGTGACCGGCCCGTGTAGTAGCGCGCCTCGCCCCAGCCCACCTCCAGGTATCGTGCACTCAGAAAATCGTCGAGCACCGGCCACCGATCATCCGGGATGTCGGACCGGCGCACGGCGATCCCCGCATGCCAGCCGTGTTTGACGACGTACACGGCACTCGTGCTGTCGGCCGTGGGGGTGACCGTCTGCCGCGGGAGGTGACAGCGAGTCGCGAAGAGCAGTCCCCACCCGACGAGCAGAAGTAGCAAAACACGTCGTCCCCAGTGGGCCACGGCACGCTGGACGGCGATCTGGTCATGAACACGGCGATTGCCCCCTCCCCGCTACGGTTCGCGGTGCGTTTGTTGAAGCGGCACCGTCACGACGCGCCCCCAAGATTTACGTGCAGAACGAGCCGGAGGGCGTTCGGGTCCACCGACACGTAGACGAATCCCGCCGTCCGCACGCCCGGAGCGAGTGTGGTGCGGCGGAGGACCGACTGGGCCCACCGGGCACGGTGCTAGCTGAGGCGCATCTGGGGGCGACGGTTTTCGACACGGTCCGCCACCCGCCGGAGTTGGGCCTCGGTGTCCTCGGCCCCGGCGGCCCGCTCGTCGGACGACTGCGGACCGGCGGCGATCTCGCTCACCGCGCGGAGAGACAGTCCAGGAAAGCAATGCGCATGGGGCGAACGGTTTGGGCGATCATCGATTCGTACCTCGCAGCTGCGTCCACCGCCCCAGATGTTACACCCTTCCGAAGCCGTTTCCATGTCGTCGGATCCCGCCCTTCGCTCCCACCTCACCAATCTCCTCACCGCCCGCCAGGCCCACTGCACCTTCGACGAGGCGGTCGCCCACATGCCGCCGGCACGGCGCGGCGAGCGGCCCGACGACATGCCCTACTCGACCTGGGAGCTCGTAGAGCACCTCCGCCGCGCCCAGCGCGACATCCTTGACTACTGTCGCGACCCCCACTACGCGGTTCAGGACTGGCCGGACGACTACTGGCCGGATGCGGCCGCGCCCCCTAGCACCGAGGCCTGGCACGACGCCGTGGACCAGTTCGGAAACGATCGTGCCGCGCTCTGCGACCTCGTGACCGACGCCTCAATCGACCTCTACGACACGGTCCCGTCTAGCGACGAGCACACGTACCTGCGCGAGGTCATGCTCGTGGCCGACCACAATGCCTACCACATCGGCCAGCTCGTGACGGTACGCCGCCAGCTCGGCCTTTGGCCTCCATCCAGCAACGGCAAGTGACCGCCGTGCCGACGCGTGGTTCGCCTACGACTGGAGGTGACGGTCCAGGTAGTCCTCTGCCTCGGATTTTACACGGCCCTGCATGGGCTGCAGAAACGCACTGAGGTTGATGGCGAGGTGAACGGCCTCCGCCTGCACCTCGATGTGCCCGTCGGCCCCTTGCCCGTCGAACTGCAAGGTATTTCCGGTCCACTCGGCATCGACCCCGAGTTCCGATTCGAGCTGTTGGGCAACCTGCCCCACGGCGGTGCGGCCGGCGTCGAGGCCCAAGGAATGCGAGCGGGTGATGTTGATGTCAGCCATTGCGGGAACCCGGTGTCGGAAAAAGAGCAAGATCGACAGAGGCGTACGGAAAGCCCTGCAGTCCGTTCACTTCGGCCCCGCCACTGTGCCCCCGCGCAGAGCCTTTTCCGCCCCCCTTTGCCGTCGCTCCTTGCAAGTACCCCGCCGCCACCGTTTGTTGTGGGCATCCGACCGCCCAACCCTCCTGATCTCTCCCCCACCTGCATGCGTGCCTCTCCTTTCTACCGCCGTTCCCTTCTCGCCCTCGGCCTGCTTCTGCTGCCCCTCACCGCCCCCGCCCAACCGGCGGAGGGCCTGCAGTCGCCCGCCACGTTTCTCGGCTACGAGATCGGGGATCAGTTCACCCCCCACCACCGCGTCGTCGATTACGTGCGCCACGTGGCCGAGCACTCTCCCCGCGTGACCCAGCGCCAGTACGGCACGTCGGTGGAAGGGCGCCCCCTCCTCCTGGCCACCGCCACGACCCCAGACAACCAGGACCGCATCGAGACGATCCGTCGTGACAATCGGAAGCGGGCAGGCCTCGTCGACGGCACTCCTCAAGCTGAACCGACCGCCGTGGTGTGGCTCAGCTACGGCGTACACGGCAACGAATCGGTCTCCACCGAGGCCGCGCTCCGCACCCTCTACGCCCTCGCCAACCCCCAGAACGACCGGACGGGGAACTGGCTCGACAACACGGTGGTCCTCCTCGACCCGCTCCTCAACCCCGACGGCCGCGCCCGCTACGTACAGTGGTACAAGCGCATGACGGGCACGGAGCCCAACGTGCGTCCGGCGGCCCGGGAGCACCACGAACCCTGGCCCGGCGGCCGCACCAACCACTACTACTTCGACCTCAATCGGGACTGGGCCTGGGGCACACAGCACGAGACGCGCCAGCGCCTCGACGCCTACCATCGCTGGATGCCGCACGTTCACGTGGACTTCCACGAAATGGGCGTCAACGAGCCGTACTACTTTGCACCGGCCGCCGAGCCCTTCCACGAAGACCTCACCACGTGGCAGCGCGAATTCCAGTTCACCATCGGGCGCAACAATGCTGAGTACTTCAACGAAAACGGCTGGCTATACTTCACCGAGGAGGTGTTCGACCTGTTCTATCCCGGGTACGGCGACACGTGGCCCCTCTTCAACGGCGCCATCGGGATGACCTACGAGCAGGGCGGCTCCGGACGAGCCGGGCGCGGCATCATTACCGCCGAGGGCGATACGCTCACGCTCACCGAGCGCATGCGCCACCACCACGTGGCCGGGCTCTCCACCGTAGAGGCCACCGCCGAGAACCACGAGCGCGTGGTGCGGGAGTTTGCGAGCTACTACGCCTCGGCCCAGAACGACCCGCCGGGCGAGTACCAAACCTACGTAATTCAACGGGACGCGCAGGGGCATCGGCTGGACGCCCTCGCCGCCCACCTCGAACGTCAGCGCATCCGCTACGGCTACGCCACCGACGCGCGCACGGTTGAGGGCCGCTCGTACCGCAGCGGCGAGACGCAGCAGACGCAGATTCAGCGGGGCGACCTGATCGTGAACGCGGCCCAGCCCAAGGGACGCCTCGCGAAGGTGCTCCTGGAACCCAAGACGACCATCGTGGACTCCCTGACATACGACATTACCGCCTGGGGCCTCCCCTACGCCTACGGCCTGGAGGCCCACGCCCTCTCCGAGCGCCTGACGCCGGACACCGACACGACGCCGGTCTCCACGTCATCCTTCGCCGGCGACACGGACGCGCCCTACGCCTATGTCACGCCGTGGACGAGCCGCGCCGACGCCCAGTTCGCTGCGGCCCTTCTCGACGCGAACGTGCACGTTCGGTTTGCCACGCAATCATTTTCTATCGACGGCCGCTCCTACGCCCCGGGCGCGCTCGTCATCACCCGCGCCGGCAACACGAATCGGCTCGGTCGCTTCGACGATACGGTACAGCGACTGGCCGAGGCGCACGGCCAGTTTCTGCATGGCGTGGCCACCGGCTTTACCGGACGCGGCCCGGACTTTGGCTCCGACAACTTCGGATTCGTGGAGGGTCCCCATGTAGCGGCCCTCTCCGGCCCGCCCACCACCCCGAGCCGCATCGGGGAGGTGTGGCATTTCTTTGATCAACAGATCGACTACCCCGTGACCCTCCTGCCCGCCGACGACTTCGAGACATCGATGCTGGATGGCGTGGACGTGCTCGTACTGCCGAGTGGCTACTACGGCGACTGGCTCACCGAGGCGCGGGCCGAAGCCCTCACCGGATGGGTACGGCAGGGCGGGCGGCTCATCGCAATGGGCAACGCCAACGACGCTCTGACCGACCACGGCGCATATACCCTTGCGCGCGGAGAATCGTCGGTCCCGGACACGGCCGACGCCGAGACGCTCGACTCGTACAGCGCGCAGACCCGGGAGCAGCTGGCCGGCGCCACGCCGGGCAGCGTCCACCGCGTGCGGCTCGACGACTCACACCCGCTCGGGTTTGGCATCGAGCCGCCGTACTTTACGCTTAAGCGCAACGACGACGCGTTTGCGTACCTCGACGCGGGGCAAACCGTGGGCGCCCTCACCACACCCGCGCCGGTGAGCGGCTTCATGGGCCACGAGGCGCAAGAGACGATCGACGATACGTTTCTCTTCGGTACCCAGTCGGTGGGCGAAGGGCAGGTCACCTACTTCGTGGACAACCCGCTCTTCCGGGGCTTCTGGTACAACGGACAGGTCCTCTTCGCCAACGCGGTCTTCTTTGTAGGAAATGGGTAGTGGTTCTTGGGTAAGGGGTAAGAGGGAAGCGGGAAGAGGAAACGAAACTGGAATCTCTTTTCACCTCTTCCCCCATACCCCCTCCCTTTTCCCCGCAGGTATTCAGTCCATCCCGATCGAAAACATGTTCTCCAGGTCGTGACTGGAGTGGACGCGGAAGCCGATGAGGGTCTCGGTATCGGTGATGCCTTCGACCTGCTGGATCTCGTTCGTGACCAGGTCGGCGAGGGCCTCGTTTTCGGACACGCGGATCATGGCGACGAGGTCGACCCGGCCGGCTACGGAGTGCACCTCGCTGATGCCAGGGAGGCCTGCGAGGGCGTCGGCCACGTCGTTCACCTTGCCGCGCTCTACGTCGAGCAATACGATAGCGGTAACCATGGTGCGTACAGTGGGAGGTGTGGGAATGGTAGCGGAAAATCCACGACCAACATACGCCCAAACGCCCGGACGCCCAAACGCCCTTTGTCGGAGTAACAGCGCTTTTCCATGGATTCCTCTTCCCACGGCGATGCGGACTCCACCGGCGCGCACTACGTCTACGTCGTGGAGTGCAGCGACGGCACCTACTACACCGGCTATACGACGGACGTGGAGCGACGCGTGGCCGAACACAATGACGGCACCGCGGCGAAGTACACCCGCGGGCGCCGCCCCGTCGAGCTGCGGCACGTTGAATGCCACGCGAGCCGGTCGGAGGCCATGCAGCGGGAGTACGCGATCAAGCAGCTTCGGCGGGCCGCGAAAGAGGAGCTCGTACAAACGGATGCGAACCCGGCCCCGTGACCCCTCTGATCAGCGGGGACGATGCCAGCCGCACTGCCTGCTACAGTGGCATGTTGCCGTGCTTCTTGCGCGGGTTGTTGACCACCTTATCCTCCAGCATGTCGAACCCACGGATGAGGCGCTCGCGGGTCTCGCTCGGCTTGATGACGTCGTCCACGTAGCCGTACTCCGCCGCCACGTAGGGGGTTGCGAAGCGGTCGCGGTACTGCGCCACGAAGTCGTCCTTCGCGGCGTCCGGATCGTCGGCCTCGCTGAGCTCGTCGCGGTAGATGATCTCGACGGCGCTCTCCGGCCCCATCACGGCCACCTCGGCGGTGGGCCACGCAAAGTTGAGATCGCCACCAATGTGCTTCGAATTCATCACGTCGTAGGCCCCGCCGTACGCCTTGCGCGTGATGACGGTGATGCGGGGCACGGTCGCCTCGCAGAAAGCGTAGAGCAGCTTCGCCCCGTGCTTGATGATGCCGTTCCACTCCTGGTCGGTGCCGGGCAGGAAACCGGGTACGTCCTCCATCACGAGGAGCGGCACGTTGAAGGCATCGCAGGTACGCACGAAGCGGGCCCCCTTGATGGAGGCGTCGATGTCGAGCGTCCCGGCCAGCACAGCGGGCTGGTTGGCCACGATGCCCACGGGCCGCCCGCCGATGCGGGAGAAGCCGGTGATGAGGTTTTCCCCGAAGTCGGGCTGGATCTCGAAAAAGTCGTCCGCGTCGACGAGGTGCCGGACTACGTCGCGCATGTCGTAGGGCTTGTTCGGGTCCTCCGGCACCAGGGCGTCGAGTGCGTCGCCGTCGTGGGCGCTTTCCACCTCCTCGCGGGGCACTCGTGGCGGGTCTTCTTCACAGTTCTGGGGAAGATAGCCCATTAGCTCCCGGATGCGGCGGAGACAATCCACATCGTTGCCGCAGGTCACGTGGCTCACGCCGCTCTTGGTAGCGTGGGTGCGCGCGCCGCCCAGGTCGGCCGCCGTGACCTCCTCCTGGGTGACGGTCTTCACGACGTTGGGGCCGGTCACGAACATGTAGCTGGAGTCCTCCACCATGAACGTGAAGTCGGTGATGGCCGGGCTGTAGACGGCGCCCCCCGCGCACGGCCCCATGATCGCGGAGATCTGCGGGACGACGCCCGAGGCCTCCGTGTTGAGCTTAAAGATGTCCGCGTAGCCGCCGAGGCTCTTGACCCCCTCCTGGATGCGCGCGCCGCCGGAGTCGTTGAGGCCGATTACGGGCGCCCCATTCTCCAGCGCCTTCTCCATCACGTTCACAATTTTGTCCGCGTGGGCCCGGCCCAGCGAGCCGCCGTAGACGGTGAAGTCCTGGCTGAAGACGTAGACGAGGCGGCCGTTGATGGTGCCGTAGCCGGTCACCACGCCGTCGCCGGCGGGCCGGTTTTCGTCGAGGTCGAAGTTGGTCTCCTGGTGGCGGACGAACGTGCCCAGCTCCTCGAACGAGTCGTCGTCGAGCAGAATGTCGAGCCGCTCGCGGGCGGTCAGCTTGTCCTTCTCGTGCTGGCGCTCAATGCGCTCCTCGCCGCCCCCCTTCGCGGCCTCTTCGCGGCGGCGCTCCAGATCGTCGTACCGGGAGGAGGAAGAGTCGGTGGAGGCGTCGTCGGGATCGCTCATGGGAGAAGAAACCTCGTACGATGGAGATGTGCGGACGGACGAAAGGGGACATTGAACGTAGGCGTTGGGGCTGAGCGCGTCAACGACCGCCCTCGGGAGCCGGGACGTCCCTCAGCGGCGGGCGCCGTCGCATTACGGGTTCGTTTCAGTCCGCAGTGGGTATCGGCGGGCGTGCTGGTGTCATGGCTACGCAAATTCATGCCCAACTCGCTCCCAAAACCCCTCTCTTTCCATGAACGGACTCACTCGTTCCCCCACAATCATTCCCCAGTGGGCCCGCCTGTGCGTGGGGCTCCTGGCCATGGCCCTCGTGCTCGCCGGTTGTGACAGCAACGACGGCGGCATGGACGACCCCGTAGAGGCCACTACGCTTGCGGATGTCGTTTCTCAGACCGAGAGCTTAAGCACCCTTGCCGACGCCCTGAGTGCCGCCGACCGAGCGGAAACGCTTGACAGTGAGAACGCCACGTTCACTGTCTTTGCCCCCTCCAACGACGCTCTCTCGGCGTACGACGTCGACTTTTTGATCGACAACGCCGACCTCCTCGGCGACGTGCTCGACTACCACGTCGTGCAGGGAAGCGCCGTCACCTCCGACCAGCTATCGGACGGCGACACCTTCGAGACGGTTCAGGGCGACGAAATCGAGGTCAGCATCGACGAGGACGGCAATGTCTTCGTGGAGGGCGCTCCGGTGACGATTCCCGACGTGGAGGCCGACAACGGCGTCGCCCACGTCATCGGCGATGTACTGCTCACCAACCGCACGGCCGCCGAGCGGCTGCAGGTCACCTCCGCCACCGACCAGCTGTATCAGGCCATCGACAACGCGGGGCTCGCGGATGCGTTTGGCAACCCCGACAACACGTGGACCACGTTCGCCCCGAACAACGCGTCCTTTGAGAACGCCGACCTCAGCAGCTTCAGCGACCAGGAGGTACAGCAAATCCTCCAGTACCACGTCCTCGACGGCGTCACCAGCTCGTCGGAGCTCGTTCAGCTTCTCAGCGACAACAACGGCGAGGTGAGCGTGGAGACGCTGCAGGGCGAGAACGTCACCATTACGGAGCAGGAGGACGGCACCATCGTGTTCAACGGCGGGGACGCCACCCTCAACCTCGACCGCGTGGACCAGCGCGCGAGCAACGGCATCATCCACCAGATCGAGGGCCTGCTGATTCCGCCGAGCTTCAACCAGAGCGTCAGCTACGACCTGGCGGCCCAGTCCAACGACGGTGCGATTCCCAACGGCGTGGCCGGCACGGTCACCTTCTGGGAGGCCGGGCCCGACCAGACGGTCGTGACCCTGGAGCTGGACGACGGTGCCACGGACGCGAACGTAGCCCATCCGGCGCACATCCACAACAACTCCGCCTCGGACGGTGGGGGTATTGAGATCTACCTCACACCGATTGACGGCAGTGGCGGCGGCGGTACGAGCGCCCGCATCGTGGACCGCCCCTTCGAGGAGCTCGCGAACTTCAACGGCTACGTGAACATCCACGAGAGCGTTGAGAACCTGGGGACGGTCGTCTCACAGGGCAACATCGGCGCCAACGCCACGGGCACGGTGGCGGCCGGGCTCGACCTCGTCGACAACCAGCGCTCGGAGACGTACACGCTCGACGCGAACAGCAACGACGGATCCATCGCGCCGAACGGCATTCCGGGAAGCGTGCAGTTCCTGGAGCTGACCAGCGACCTGACGTTCGTGCAGGTCTCGCTTGATCCGGGCACTATGGATGGGAGTACGGGGGCAAACCTCTCCCATCCGGCGCACATCCACAACGGAAGCGCCGGTAGTGGGGGGAGCATCGAATACTACCTTGGCCCTGTGGATGGATCCGACGCCGCGGCGCGGAGCGGAAAGCTCGTCGGTGAGCCCTACGACATGCTCGTCGGATTCGATGGGTACGTGAACGTCCACGAGAGCATCGAGAACCTCCAGAACATCGTTTCTCAGGGCAACGTCGGCGCCAACGCCAATTAGCCTTCCCCAGCGATGTCGTAGGGCGTGCTTTGCCCGAACGAGCCTCGTCGGCCCCTCTTTCTGAGGGGGGTCGGCGGGGCTTTTTAATTGGTAGAGTCCTCGCCCCAACGCATTTAATTTCACGTCGTCTTGACGAGAATGGAGGCATCTCGACTGGGTGCCCCCGTCGCGCTCGGTGTCTTTGTGATGCTGGTAGACATGTAAAGAAGTGGTTTGGTCTCTACGGAGAGACGGACAAGCCGGGGTCTTCGCCTGTAGGAGGGGCCATCTTGTATTCCCTTCCCGCGGGGGAGTCGCTCCCTGTGCTGTGGCCGCCCCTGACCGATGGACGACCCGTCTGCGACCCATTCCCCCCATGGATCCACGCCTCCTCAGCCATCGGGGTCCTCCTCGGAGGCCCCCGCCCTCGATGCCCTGCGTGAACGGCTCAAGGAGGGCGACGTGGACGCCTTCGAGGCGATTTTCCGGCGGCTGTCGGAGCCGGTCTTCCGGTACGTGTGCGGCATGGTGTCGGACGAGTCCCTGGCCCACGACCTCACGCAGGACACGTTTGCCAAGCTGTGGACGGTGCGGGACCGCATGGCGTCGGTCGACTCGCTGCGCGGATACGTCTTTCGGATGGCCCGCAACCGGGTGTATAACCAGCACCGGAACGCCCGCACCCGCCGCGAGAACCGGGCCCAACTGCACGAGAACACGCCGGACGCGTCGCCCCCGGCCCCGGACGAGGCCCTCGACGCCGACCTGCTCCAGGACCGGCTCCAGCAGTGGATTCAGGACCTTCCCCCCCGACAGCGAGAGGCCCTCACGCTTCGGCGCCAACAAGAGTTGAGCCACGACGCGATCGCCGACCTCATGGACATCTCCCCGAGCACGGTGAACAATCACATTACCCGCGCGCTGAAGTCCCTTCGGGAACGCCTCGACAAATACCACCCCAACCTCCGCTCATAACCCTGCCCCCGCCTCTCGTCCCGCGAGCCTCATGGACCACGACACGCCCCCGCTGCCCTCAGACCTCCGCCCGCCCGATGCGGACGCAGCGCGCACGTATGAGCGGATCTGGACAGCCCTTCACCGGACCGACGACGCCCGAGCGTCCAGCTACGACGTGGACGCCGAGTGGACACAACTGGCCGACCGCCTGAACCTGGAGGAAGACGACTCTCCAACGCCCGAGGGGCCGACGACCGACCGACCGCCACGCCAGCCGAAGCGGGGGGCCGCATCCCGTGTGCGCCGCCACACCAGCACGCTGACCGCCGCGGTCCTTGTCGTGTGTGCCCTGGCGATAGGGGCTTGGTGGTGGCAACAGCCCGTCTCGGTGACGACGGCGGCGGGCCAGCAGACCACCGTCACGTTGCCCGACGGCTCCACGGCGGAGCTCAACGGGGCTACCACGCTTGCCTACGGTCGGGGCTTTCAGTCGCTTCCCTTCGTGCCCGCCTCACAGCGGCGCGTGCGACTGGACGGGGAGGCCTTCTTCGCGGTCGAGTCTCGGGACCGCCCCTTCCGCGTCGTAACCCCGAACGCTCGCGTGGAGGTGCTCGGTACAGAATTCGACGTGCGGACCCACGCGGCGGCGGACGCCCCCGCGACCACCGTCACCCTCAAGTCGGGACACGTTCGTCTCCGGTCGACGTCCGGGGCGGGCACCGCCCCCACGACGGTGGTGACGCTGTCCGAAGCCGGACACACGAGCCGTGTGGTGGGCACACAGGCCCCCACCTCGCCGCAGACCATCGATCTCAAATACGTGCAGGCGTGGCGGGATGGCGGGTTCGCGATCCAAAACGCCGCCCTGCCCACGGTCCTTCGGGAGCTGGAGCGCCGGTTCGGGACCCCCCTCGCCCTGAACGTCCCTGCCTCTTCCACCGACCCGATGACCCTGCACTACGCGGCGGACGTTCGGCTCAAGGACGTGCTTCGGGACATCTGTGTGATTCAGGGACTTTCCTTCCGCGAGACGAGTCGAGGATACGAACTCGTCCGCGACTAGCATCATGCCCCCTTCTCGGCCCGCTCACAACTCTTTGGACGCCTTCCTCTCCTGGCCCCGGCCGTGGGCACTGCTTCTCGCAGGCGGGCTTGCACTGTTTCTCTTCGGGGTCCATTCCGTCCCCACCCATGCCCAGTCCGCAGGGGAGGACGCGGCGCCCGGCTATACGATGACCGTGCGGGACGCGCCGCTCGAGACCGCCCTGAAGCGGCTCGTGCGCCGCACCGGCATCGACCTTGCCTACTCTACCGTGCTCGTGGAGGGGCGTCGCGCCTACTGTCAGCGGCGAGACGCCTCCGCGGAAACCCTCCTGGGGTGCCTCCTCAGCGGGACGGGCGTCGACTACCTCCGGACTGCCAGCGGCAGCTACCTGCTTGTTGAGTCGCTGGAGGCCCCGGCCCCGACCGGGCGCATCGCCGGAACGGTCGTGGACGCCGCCACGGGGGAGCCCCTCCCCGACGCGAATGTGCTACTGGCCGACGCCGAGACCGGCACCGCGACCGACGCCGCGGGCCAGTTTACCGTGGCCCCGGTGCGGGCGGGCCGCCACCGCCTCGTCGTGACCTACGTCGGCTACACCACGGCTATCGACAGCGTGCGCGTGCCTCCTGATGGCCGGGACACGATCCGCGTGGCCCTCACCCGCGACGTTCTCGAGACGGAGCCGATCATCGTGGACGGCCTGCAGCGCCGTCTGCCGTCGGCGGGGCTGGGCGCGAGCACGGTGGACGCGGCGGCCCTGCAGGAGCCCGCCGGGCAGGGCACCCCGGATGTGCTGCGGCGGGTGGGGCGGCGCGTCGGCGTGTCATTGAATCGTCCGCTCGCAGAGGTGCATGTCCAGGGCGGAAACAGCGGGGAGCACGTCACCCTGCTCGACGGGGTGCCGGTCCGCAAGCCCGTGAGCGTCGGGCGACTGCTCAGCGCCTTCAGCCCGCAGGCATTGGAGCGCGTGACGGTGCACAAGGCAGGCTTCGGGGCGTCGCACGGCAGCTACACCGCCGGCGTGTTGGACGCCACCCACGACCTGTCGCGCTCGACCGGTCGCTATGCCGCCGCCACCGCCGATCCCCTCAGCGTGAACGCCCGGCTCGACGCGGACTGGGGCGGCGCGGACACCCCGGAGGGACGGGTCATGGCGGCGGGCCGCACGAGCGTATGGGACCTCTACCAGGCCCCGTCCCTCCACGCCCTCCTGGACGCCCGCACCGCCCTCGACCGCCCGCTGACCCCTGCGTGGACCGACCGCCCCGTCACCGGGACCAGCACGTCCCTCCAGCAGCACCGGGCGCCCCGCGTGGAGTTCTCGGACGTGCACGGGGCTGTTCGCCAGTCGATCTCCCCCTTCCAGCAGGTGTACGTCTCCGGCTACCACGGACGCACCCGTCTGGGGACCGACGTGGCGACCGTCGTGTCCGACGGCGAGGCGCCCGACCGCGTGCTCCTCTCGCAGGACCACTACGACTGGACCAACACGGCCCTCCAGGGCCGCTACGAGTGGATGGCCAGCAGCCGCGTGACCGGCTCGGCTCAGGTGTGGGGCAGCTGGCACGACGCCCACACCTTTTACGGCTTTCGGGACTCCACACGACACTCCCTCACGGCGGACCCGCCCCCCTCCTTTGCCGCCCGCACCGGTCCCCACGCGGGCGAGGGCAACGCAATTCGGGAATGGGGCGCCCGCGTCGCGGCGGACGTGAGCGTGGCCCCCGATACGCGCATCCGGGCCGGCGTGTCGCCTCAGCGCCAGCACGGACGATTTCGCGTGCGCAACCGGTTCGTGGGCGAACTGTCCCACGAAACGAGCACGTGGCAGGTGGGCAGCTACCTGGAAGCCGAAACGTCGCCGGGCCTCCACCTGACGGCCACGGCCGGGACCCGCCTCACCTACCTGCCGGCCCGGCGCACCGTCTACGCCGAACCCCGGCTCAGCCTGCGGTACGACCGGTCCTCAACTCCGCTGGGGGACCTCGCCGTTCGGCTTGCGGGCGGACTGTACCGGCAGTACGTCATGCAATCGGAAATCAGTAGCACCGGCCCCACGTCCGTCGTCCCCTCGGTCCAGTTTTGGCTCCCCTTGGACCGGAGCGTCGCGCCCCCGCGGGCCTACCACACCGCCGGAACGCTCCTCCTCGCCCCCACGGCACGCTGGTCCGCCCGTTTGGAAACGTACTACAAGTGGCAGCCGCGCACCCTGCACGTCGACTACGCCGGACTGGTGCAGCCGCCGAGTGCCCCCGGTGCCCGTCGCCCGTTCAACGACCAATCCGCATTCATGGCGGCGGGCCGCGGGCGGGCCTACGGGGCCGCCCTCCACGTGCAGCGCGACGGCGACTGGGTTTCGGGGCGCACGAGCCTGGCCTGGAGCCGCACCACGCGCCGCTATCCGGGGCGATTCAACGAGGAATCGGTCCCGGCGCCCTGGTCGCAGCCCCTCCGCCTGACCACCGATCTTGACATCTCGCTCACCGACGATCTCCGGGCACACGCGCACTGGCAGGGCATCTGGGGACGTCCGTGGGCCCTGCGGCGCGCGTACTACGACTACCTTGCCCTCACGGACGATGCCCCGAACGGGCCGTACGACCTGAGTCGTCCGGGCGACCAGGTCCTCGCCCCCTTCTCCCGCCTCGACCTCGGCCTCTCGGCCGAGACCACCCTCCGGACCCTCACCCTGGAGGCCCGGGTGAACCTCGTGAATGTGCTCAACCGCCACAACGCGTTTGATTGGAGCCTCGCCCCCACCGGACCGCGCACCACCCCGGTCCAACGTACCCTGCCGGGCCGCCGCCTGTTTATCTCCATCGGCCTGAAGTACTGACCGTCGTGCCCTTCTCACCTCCTCCTCACCACACCCGTCTGCGGCGCCGGGGGGCCACAGATGAGCGCGGCTCCGGGGGCTCCGCGTTACATTTCGGAATCCGCCCTCGGTGACGCCCCGGCCCTTGGCAAGCCAGAGACGTGCAGATCTCCTCCGGCCCTCCCATTCGCGGTTTCGGAACGATGGCCAAGAATTTGCGGGACGTACTCCCCCACCGTCACCGCATTTTTCGGATCCTCCCGGCACTCCTCATGCTGGACCGACTTCCCTCCACGTTCGTCAACCACATTGAACTCTGGCTCAGTGGCGTAGGACTCGCCATTATTTTCGGGGTAGGACTTTTCGGAGACGCCTCCGGCCTCGCCTTCTGGCGACTCATCGCCTTCATCGCCGTCGGCATCGGCATCGTGCACGGCTTCATCTTCTGGGCCGTGCGCCGGCGGCAGCGGCAGGTGCGCCGGCAGTCGATCCGCGAGATTCAGCAGATGCTCTCGGACGTGCTCAAAAACAAGCTCGCCGCCATCAACATGTACCTGCCCGAGGAGGAGAATCAGGAGATGGTGAAGCAGGAACTGGACGGCATTCGAAACTCGATTGAGGACATTGCCGACGAGGTCGAAGACATCTCTGAGGAAAGCATCGAGGGCTGGAAGGAGCACTACAGCGGCGCCGTGGAGCGGACGACGAGTCTGTAGCGGAGGCCCCGGTACGCGGTGGAGGCGTCGCCCGATCGGTGGGACACGAGCATCCGTCGGAGCGGCCCAAGCTACCGGCGGCGAGCATAGAGTTCGCCGCCCAGGTGGAGAACAAGCAGTCCCAGGGCCAGGCCTCCAGTGACGACGAGCCCGTCCGCCGGAATGTTGACCTCAGGGGCGTCTGCCGACCCGTTCCAGACGATCCAGAGTGCCCACCCGGAGAAGGCCAGGGTAGAGATCACCATGTACTCGGCAGCGGTCCAGGCAAGAGCAAGCGTCGCCTTCACGCCGATCCATCCGCCCCCGCCAAACGCCCAGTAGATCGCCAACCAGGCATACGGCACGGCAATGACGGGGGAGAGGTACCAGGAGGGCGCCACGGGATGACCGGTCGCCAGATATTCCACCGGGGCAAGGACCAGCGTCGCCCCCGCCGCCAGGAAGGTGGTGTGCCCGGCCAGGAAGCTACCGAGGGCCAGGGCCTTCGCCCCCCGGCGCACCCGATGGCTGAAGAGCCGACCGATGGTGAGCGCCAGGAGGCCCGAGAGGACCAGTGTGGAGATGATCTGGGCCTCCTGGTACTGAAAGAGTCGTCGGAATGCCGCCCGGACGTGTTCGGGCCCCTCCCCTGTTCCCTGGCTGTCGGCCTGTCCAAAAAAGACCAGCATCCCCGCCCGCCCAAACCCCCAGAAGACGGCGTAGGAGGTTACTACCGACGCCAGCAGGTAGCGGCCCGGGTGCATCAGGCTCCGCCGCGCGCCGTTCAGGTAGCGGCTCAGCACCGCGCCCGGCCGGAGGGTAAGACCACGGAGGGTGGGCCAGAAGCCATTCTCAATGTCGATGACCTCGCGGAAGAGGCCGCTGAACACGTCCAGGACCGAAAGCGTGCGGCTCACCTCCTGCCCGCAGTCGGGGCAGTAGTCGCCGACAAACGCGCGGCCGCAGTTGGGGCACGTTTGGGTTTCAAGGAGCGCTCCGCCCCCAGAGTCTCCGGATCCGGAGTGGGTCTCGTTGCTCACGCCGACG
>Ga0207414_1000190_pt1 | contig 30421 bp, 29 predicted proteins | sample PonA231FremontCA_2_FD_187269 | JGI IMG/M metagenome (GOLD analysis project Ga0207414, IMG submission 187269) | Marine sediment microbial community from Fremont, CA, USA - Pond A23 Sediment 1 (SPAdes) | ecosystem: Environmental > Aquatic > Marine > Unclassified | place: USA: Fremont, California...
GGACTTGTCACTCCTTATTCTATCCATGATCTCGGCTACCGTTACGCGTTCACCGACGAGTTCGAGGGCACCGTAAGGGCATTTATCAGTGCAAACCCCACAAAGATCACAGCTATTGTCGTCTACAGTCAAACCAAACTCCTCGTCTTCATCTATCGCGTCGTGCGGGCACACTTCAAGACACTTTTTCGAACCGTGGCACTTTTCTTGATGGTACATTATTTCCGGCTCCGGGTCCTGCGATTCTGGGTTGGCACACCAGCTGCACTCAAGCGGACATCCCTTGAGGAAAATCAATCCTCTTATACCCGGACCGTCGCCGGTGGCAAAACGTTTGAAGTCAAATATAGTTCCCTCCACTTCAGCATCCCTCTTCATGAGCCTTTGCGCCCTCTGAATGTCACATAATTAAATCGTACCATTAAACAAACATCTCCTCGAACTCCACTCTTTCTATAATGTCCTCCTGCAGTTCCTGACTCAGTGGAGTAAAGTAAGCGCTGTAGCCGGCAACTCTTACCATGAGGTCCTGGTACTTTTCTGGATGTTTTTGTGCTTCTCGCAGAGTTTCTGAACCTACCACGTTAAACTGAATGTGATATTGATTGTTTTTGAATAACGTTTTTACCAGCCCATTTACCCGATTTTTCCCGTCTTCCGATTTGAGATGAGCCGGCGTCAGGCGTGCGTTGAATATAGCCCCTTTTTGAAACCAGATGCTCGGGAGCTTGCTGATTGAATTTATCGTCGCCACTATACCATTTCTTTCGGCTCCTGTGGAAGGAGAAACGCCATTGTTTAATGGTTTTTCCGACTCACGACCGTCTGGGGTTGCCCCAACGTAGTTTCCAAAGGCAACGTTTCCAGTAACTGAGCTTTGACTCAGAGCATAGGTTGAGGGAATAGGCCCTTTTCCGTATCTAGAATTCTTAAATTCGTTATGGTATGTGGAGCCGAGAAAGTCGACTATTTCGATGGTCCATTTATCCGCTTTATCGTTATCGTTGCCGAATTTAGGTGCTTTTCTCCAAAGTAACTCTTTTATTTCCTCTCCTCCGGGTGCAGTAGAGTTGTCTTCGAAGTTCGTTTCCAGTGCATACCTTACCTCATCCTGGGTTAGCTTATTTTCATCAAAGACCACCGTTTCTACGGCTGCAATGGAATCCCCTGCGGTCATTGAGCCGACGGTAGGACCCCCATCCGCCGAGTAGATTGACCCACCTTCTATCAGGGATTTTCCTCTTCCAATCGAGTCCTCAATCAGTGACGAACGGAAGGCGTTCTTATCATGTCTTTTGTGGACTTCGTCGTTTATATGTTCCGTCTCCACCTGTAGCTCCATATAGTATTGTAGCTGTTCCTTGAAGGCTTCCAGAATTTCTTTTGGATTATCAAAGTTACCGAGCTCTTTTTCCGTTTTGTGTAAAGTTATTCCCGTATCTGGATCTGTACCTCCATAAAGGGTCATTTCCAGTATTTTTGCCACGTTAAGCCAGGGGCCTTTGGCTGCAAAGTCCCATTTGCCCGGTATAGAGGCTTCGATACAACCAACTGGAGCCCAGTTATAAAGGTCTTCGCGCTTTACCCCCATGTTATCCAACATCCGAGTAACTCCTTTATCATTGTAAAAAGCAGGCATACCACCAGAATGTTCCTGGACGACTTCAAGGGCTCTCTCCATGAAGTCATCCGATGTACCCTCGAACCACTTGAGGGAAACCGATGGTTTTGGTAGACCCATGTTTTCCGTCGCGTCAAGTATTACCTGGGTCAACTCGTTTACCGCGTCTTCTCCATCTTCGGTCTGCCCACCTATTGCAAGGTTTTCGGCCATGTGGTAACCCGGAAAGAATTTCGCGCCGCTCCAGGGTCTGAGCTTGTTTACTTCGTTTGCCTTGACGAAAAAAGTCTCCACCAGTTCAAGTGCCTTGTCACGCGTCAACCTGCCTGTCTCGAGATCCTTTTTGTAGAACGGATAAAGGTATTGGTCGAACCTTCCCAGTGAGATTGCATGGCCGTTGGATTCGATCTGGATTGCCAGATGGATAAACCAGACTGACTGCAGGGCCTCCCAGAAAGTTTCCGCGGGTTTTTCCGGAATTCGGCGGCAGTTGTGAGCCATGGTTTCCAGTTCGTTCTTCCTTTCCGGATTATTTTCTTCTTCAGCCATTCTTGCAAGCTTCCCCGCAAATCTATTTGCAAAATCTATTACCGCCAGATTTGTTTCAATTACCCCCTGGAGGAACCAGCGTTTCTCTGCAACTCCGGGTTCGGTCGGATCCAGTTCTTCCAGCGCGGATTGGGCTTTGTCTATTCTACCCTGTAGTCCTTCCCGTAAAAGTACGTCATAATCTGGCAGGATGTTACCGAAACCACCCTGGGAAACCCACCCCTCGTCTATTGCCCCGATATCCCAGGCTTTGTTTGCTTCCTCGGGCAGCAGGTTCCGAACAGTTTTGTAGACTGTGTCTCCCTTCCAGTATTCTATTACCTCTTTGAGCGTTTCTTCCGTTTGGTCAGTATAAGTAAATACATCGTTCGGCCTGTCTTCGAAGTCATAAGGGTCACCATTCAACTCGTTCTCAATCCATTCAACTGAGTATTCGGGAAATACGGGTGCCGCACGGGGGCTCCTCGCCTGATTTCCAACCAGTAAATCTCCTTCCCTTACGTATATACTCATATTTTGCAGAACGTCCGCAAACCCCATGGCCCGCCTGAGGACGATTGGCAGCCCCCTGGATTCTTTCATCGATTCCGTAAATATCTTTGCCCGCTCGGGACAAATTTCCGGGGTTATGTTGAGCAAACTATCTTTTAACTGCGCTGTTCTCTTGCTATTCATTGGGTCTCGTTAATGTAAACACTTACATCACCTACAAACTCCACTGTGTCAAAAATTTGAAAAACTAGATATTAATCCTTCATATATGTGTGTTTTAACCGTAAAAAGCTTTGCTTTAAGTAGAAATCCTCTATTTTCCACTCGTTTAGAAACTTTGACAAAAGTCTCCCGACCAGCGCTTATGTAAGCATTTTCATTATGATTATTATAAAAATTCTACCGGCACTGTCAAGCTACCTACTTCCTTATAAAGTCTTTATCGGCTGGTTTTGTGAATAAAGCAAGTGGGCCCTTCTTATTTGCTTGCTACCACCGAGAAATTAATTTTATTGAACAATACGGAGTTTGTGTTCTCTCGCGGCAAACCTCAGTCCATGTTTTTCAGGGTCTCCTGCGGGAAGTGATAGACCCATCCTTCCTCCAGTATCCGTTCAGTCAACTCAGGCGGTCCAACTAGAGGCGGTAAATGAGGTATATCATTTGCAATCCGGTGTGCAAGAGCCATGATGGAGCAGAGTGCAGCGTCGTAGTAGTGAGTTCCAGTTTCGAACTCCCCGGATAAGAGCTTATTAAATGGTTGGTAAGCAGCTGAACCCTTATCGCGCTTCAGGAGTCCAGGGTAGACTTCAATTATCCCTCCCTTAACTCTCTCTTCCGAGGATGGTTCCTTGCTGAAACCGTATCTTCTCGACCACCTTCTCGCGTGACTTATAGCAACCGTCGCGTTGGTTCCGATTCGGTCAAAAGGTGCAGAAAGGGGCTTTTTGCCGAGCTTGTCGTAAATGAACCTTTCCGTTTTTCGGTAGGCAAGTTCGTTGTAGATTTCCTTTTTCGGGCGATCAAAACTCTGATCGCCATCAACGATGAAATTCTTAAAGCCCTGGGGGAAGCCAAGTGGTGCGTCTACCCCGATAATCAACTGATCCGGTCCTATGGAAACATCCTTCCGACCGGTGATTTTGCCGATTATTTCTTTCAAGTTAAAACTCGAACCTTTTGGTATACCCAGTTCAACCGGTTCACCGGGCCACTTAATAGTACCGGTTCCTTTTATTGCTCCTGCCAGGGCGAATCCATGGTTGTTGCCCATCCAACCGCCAACGTCCCAGCCGAGACCCAGTATATCGTAATCTTCCAGATTGCAGACTTCGTTCATGGCTAGTAATAGCGGTAAAAACCTTTTCTCTGACCAGCCAGGCCGGTTTGGTTATTTTTCGTTTCCATAATGTTCCCCTAGCGCCTCCGGAGGCCGAGACTTTATAACTGCTCCAGCCAGAACAGCTATAGTTATTACATAAGGTATCATCTGAATTAGCTCATTCCCGACGCCGAGGTTTATGCTTTGCAGTCTAATCTGGACCGCCTCGCTGAACGAGAACAGGAAGCTTGCGCCGAGGCCACCCAGTGGATTCCACTGGCCAAATATGTTTGCGGCAAGAGCCATGTAACCTCGCCCGGCGGACATGTTCATGCTAAACCAGTTGAGGTGACCGAGAGAAAGGTAGGCGCCTCCCAGTCCGGAAAGCACTCCGCTGAGAATTACACTGAAGTACTTGATCCTCCTTACGTTTATGCCCAGAGTATCGGCTGCCTCCGGCCGTTCCCCGGTCATCCTAATTCTCAAACCGTAGGGAGTCTTGAAGAGGAATATCCAGCCAACAATTATTAGCAAAAACATCATGTAAACGATCGGTGACTGATTGGCAAACAATTTGTCGATTACCGGGATCCTGTTTAAAACCGGGATAGTTACCCTGGGAAGCCCGTTTACGTTTGGCGAAGTACCACGGGTTCCCCAGAGAACCTGCATCAACCAGGTAGTAAGACCCAGGGCAAATATGTTCAAACCGACTCCGGCTACCACGTGGTTCGCCTTGAATTTGACGGTAAAGATCGCGAAAATCGCGGCGAGCAAGCCACCAGCGAAGAGCGCTAGCAATAAGCCAACCCAGGGACTTCCGGTGTAGAACGAACCGGCAACCCCGGCAAACGCCCCGGTTAATATCATGCCCTCGAGGCCGATGTTTATTACCCCTGACCTTTCCGAAAACGTTCCACCCATGGCGGCAAGCGCGATAGGAGTAGCCATCCTGATTGCAGCTGATAAAGTATTAAGACTAAATATTGCGGCTAAAACTTTATTCATTGGCAAACAGCCCCTTTCCGCGTCCCAGCAGGGTTGAGAACAACCTAATGAACGAAGGCGCAGCAACGAAAAGTATGACCAGCCCCTGAACTACGGTGAGTAAGTCTCCCGGAATTTCCGTAAATAATTGCATGGATACCTTTCCCGCTTCGAGGGCCCCAAAGAGCAAAGCTGCTCCCAGAACTCCAATCGGCCTGTTCCGGCCGAGAACGGCAACCGCGATACCGGTGAATCCGTATCCTGGAGAAAAGTTAGTAATAAAGCGCCCCAGAACCCCCATGACGATAGTGCTTCCTGCAAGCCCGGCCACTGCTCCACTGATTGCCATGGTAAGCACCATAACGTTCCTCGCAGGTATACCGCCGTATTGGGCAGCAGAGAGGTTTTTTCCCACTGCTTTTAGATCAAAACCAAGTGAAGTACTTGATAGGAGGAATTTCGTAGCTAAAACGACAGCGATTCCCAGAATCAGTGCCCAGGTCAACCGAGTATTGGGGATCAGTTTAGGCAACCTGGCCTGGGTCGGTATAGTTTTTGTCTGGTCGACCGGACCCTGGGTTTTGAAGAAGTTCTTGACGAGAAACGTCGTTCCAAGCGTGGCGATATAATTTAACATGATCGTCGTTATTACCTCGTGTGCTCCGGTACGGGACTTCAGGTAACCCGGTATCGCAGCCCAGATTGCGCCGGCAAGGCTACCTCCCATAAGCGCCAGAGGGACTAGCACGAACCCGGAGAGGTTGGGAAGAGATATCGCAATAATCGCGGTAATTAAAGCGCCCCAGTAGAGCTGGCCCTCGGCCCCTATGTTGAAAAGGCCGCTCTGAAAACCGATCGCAACTGCAAGACCGGTAAATATTAGCGGGATGGATTTTAACAGGGTTTGAGCAATGTTGTACGTACTGCCAAAGGCACCGACAAATAGGTGGTAATAAGCACCAAGGGCGTCGTGACCGGAGAGGTAGATCAATATCGCCCCGATAAGCAAAGCAAATACGATTGCCAGCAGCGAATAGAGTAGTTCCGAAAGACCGGATAAGTTCTTAAGGCGCTGCCAGATACTTTTAGGGTTCATAATTCGTTATCACCCCTTTTGCCGGCCATCAAGAGTCCCAGCTCTTCCTCGCTAAACTCTCCCGTCTTGTCCCTGGCAACTATCTCACCTTCGTAAATTACAATCATTCTATCACTAAGAGTTTTTAACTCCTCCAGTTCGGCCGAGATCAATAAAATAGCTCTACCTTCGTCTCGCATGGAGAGGAGTTTCTTGTGAATGTACTCAATTGCTCCAACGTCGACACCTCTCGTCGGCTGTGCGGCCAGGATTAGGTCAGGATCCCTGGTTAACTCCCGGCCAAGGATCAATTTTTGTTGGTTACCACCGGAGAGACTACCGGCAGTTACCTCTCCTTTCGTCCCTCGAATATCGAACTGTTCCACCACGTCCCTGGTATAGGTGTTAATTTCTCCCTGTTTTAAGAATCCTTTTCTTGAGAACTTCTCCGACCACTCCGAACCAAGTATCATGTTCCAATCGAGGCCGAACTCAGTTACAAGGCCCCGCCTCAATCTATCCGAAGGGATATGGGCTATACCCGCGCCCCTCCTTTCCCGGGTGGAAAAATTGCTGATGTCTCTCTCGTTGAGGCGGATTGTCCCGCCAGTTAAATCTCTCAACCCCATAATCCCCTCTTCTAGCTCGAGCTGTCCGTTTCCCTCAACTCCCGCGACACCTAGTATTTCTCCAGCTTCTATTTCGAAGGAAAGATCCTTCAGAGTTAAATTATTTTCCGGGTTGTGGAGGTTCATGTCTTCAACTTCCAGCACGGAATTTCCGGTTTCCTTTTCGTTCTTTTCGACCCTGAGCACTACGTCTCTACCAACCATCATTTGTGCTAGTTCTTCCGGGCTGGTTTCTTCAGTGGAAACAGTCCCCACGTTTTTTCCATCCCGGAGAATGGTTATTCGGTCGGATATCGCCATTGTTTCCTTCAGTTTGTGGGTGATGAAAACCAGGGTTTTCCCGTCATCCCGGAGTTCCCGCATTATTTCAAAGAGCTCTTCCACTTCCTGGGGTGTCAGTACGGCAGTAGGTTCGTCCAGGATCAGGATTTCTGCTTCCCGATAAAGAGCTTTAAGGATCTCTACCCGTTGCTGATCGCCGACCGAAATACTTTCTACCTTTGCACCGGGATCAACGTGAAGTCCGTATCTTGCGGATATCTCTTCTACCTCTTTCCTGGCCTTTTTTTCGTCAAGTAGACCCCGTTTGGAAGGCTCTGCTCCGGCCATAATGTTTTCAGTTACGGTCAATCGGTCCACGAGCATGAAGTTCTGATGGATCATACCTATGCCGAGGTCAATTGCCTCGCTGGGTTCCCCAATATCTACTTTTCTGCCCTTAATAGAGATAGAACCCTGGTCGTGTCCGTAGAGACCGAACAAAACGTTCATTAAGGTAGTTTTGCCGGCGCCATTTTCCCCGAGGATGCAGTGAATTTCTCCCTGCTTTACCCCTAGATTTACGGAGTCGTTTGCAACGGTTTCCCCAAACTTTTTCGTTATGTTTGCCATGTCTACTGCATTTTCTGTCATATTAAATGGCACCATTCAGGTAAGGACGCGACCGCGGTCACCCGACTTAGGTTAAAACCGCGGTCGCTATATAAGAAGTGACTTGTTGTTTACCGGGCGTTTTCGATTTTTTCTGGGATTTCTACTTCACCGGCAACGATTTCTTCTTTTACTGATTCCAGCTTGTCCACTACTGATTCCGGAAGCAGGCTTTCCGTGTAACCAAGACCTCTTTCTGCGACACCGAGAACGTTCGTCCCCGTATTTAGTTCATCATTGAGTACGTCCTGTATTGCCTGAAAAACCGTGTTATTGACGAACTTCATCCCGTTCGTCAGGACGTGTTCCGGGGCGAGATAACCCTGATCCGAGTCAGCTCCAATTGCGTAGACGTCGTTTTCTTTTGCTGCATTGATTACGCCAAGCCCGGACCTGCCAGCGGCCTGCCAGATAACGTCGATGCCGTTTTCTATCATGGAAACGCTAAGTTCCTTGCCTTTTGAGGGGTCGGCCCAGCTCCCGACGTAGGAATGCTGTACCTCGATATCGGGATCGACGTACTTTGCCCCAGCTATGTAGCCGGCGATGTTTGCATCGATCAATGGAATCTTCATACCACCGACTACGCCAACTTTTTTCTGTGAATTAATCAGTGGGTCGTCGGTCATCGTAGTCAACATGCCGGCTGCTACACCCATCAAAAAGCCGCGTTCCTTTTCCGCGTAAACGAAGGAAGCAACGTTCGGTTGGTCCACAACTGCATCGACGATGGCAAATTTTTGCTCTGGATTCTGGCCGGCCACCGTATTTAGTGCGTCGGCCTGGTCAAACCCGATCGAAATTATCAAATCGTACTTACCCATCGAGGCGAACCTCGTTAAATAGGTTTCGTATTCCGCCACGGCCGAGGGTTCTGCATAATCAAAGTTGATTCCGAGTTCTTCTTCCGCACGTTTTAGACCCTGATAGGCAGCATCGTTAAAGGACTTGTCACCCAGACCTCCAGTCGCAAAGACAACCGCTACGTTACCATCTGCTGCTCTTACTGAAACAGCCGTAAAGCCAGCCAGCGCGGTAAAAGCCAATAAGACGCTCAATAAAACTGCGAGACGTTTTTTCATTTTTACCCCCTGATTTAAATTTGGTTGTTGGGTTAAAGCAAAACTCCGAAATTTTAACGAAACCAATCTATTAACATATTACTCTGCCATAGTTTTAACCGCGAGTTCTATCGCTTTGGTTTTTCCTTCGCTGACGATATCACGATGCGGGTCGTAGTGGTCCGCATCGAAGTCGACTGCCATCCCGTCGATTGCCATCACACCGCCTGCTCTGACGCCGTTCAAAGAAGCTAGTAAAAATAGGATGCTCGCCTCCATTTCCACGGCGACCGCGTCGGTACGGCTGTAATAATCGCTGGGCAGATCCTCCAGTTCCGGGTAAAAAGCCCCTACTGTCAGCACTATTCCGGTTCTGGGTTCATAACCCAGACGCTCGGCGGTGTCGGTAAGGTTATCCACCAGTCGGTAATCGGCTATAGCCGGATAAGCTCCCGCCACCAGCTGCGAACTGACCCCATCCTCTCTAATTGCACCAGTGGCTATTACAACTTCACCATCAGTTATTTCGGGATCCAGAGAACCCGCGGTACCAACTCTAACCAGTTCTTCTGCCCCACCCTTGATAAGCTCCTCGAAACATACGGCAGCTCCGGCTGCTCCAACGCCATGAGAGGCAACGGTGATTGCTCGCCCGTTGAGTTTTCCGTTTATGAGCCTGTATTCCCTGTTATAGCTAATTTCTCGTGTTTGAGTTAACTTCTCAGCAATTTTTCCGGCTCTCTTTGGGTCGCCGCAAACGAGCGCCCTGGAATTGATTTTTGCCGCGGAAACCTTAAGTATCGGCAGAAGATCCTTTCCCGTCATTCTTCTGAACCCTGAAATTTAGCGAGAGACTCTTCAAGGGGAGGGCGCGCAATACCTGCTTCAGTTACTATCCCGGTTACGTTCTGTTTTGGGGTTACGTCAAAAGCAGGGTTGTAAACGTCAACTTCTTCCGGTGCAATTTCCTTTCCGTTAATGGTTCTTACTTCCTCTGGGTCCCTTTCCTCGATCTCGATATCATCTCCGGATTTGACCTCGTAATCTATCGTAGAAGTGGGAGCAACGACGAAAAACGGTACGTCGTGAACCCGCGCCAGTTCCGACAGGTTGTACGTACCGATCTTGTTCGCAACATCGCCGTTTCCAGCCACTCTGTCGGCTCCGACGAGAACGAGATCTACCCTTCCGTCACGGATAAGGGTTGCGGCAACGCTGTCGACGATCAGGGTAGCAGGGATGTCCTCTTCGATCAGTTCGAAAGTGGTGAGGCGGGCACCCTGCAGCCTTGGTCTCGTCTCGTCGGCATAGACTTCTATATTTTTACCGGAGTTATGCGCTTCCCTGATTACGCCGAGTGCGGTTCCGTACCCCACCGTAGCAAGTGCTCCCGTGTTACAATGAGTTATAACCGTTGCACCTTCCGGGACTACTTCGTTACCGTTACGGGCCATTTCCTTATTTGTTTCTACGTCCTCGCGCGCAATTCTTTCAGCCTCTTCTCCCATCATTTTAACCAGTTCTTCTACCGAAGCTTCGCTGTTTTTCTCCAGCAAATTGTCCATCCGCCGGATTGCCCATGTCAGGTTTACCGCCGTCGGTCTTGCCTGGCTGAGTTCCTTACCGGCTTCTCGTACCAACTTGAGAAACTTGTCCTTCGGCTCACCTTCATATTCCCTTCCCGCCAGATAAAGCCCATAAGCCCCGGTTGCGCCAATGGCCGGTGCACCCCGCACAACCATATCGGCAATCGCGAATTCTACCTCTCGAAAGTCATCTGCTCTGTAGTATTCTACGGCTGTAGGCAATTTACGCTGGTCCAGAAGGTGAAGCGTATCGTCATCAAATTTAATCGCCTCGTGCTCCATGGCTAGCACCTCATTTTAATTGGGTTTACTAATGAGGCCGACTACACAATTTGAATCTCCAGTTACTTTCACCGCTTCTGCAAAAAACTTAAAACTAATTTTACGTATGATATAACTTTTCCCTGACGACCTCAACAATTTTACCTTTAATAAACGAGTTCAGCTGGCGCCGCACAAGACTGGAGCTCAGGTTTGAGGGCTTAACGCCAGGACGACACTTGTAGGTTTAATTAAGTTCTGACCCCGCCACCAGAAAAAACTGTTTCTCGAGCTCACGGGATTTTATCGTTTTAAAACCGGATTTTGTGAGTACGGTCTCGATATATTTTCCGGAAAAGTAGGATTCAGGTATTCCGGTAGAAGCACCCTCCTTCCAGTCTGCTATGATAATTTTCCCTTCGGGTGTCAGGTTGGCGGTAACGTTACTAAAAAAGGCGCCGACGGCATCAAAATGATGCAGACTATTAATGCTATAAACGATATCGAATTCCGATTCTAATTCATCCACGTTTTCGGCGCGTAACTTTTTACATTCGTTTTCAGTTTTCGACCTTCGGCCACTCGAAGCCGAAGGGTCTATTCCCATTCCCTCTACCCCGAGTCCACTGACTATTCGCTTGAGCAGGGAACCGTCCCCGCAGCCCACGTCCAATACGACGTCTCCGGGCTTCGAAAGTTCCTCCAGTTCCTCGTAAACCAACCTGTGGCCAGTCGATTTGAAGTCCAAGACAAACCCCCCCGACAGCAGTTATTTCTCCACCTCCATCAACCTGGCAAATCCATGGAAGTAGTCGTGATTTTTGAGGAAAGTAAAGCCGGAGTCTTCCAGGATTTCTTGCCAGTCCCTTTCTAGGTAATCGTAAGCGTACTTGCATTCTGCTACCTTAAAGGGTATGCGCAGGTAAAAAGGAAGTTCAGCTAGGTCAAAATTACCGTAATCCAGGATGAAGAACTTGCCTCCGGGCTTTAAGGCCTTTTTCACGTTTTCCAGTGTTCTTTCCCGTGCGGAATGGGGTAGTCCATGAATTACGAAGGAAGTAAATACCCTATCAAATTGGGATTCGTAAGGAAGCGGCTTATCAATTCTCCTGTTTTCTATCCTAATATTGGGGACATCGCCAAATTTCTGCCGGAACCGAGAAATTCCTCCTTCACTTATATCCAGCCCAACGATTTCTCCGCCCTCTTCCAGATATTTTTCCATGAAGCTCGCGTTGTAACCACCACCCGCACCGAGGTCCAGAATTTTGTCCCCCGGTTCTATATTCATATCGGAAACCGCTCGGGCGATGAACTTTCTATATTTTCCGAGTGTTCCTACGTTGAGGAAGTACTCGTAGTACCTTGCAAGGATTCCATTGATCTCCACGTGCGAGTCCGGATATAGTTTTGACAAATTAGCTCACCGCCCTCTTAAGATTTTATATTATATTTGCTTTGCAGCCTCGTAACCGGATTCTATTGCGTCTTCTGCCTTTGCCGGTTCCTTTGCATCACCGATTACTGTTGAAGGTACCGAAAGCTCGCTTTGATCTATCGGATTATGGCTTTCCATCCCGGTAACGATGACGAATTCCTCCACACCTTCCCAGTGAAGTTCTTCGCCGGCCCTGGAGGCAAATACCTCGTTGTCCTCAACTCTCTTGATATCAGTTTCGGTCGTTATCTCCACGTTATCACGGTTTTTTAAGGATTTCAAGAGCTGAGCTTTTTCCAGCCCAATCATGTTGCCTCCAACTTCGGGTAGTAGCTCCACAAGTATAACCCTGTTTTCGTTGTGTGCCAGTGCTTTAGCTGTCTCAACGCCAACGAGTCCGCCGCCTATCACCATGACCTTCTTTTCCTCGGGCATGTTTTCTTCCTGCAATACTTCTGCCCACAGATAATCCTCAAGTCCATCTATGTTCGGAAAGACGGGGCGAGCACCGGTGGCGATAACCGCGTGATCGTAATCCTTCAGGTCGTCCGCTTCAGCTTTATCTTTAATTGTATCTATTTCTCGTGCTTTTATCTCCTCAACGAAATAATCAATGCCTCTCTGTAAAGGATCCTTGCCCGGCGGAAGATGTGCAAGGTTGAAGACGCCACCCAGTTCGTCCTTTTCGTACAGAGTTGCGTTGTGCCCCCGTTCGTCGAGGGTCCTTGCTGCCGACATGCCGGCCAGGCCCCCGCCAACAACTACTACGTCTTTTGCTGTTTCCGAACTGTCCAGACCCTCAAAGTCCCTGACTTCAGGGTTCATCAGGCAGCCGAGGCCCGAACCGGACTTTACTCCGCCGAGGCAACCATCGGAACACGCCAGGCAGGGTCGGATTCTACCCTCCACTTTTCCCGTATACTTGCCCACGAAATCCGGGTCCGCTACCAGACCGCGACCTATGGCCAGAAAGTCAGCCATCTCTGCCTCTTTAATCCTGTCGACGTCTTTCCTGCTGTTTATTCGTCCTACCGTGGTAACGGGAACGGGGAGCTGAGGCTTCAGTGATTTTGCCATTTCCCAGGTCTTCCCCTTTGGGGTGAACATGTGCTGAAAATACCATGGAGGTGTAGTGCAGACCGTACCGGCAGAAACGTGAATTCCCTCTGCTCCGTTTTCGACGAGCTCTCGGGCAAATTTTTTCGTTTCGGCTAACTTAATTCCGCCGTCAATCATTTCGTCCCCGCTTACCCTTATTTGGATGGGTACATCTACTGCTGCGTCGACTTCTCGCAGGACTTCGACTCCAAACCTGGATCTGTTCACGAAGGATCCGCCGTAATTATCGTCTCTATCGTTTACTTTGGGCGAAAGGAATTGTGCCACGAGGTAACCGTGACCGAATTGAAGCTCGATGAGATCGAAACCCGCTTTTTCTGCTCTTACGGCCGCATCCCGGAATAGGCTTTTTGCCTCTTTAATATCCTCTTGAGCCATTTTCTTCGGGGTGGCTCCCCCGTTCTCGCAGGCTTTATCCGTTGAGGATACGAAAAAATTACCGTCTATCTTCGGGTTTGCCATCCGCCCCGGATGGTTTAAATGGGCGATCGCGTTAGCCCCGTTTTGGTGGATTACTCCGGTCAACTCCCTGAGTCCGTCCAACCTGTCATCCGAGTCAATCCCCATTTGAGTCGGTAGCTCTCGCAGGCCTCGATCCAGGTAAAAGGGCTCGGGAATTATACCACCCAGATGGCTCGCCCGTCGGTCGTAAAATTCCAGATGGCGTTCCGTAACCCTGCCATTGCCTTCGTTATACCCTGTCTTTACTGGAGCCATTACGAACTCGTTTTTGAATTCTATATCGCCGACCTTCAAATTCGGTACACCTCCCGGCGAATTCTTTTAGTTGTACTATTGGTTAAATTTAAAAGATTAAAAGGGTTGGTAAAAATCACCCATACGACTTCAGTAATTTAGGAATTTTGCTGCCTTGTAGCCTTATTTCCCCGAGATCACCGATTTAAACTCCTGTAAGATCTCTTTAAAGGATTGGGTTGCGTCGGATTCGGGGTAGGCTTTCACGAAAGGGATACCTTCGTCGGCCGTCTGAACGATTCTCTGGTCCAGCGGGATACTCCCAAGGAAATTAGCACCAAGTTCTTCGGCTGCCTTTTCTCCTCCGCCCGACTTGAATATTTCGGTCTTCTCGCCACAGTGCGGGCAGACGAAGCCACTCATGTTCTCAACTATTCCCAATACCGGAAGATCCAGCTTACCGGAAAAGTTATAGGCCTTCCGGGAATCCAGCAGTGATAGGTCCTGGGGCGTGGTTACAACTATTGAACCATCGAGATCCTCCAGGACTTGAGCGATGGATAGAGGTTCATCCCCTGTTCCCGGTGGGAGGTCGATAATCAGGTATTCCAGTTTTCCCCAGTTTACGTCGCCGAGGAATTGCTTGATTGCCTTCATCTTCAGCGGCCCCCTCCAGACAACTGGGGAATCATCGGATGGAAGTGTGAAACCGATCGACATGATTTTAAGGTTATCCAGCTTTGCTGGTTCGATGCTGTCCTCGGTTCCTCCAAGCCTTTCCCCTTCTACCCCCATGATTTTTGGGATATCCGGCCCGTGGAGGTCGGCATCGAGCAGGCCGACGTTTTTATCCGTCTCTTCGGCAAGAGAAGCTGCCAAATTAGCTGAGACAGTACTTTTACCAACGCCGCCTTTTCCGCTCATTACCACTAACGAGTGTTCTACCCCCTCTAGTTCGATGCTTTCAACACCACTGTTTGCTCCCTGTTGTTTGCTTTGCCCGTTCATATTTCCTCCGTTGAGTTCCGTGGTTCTATTAAAGTTCAAACTTTAAATGACATTTAAAATTTTCGAAAAGTGTAAAAAATAATATCCTGCTAAATTTTACCCCTTCTTTTGATTCAAGGAAAATTCTATCATATGCACATTTTGAATCAACCTTGGTCCGAGTTCTTATCAAAAAAAGAACGCGAGTTTAAATCTTTTTTCAATTGAGCAAAAACGCGTAAGGCGTGGAGGGGCATCATTAGTCCTCTTTCAGATCTTCCTCTCTTCTCCATTCGTAACCGGGTTCTTCTTCCAGGACCTGACCACCCCTTTCCTCCTTTACGGGATATATTCCAAGTAACGCAACCAGGATAACGAGGACAAGAAAAGATAACATGAACAGGACTACGGCAATCCCCGGAATAAAACCTATTTGTGCTCTTTCCACCGCCTTTCCGACCGATTCGATCTGTGTAGGATGCAGAGTTAACTTCATGAACCAGCCGAAAATTATTGTCGTAAATATCCACAGATATATCCTCCGCAGTCTTAGGGCAAGAGCAGTAAAGAAAGAGACTTTAAATTCCGGTTCTCTTAGATCCTGAGAGAGCACTTTCATCCATTCGCTTCTGGGTACCGAGGTATCCGGGTCCAGCATATTGGCAAAGAAGTTCTCTTCCAGTAACCTCAGACGCGAACGCCAGACTTCATGCATCTGATAGCGGTTAGCCTCGAGGGTTAATAGCGCCGATGTCAGGGGAATGGTAATTAGGATAAGGGCCGGGGATCTCGTGGGGGCAGAAAATGCCCAGGAGATCATACCGGCAACCATGACGAGGGACCAGTAAGGGGTCCGATCAAGCCGGTTTCGCCAGGTATTTACCCGTTGTACTTCCCCCCTGTAAAGGTGGATGAGTGCTGTTTCAAATTTGTCGTCCGAAATCTCAGGGCTCTTATCAGTCATAGTCTCTAATCAAGCTAGAGTTTATTACATTAGGGCCGAATGCGCAAAATTAACTACCGTTAAATAGATTTCCGCTGAATTGATGAACGAAGTTTACAATTACCCCCGCAAGCATTACTCCCGAGACGAACAAGAAGGCAAATTTAAAAGAGAAAAACTCTATTAGTCCGCCCGCAAGAAATGGTAGCGGAGCGGTTAGTGCAATCGTGGTACCCCTGATGCCCGAATAGGTCGGTCGTTTATCCTCCGGAGCCAGTTCCAGTAGCTGAGTGTTGAACCCGACCATCCGGGCATTTATGGCTGATCCGGCAAGGAGAAAAACGATAGAATAGTAGAGCGGGTCGAGGCTCGTTACACCCAGAGCGATCAACGGAGTAACCCCGGCTACCAGCAAACACAAAAGTATAACTTTCTCCGACGCCGCTTTCGCAACTTTACCCCAGAGAAAGTTGGAGACTGCTCCTCCAAAGACCCGCGCCATGAGGTAGATACCGACAAAGCTTTCCGCTACACCGGCAACTTCCTTAAAGTAAACAACGTAATAGGGAATAATCATTATATGAAAGCCGGCCAGTACCCGCGTCATCAGAAATATTCGGAACTCGTTATCGCTCTGAAGAATTGTGAATACGTCGGAAAAGTAGCTGGACAATTGCTTTCTATTTTCGGTTTCACCGGCTGGTTCTTTAATTAGCCAGAAGCCAGCAAAACCTATTAGTAGAGCTGCTCCGGAAAGAAGGAAAAGAATTCCGTAATTTTGTGGGAAATCGAAGTAAAAACCTTCTCCAAGAACGTATCGCACAAGAAAACCGGTGGCAAAGGCAAGCAAGCTTCCAGTTATCTGTCTGGTGGCGTAAAACCTGGCTCGGTTGGCGCCAGAAATCGCTTTACCAATTATATCAGTAAGGGCAACTCCCCCCAGAGAACCGGCCAGAGAATAAATTAACAGAAAGGTAAATAGAAGGGAGAGAACCAACGCCGGGTTGGATATCCCTTTCCAGGTTACGAGAAAACCGAAGAGAAACCACATAAAAGCCCTGATGAGGATGGCGGCGTAAAGAAAGGGCTTTTTTCTCGCCCTGGGCTCGACGTAGTTGGAGAAGAGCAACTGTGGTAAACGACCGGTACTGAAGTAAATTGACGGAAGTAAAGCAATCAGGAACTTGGAGCCCGTAATGGATGAGACAAAGGCTGGCAGAATTAGGTCGATATCGGCAAGGCGAGTGCTGGACCTGAGAAAAGTTCCGTGAACGACTCCGCCAATAAAGTTTCTCTTTTCGGATTCTTGTTTATCTTGCATCACTATAAAAAATTAGGTGGTTCGCTTTGTCGAAACAAGTTGAAATATTTAAAAACCCCGAAGTTGGCGAGAATTTTAGAATTAGCCGGAAACGGTCTTGAACGGATAGTGTGCATATGATAATATAGGGTGAAGCAAAAAACATATTTTCGAGGTGATTATTATGCCATACGGCGATAGAACAGGACCAAGTGGAGAAGGACCGAGAACGGGAAGAGGAATGGGTTATTGCTCCGGCTTTAACTCCCCCGGCTACACAAAAGGAGCACCACGCGGGGGCGGCGGATTCGGAAGAGGGGCCGGATTTGGACGTGGACCAGGTAGAGGCTTCGGCTTTGGTAGAGGGTTCGCAGGGCGAGCTAATCCTGCCGGTTATGCGGGGCAGACCAATTACGGTCAGACAACTCAGTCAGAAGAAGAAGCTAAACAGTCGGAAAAGCAATACCTGGAAAACGAAATAAAAGCTCTTGAACAGGAAATGGAAGCAATGAAAAATCGCATGAGAGAGCTGAACGAGCAAGGCGAAAATCGAGGAGGTAATTAGATGAAGCTCGCTGTTACCGCGAAAGGAGACTCTCTGGACTCGGAAGTAGACCCCAAGTTCGGGCGCTGCTCTTATTTTCTGTTAGTGGACACTGAATCCATGGAGTACAAATCTATCAAGAATTCGAGCAAAAGTGCTCGCGGTGGAGCCGGCGTACAGGCAGCCGAAACCCTTTCAAAAAATAACGCGGCAGCACTCGCAACTGGCAACGTCGGACCAAACGCGTATAATGCACTTAGTTCGGCCGGAATTGATACCTTCACCGGAGCAAAAGGTACAGTCAGAGAAACCGTGGAGGATTGCGTCTCCGGCGAACTTACGGAAGCCAACGAACCCACAACTTCGGGTGGAGCCAACAAATAGTTAAAACGGGATGGTGAAACTATGAGGGTCTGTTTTCCCACGGAAGGTAATGGTGGAATCGATGGAAAAGTTGGAGAACATTTCGGAAGAGTGCCAACGTACACGATCGTAGATAGTGATACGGAAGACGTGGAAGTAATCCCGAACGAAAGTTCTCACAAAGGCGGAAGAGGCCTTCCGGCCGACTTGCTTGCCCAGGAAGGAGTTGAAATCATGGTTTGTTCGGGGCTCGGGAGAAAGGCAATCAACCTCTTTGAGGATCACGGCATCGACGTTTACGTCGGAGCAGGCGGACAAGTTAAAGAGGCACTAGAAGAATGGAAAAGCGACGAACTGCTGTCTGCTTCCGAATCCGACGCCTGCGAACGCCACGAGTTCCGTGGTAGCCACGACCATGATCACCACCACGGTTAAATCTGCTTATTTTTTGCAGTAGATTTTGAGGAGGTTAAATGGAAATAACAGTCTCGGCGGGCAAGGGCGGAACCGGAAAAACAACGGTAGCAACCAACTTAGCCCTTGCCCTGAAGGACGAATACGACGTAGAGTTCTTTGACTGTGACGTAGAGGAGCCGGATGCAGGAATCTTCCTTAACCCTGAGAAATCCGAAGAAGTCGCCGTAAACATAAGGATACCTGAAGTAAACGATGCTACCTGCACTTATTGCGGTAAGTGCTCCGATGCCTGTGAATTCAACGCGATCGCGACCTTTGGCGAGAATACAATGGTTTACCCGGAATTATGTCATGGTTGCGGTCTCTGCTCGCTGGTCTGTCCTGTCGATGCAATTACGGAGAAGGACAAAAAAATTGGGGTAATTCGAAAAGGCCAGGCGGAGCAAATAAGGTATTACGAGGGCGACCTGTCGATTGGTGAACCGATGGCCACACCGATAATTCGTGAGTTAAAGAAGAGGACTAACGGCGATGCGCTATCGATTCTGGATTCACCTCCCGGAACTGCCTGCCCGGTAATAGAGAGCCTGCACGATAGCGACTTTGCGCTTCTGGTCACGGAGCCGACACCATTCGGCCTGCACGACTTAAAGCTCTCGGTCGACGTTGCGAGAGAGATCGGAGTCGACGTCGGAGTCGTCATTAACAGGTACGGAATCGGAGACGAAGACGTAGAACAATACTGTGAAGAAGAAGATATACCCGTGCTGATGAAGATCCCTGACGATAGAGAAATTGCTGAGTACTACTCCAATGGGCTTCCTTTTTCTGAACATATTAGGGGCTGGAAGGAAAAATTCCTGGAACTTTACGAAAAAATCGAAGCACTGGTAGAGGGTTCCGATGCAAAAACGATCGGGACTGTCTCGGCTGATACAGGGGGTAGGAGTTAAGCAATGAAGCAACTACTTGTAATCAGCGGGAAAGGGGGTACGGGAAAAACCACCCTGGTTTCCGCCTTTTCCAGCCTGGCTGACGAAAAAGTTATATCCGATTGTGATGTCGATGCTGCAGATTTACACCTTGTTCTTGACCCCGAGGTAGAGTCGCGGGAAGAGTTCTACGGGGACAAGGAAGCGATAAAAGACGACGAGAAATGTACCGATTGCGGCCTCTGCCGGGAGTACTGCAGGTTCGATGCCATAGACGAAAATTACGAAATAGACCCCTACCGCTGTGAGGGCTGTGGCGTCTGTGCCCACGTCTGCCCTGTGGATGCCATCCGGATGGAAGATACGCTTTCCGGATATTCCTACGAATCCGAGACTCAGTACGGAAAGCTGGTTCACGGGGAGCTGCGGGCCGGCGAAGAAACCTCCGGCAAATTAGTTACTGAAATAAAGGAAAAGGCGGTGAACGTCGCTGAAAGAGAGGGCGAAGAGCTAATTATTATTGATGGTTCGCCGGGCACCGGATGTCCGGTAATTGCTTCTCTGGCCGATGTAGACCTCGCTCTTATCATCACGGAACCAACTCTCTCCGGTTTAAACGATCTCAAGCGAGTTATTCAGCTTTCGGAGAACTTTGAGATAGAGCCAGCAGTCGTAATCAATAAGTACGATTTAAACGAAGAAATGGTCGAAAATATCGAATCCTACGCCCGGGATAACGATATTCCAGTTATGGGTAAGATACCTTACGATCCGAATGTTACCAGGGCGATGGTCCAGGGCAAAAGCATAGTTGAATACGTTGATGGCGGTGCAGCGGCAAAAATAGTTGAAGTATGGGGAAAGGTGCGAGAAAAGTTCGACGCCATTCCTGCTTGAACCCTTCGATAGGGGTGCTAGTAAATTGAGCAAAGTAAGTTTAACCGATATTTACGATAACGTGAGCTTAAAGAGTGGTATTATTCCCGGATGGGGTTTCTCGGCACTTCTCTCCGGGCCCGGTTTTGATTTGCTTTTCGATACGGGGGCCGATGTAAACATACTGAAGGGTAACATGGAACTGCTGGAAATACCCCCCGAAAACATTGACGGCATATTTCTCTCACATCCACACTGTGATCACGTGGGTGGTCTATCAGCTGTTTTACGAAAAAACTCTGAACTTAAAGTGTATTTAACTAAATCTTTTCCCGGAGAGCTAAAGGATAAGATAGAGGATTACGGGGCAGAACTCGTGGAGCTTTACGAGCCAGAAAAAATCCTTCCTAATTTGTTTTCTACGGGAGAAATCAAAGGAAGTTACAGGGGCAATAGTCTGCCCGAACAGAGCTTAATTTTATCCACCGCAAGAGGCTCTGTAGTAGTATCTGGCTGTGCCCATCCGGGTATAAGTGTTATAGTTAAAAAAGCCCAAGAGATTACCGGAGAATCGCCACACCTTGTGGCGGGAGGGTTTCATCTTGGATCGAGCAACCCGGAAGAGATAAAAAGGGTAATTAAGGAATTCAGAAGTTGTTCCGTCGAGAAACTTGCTCCAACTCACTGTACTGGCGAGAGGGCAACTGAAATGATCAGAGATGCTTATGGCGAGAATTGCCTTGAGCTCGGCGCGGGAAAGGTTCTCGCAGTTTAGTTCCTCAACTTGCCTTAGCCCCTAGAGTTTGAAAGATGGCAGGGCAGCCACTAGAATAGGGCAGAAGAGGTGGAAGACATGGAGAGAGTTCGTGTAAAAGCTTTACTGGTTGATACTTCAAACAACGCTCCAGTTGTTCTGCTCGAGGGAGAAGAGGACCACAAGGTAATGCCAATCTGGATAGGCCAAAACGAGGCACTGGCGATTTCTCTAAAACTTCAGGAAAAGGAATTCGAAAGGCCGCTGACGCACGACCTGTTGAAGTCAGTGCTGGATAAACTTAACAGGGAGCTCGAACGTGTGGTAATAGACGACTTGAGCAACAAAACTTATTACGCCACGCTTGTTCTCAAAGGTCCCGAGGAAGAAGAACTGAAAGTGGACTCACGACCATCTGATTCCATCGCTCTTGCCCTTCGTACAAATAGCCCCATTTTCGTTGACGAGGAAATCTTCGAAGACGTCGCCATGGAATCACCCTTCGACGAGGAAATAGAAGACGAGGAAGCCGGCGAAGAATTTGAAGACTTTCTCGACCAACAGATGGAGCTCAGGAAATTCAAAGAATTCACCGACGATAATTAACCTCACCTTTACGGCTACCAGGACCAGTAAGATATGTCAGATAAAGAAAGGCTGGACGTACTGCTTCGGGATAGAGGGATCTGTAAAAGCAGGGAAAAGGCAAAGAGAGAAATAATGGCTGGTAACGTATACGTTGATGACCAGCTGAAGGACAAACCCGGCACTAGAGTGGCGAAAGGAGCAGATATAGATCTAAAAGGAAGGAAACAAAAGTACGCTAGCCGTGGCGGCAAAAAACTTGAAGGGGCGCTTGAGGAATTTGGTATCGACGTTGTCGACTTCACCGCTCTGGATATCGGCGCATCTACGGGCGGTTTTACCGACTGCCTGCTCCAGAATGGTGCCCAAAAAGTCTGGGCTCTGGATGTTGGCAAGGGACAGCTGGATTGGGGACTCAGGCAGGATGAACGGGTAACACCCGTGGAAGATGTAAATGCTCGCTACCTTGAGCCAGATGAAATAGGTACGAAGGTGGATTTAGTTACGATTGACGTATCCTTTATTTCCCTGGAATTAATTCTCCCTCCGGCAAAAAAGGTCCTCAAACCTAGTGGGGAAATGGTTACCCTCGTTAAACCCCAGTTCGAAGCCGGACCGGAGAGCGTCGAGAGCGGCGGCGTAGTTACTGATCCGGATGTTCACGTGGAAGTACTGGAAAACGTCCATGATTATGCTCGAGATAATGGTCTTGAAGTAATTGGTTGCACTTATTCGCGGATTCAGGGTAAATCCAGCAAAAACATCGAGTACCTGCTTCACCTTTCGACGAATAGAAAAGATTTAGGTCCGCCACAATTCAGGGAAGTAGTCGATTCGGCCCATGAGGATTTCAAGATGAGCTGATGATCAAAGTTGCACTAACAGGCGGCATTGCCTCCGGTAAAACCGTATTTCTCGACGCCGTGGAAGGTATCTCCGGCGTAAAAACCCTTCAGGCTGACGAACTGGCAAAAGAGGTATACCGCCCGGAGAACCCGCATTATGAGGAAGTAGTAGAAATCCTGGGCCAGGACGTTTTGACTGAAAACGGGACGATAGATCTTGCCAGAGTATCAAGTAAAGTCTTTCAGGACGAATTACTGCTGCAAAGAATCGAAAATATTTCCCACCCTTACGTAAAAAAGAGAGTCGAAGAACTCTCCTCACGGTTCGAAAGGGAAGGAGTTTCCCTTCTAATAGTTGAAATACCGCTTCTCTTTCAGTCTTCGGAAGTTGACCGGGATAAATATGATTATATAGTGCTGCTTGACCTGGCACAAGAAACTCAGGTAAAAAGGCTGATGGAAAGGGATGACCTGAGTCGTTCCCGAGCGGAAGGTAGAATAGAGACCCAATCTCTACCGGAAGGTGCCGCCGAAGAAGCCGATTTCGTCATTAGAACGGATACCACTGTGGAAGAGACCAGAAAAAAGGCCAGAAGGGTTATCGGAGATATCCTAAATTAAACCCTTCTTTCGACATAAACCCTCCAGGTATTCCATATCGTTGTACTTTACCCACTCTTCCCCGACTACCTGGTACCTTTCATGTCCCTTGCCGGCCACCAAAAGCGACCCGCCGGAATTAAGCCCGTTAATTGCGCTTTCGATCGCTTTTTTTCTGTCAGGAATAATGGAGTATAGCGTGCTGTCCTGGATTCCGCTGGCTATATCATTCAGAATCGCCTGTCGGTCCTCCTTTTTGGGGTTATCGTCAGTTATGTAGACTCTGTCGGCGTATTCTTCCGCGACGCTTCCCATTTCCGGCCTCTTTCCCCTGTCGCTTTCTCCTCCGCAGCCGAAGACCACGGAAACCGTATTGTAAAGTTGATCTAATCCCGAGAGAACTCTTCCCAGGGCTCCTGAATTGTGGGCAAAATCAACGTAGACGTCAGCACCGTTTGAAAGTTCCAGTTTCTCCATTCGACCCGAAAGTGGGCCAGCTCCAGCCAGCCTCTCCGTGATCTGCGAGAGTTTGAGCCCTTTCACCAGGCCTACTGTAATTGCAGCCAGTGAATTATAAACGTTGTATTCTCCGAAAAGACTCAGATTCAAATCGGAATTTCCCCAGGGCGACTTGACCTCAAAAGATATCCCCGACGTATTTATACTTACGTTACTTGCAACTACGTCCGAATTACTTTCAAGCCCGTACCTGACTGGTTCAGCTGCAGTAGTATTCTCTAATTCCGCCGAAAATTCCTGATCCCCATTGAGAACAGCAGTACCGTCCGAAGTTAAGTAAGAAAAAAGCAGGCTTTTTTTACTTCTGTATTCTTCCATTGTTTCGTGGTAATCAAGATGGTCTCGGGTAATGTTTGTAAATACGCCAACGTCGAAATCCACTGCCGATACGCGGCGCATTGCCAGGCCGTGAGAACTTACCTCCAGAACGAAATTTTTCCTGCCTTCGGATCTAGCCCTGCGTGCTGCCTCATGAATCAGGGGTGCTTCCGGAGTAGTAACGGGTTCGGGGTTTCCAGCGACGTCCCGGTTTGTGATCGTGCTAATCGTATCAGTTTGGTTGCTACCAAGTACCTGTCTGATCAAGTGAGCCGTAGTAGTTTTCCCGTTTGTTCCCGTTACCCCTGCCGTGAAGAGTTCAGAAGTTGGCTTATCGTAGAACTCGTGGCTGACCCGTGATAGAGCTTGCCTGCTATCATTTACTTTAATATACGGCACGGAAACGGATTCAACTAAATCATAACTTTTTTCGCCGATCACGGTAGCTGCCCCTGCTTCAACGGCGTTGTTAACGTAATCGTGTCCGTCGAAGCTTCTCCCCTCGACTGCGACAAATAAATCCCCGGCCCGCACATCCCTGGAGTCGTGAGTTATTCCGGTCAGGCTGGGATTGGTTCTTCCGTAAACTCTTTCGTAATCCAATTTTTTGATTAGCTCATTGAGAATATTGTTCATTGTTTTCAACCTCGTAGAGATAAACCGGGTGTCCTTGATCGTTGCTCTCTTTTTTCAGTGGCTTCCAGCCGGGCAGTTCGTGGTAGTAAGACACTATCCGCGTACCTTGATCGAGTTCCTGAAGGAATTTTTGGGCCAGTTTTTCGTTTGCATCGCCGGATAAAAATATCAGTACACCGTTCGCCCCGGAGATATCTTTCTTATACATATCTCCCGGCGAAACCCTGGCCCGGGGATAAGCTCCAGAAAGAATGACTCTTAACCAGGAAAACACGACTCTAAGAGGATCGATCTCTATTCCGACTGCACGGAGGTCAAAATCCGACACTGCTGCGGTTAGCGTCCTCCCGTCCCCACATCCAAGGTCATAAACCAAGTCACCTGGTTCGAGATCTAGCAACTCCAGCATAGTGATAATAGTTCGTTGACCCGTGGGCTGCCACCAGGCATCAAGTGTAAGGTTCCAGCTGAGCCAGACGAGAAAAAAAATCACACCTACGGCTAGCCCGATAGAGAGGGGGGATATTGTGATTACCTCCAGGAAAGAACTTAAAGGATTTTGCTCCAGGTCCGTTAATAATATAGTTGCTAATTGCTGGCGGAGGGGGTGGGATTCGAACCCACGGAGCCAGGAAGGCTCTCCGGTTTTCAAGACCGGCGGTTTCGTCCACTCGCCCACCCCTCCTGAGAAAGTTAGGAAAGTTTAAGCGCTCTTGCTTTTCCTGGCAAGGGGCTAAGATTTATCTTCCGTGTCTTCCGGCAGAGCTTCTTCCGGTAATTCCTCATCTTCAACCTGAAGTTTCTGAACGTATATATCAACGTGATTTACTTTTAAACCGGTTTTTTCTTCAATATCCTCTTTTATTTTTTTCTGAGTTTTTTTGGCCACTTCGTGTACCGGATAGCCCTGCTTGACAGCAATTTTCAGGGTAATTGAGACTTCGTCACCGTCGAAGTCAATCGTTACCCCTCGTCGCTGACTGCCGAATATTCTTCCAATATCCTCTGTTACGGAGGATTTTTTCTGTCCCAGGCCTTCTATCTGTGAAGCACCACCGGCTACTATAGCCGTTACTACTTTCTCGGATACCGTAATAGTACCTTTGTCGTTCACCAATCCGCCATCTATTTTCTGCCCTTCTAACTTTTCGTCTTCCGCCATGTTCTTCACCTCACCATTATTATAGTCATAAACTAGATCGGTTCACACTTTCAAGCTGAACGTCGTATCCTATTTTGAGTCCTCCACGGTATTAGAAGAACTGTCAACCAAACTTGCTATAAACCGCCGTCCGTATGATATCTAAAAGATTAAGACTGACATATTATGAATTGTGTTGGCTTTTGGTTGGTCGATCAAATATAACTTTTCTCTTTCCGATTCAGGTATAGACATAGAATTTTTTAGCGTTTAAAATAGATTTCAACCCTCTGGTATTAACCAGATATTATTAAGCCCACGGGCGATGAATTTGGCCTGAAGGATTTATACTCTTGATAAGCACGGGTGAAAAAATGGATATCGGAGTTGGAAGCACCAATCCGGTTAAGATCGAAGCTACTTTGGAAGGATTTGAACTAGTAGGGGTTGAACCTGATATAACAGAAATCGCAGTCAATTCGGGAGTTTCCGAGCAACCGACGTCCGATCGAGAGGCAATCACCGGAGCCAGAACCAGGGCCGAAAGAGTAAAAGATACCGATAATTTCGATTTCAGCATTGGAATCGAGGGTTCAGTTAGCGATACGGAGTTCGGTATGTTCCTTACTGGTTGGGCTTATCTCATCGACAAAGCGGGGGAAGAGTATATTGGTGGTGGCGGAAGGCTCGAATTACCGAAATCTGTTGCGGGCAGGATCCGGACAGGGGAAGAGCTGGGACCAATTATGGACGATATTACGGACCGGGAAGAGGTGAAGAAAGGTCCGGGAGCAATAGGTATATTTACTGACTGTATAATTACCAGAAAGGGTGCCTATCGAGACGCCCTTATCTTCGCCCTGGCCAAGTTTCTGAACCCCGAATTTTATAATTAGTTTCTTGAACCAGAACATGCCGGAGTGACCCCGGGGCACTCCTTGAAGAGGGCTCGAGAAATACTCTTTTGCAAAAACATGCCCATTGGTCAAACTTGTTTTCTTACAGACCCCGCTCTGGCTTGGGCGGGGTCTGTAGCTATATTTGAGCCAATTAAAATTTCTATCAAGAAAGGGGATATTTTTCAGCGGGCGGTGAAGCTTATTCCCGTTCGCCGTAAAGTTCCGTCAGTTTGTGAAGGAACTCCTTGGTTCGGCTGTGTTCGGGGTTATTGAAGAACTGTGTCGGCGTACCCTGTTCGATGATCTTTCCTCCTTCCATGAATATGATTTCGTCGGATACGGAGTTGGCGAAACCCATTTCGTGAGTCACGACGAGCATGGTCAGGCCCGACTCGGCCAGCTCCTTCATTACTTCCAGTACCTCACCAATTAATTCTGGATCGAGGGCAGAAGTAGGTTCGTCAAAAAGGATTATCTTTGGTTCCATGGCCAGAGCCCTGGCGATCCCAACGCGTTGCTTCTGGCCGCCTGATAGCTGGGCAGGGTAGGAGTCTGCCTGGTCGGACAATCCGACTCTCTCCAGTTCCATCTGACCGATATCCTTCGCCTTTTCCTTGTCAAAACCCTTTACCTTTCTTAATCCGAGGGTGACGTTTCCAAGTGCGGTCAGGTGTTCAAACAGGTTAAAGTGCTGGAAAACCATTCCTATGTTCTGTCGAAACCTGTTTATATCTTTAGAACTGTCGGTTACCTCTTCGCCTTCCAGCCACACCCGACCCTGGTCCGGTTTGGTTAGTTGGTTGATACAGCGAAGCAGAGTACTTTTGCCCGTACCGGAAGGGCCAATAATAACTTTGGTTTCCGCCTGATCCATCTCAAAGGAAACTCCTTTTAAGACCTCTTCGTCTCCGTAGCTTTTATATACGTTTTCCACCGTTAGCAGATTATCTTTGCCCATCTTTTCCTCCCAGGATGAGTTATGAAATACCCCATAAATATAAGGAATACTTTTAAAAATACCAATAGGGATCCGACTCTTATCCAAAAATGTCAAGTAATTGCTGTCAACCATTGAAACTTTTGAATATTCATACTTTATTTACAAAACTCCAGTAAATTTTTCATGTACCTTATTAAAGTTCAAGTTATTTTTTGTGACGGGAGTTTGAAGGTGTTAAGGCCAGTATCCGTCTTTAACTGAATTCTAAGCACACCTTTCATTGGAGGGTTGTTGGTTGTTATCGACTATCAGCCTGCAAAATCGGTTTGTAAACCGTTATTATTAAAAATTAGATGGTAAATTTGGTTTCAACCTTTAAAAACTGTTGGACTAGTACATAAACGGTATTGTTGCCGTTTGTTATAAATAAAGCTGGGAGGTTCATATGAAAAGCAGATTGAGGAGTTTCGTTAACGTAAAGCTGATCGGAGCTTTGGTTTTGCTGATTTCACTTCAACTCTTATTTTCTTCCGGTGTCGCCCTGGCGTCAACAGGTGATAATTTTCTTGGACTGGAAGCTATCGAAAAGGGAATGGAAGGAACCGGAAAAACGGTCGTAAAAGGAACTGAAATATCTACTTTCTCGGTAAAGGTAGTTGACGTAATGAATGAACCCGGAAAGCTTCAGGACTTCATTGTGATCCGTGCCAGCGGTAAACCCATTGAAGAATCCGGTGGAGTTGCTCAGGGCATGAGCGGAAGTCCTGTTTACATAGACGGTAAGTTGATAGGTGCTTTAAGCAGATCCGCCCTCTGGAGTAAGGACGCAAGTAACCCAATAGGACTGGTAACTCCCATAGAAACCATGCTGGACCTGTTCAATAACCAGGGCGCGGCAGGAGCCAGAATTCGATCTGAGGATACCAAAAGTTCCGTGGAAGACTCGCTTGAAGATGTATTCCCGGGAAAAGACGTAAAGATCTCCGATTCAACCCCAAACAATGGACCCGCAGAAAACGGTAAAAACGATGAACTGGTATTTCGTAAATCCGTAACCCCCGTAATGCTCAGCGGGTTTTCTCAGGCTTCGATAAATGCCCTGAAAGAAGGTATAGAATCCGATGATCCCGGGAGAGTTTACGACCCACTGGCAACCATCGGAGGTAGTTCGATTCAGAATCTGAAGGGTGGACTTTCACAGTACGATCTCGCCTTTCATAACCTACAGGGTTCCGGGAACAACTCCGGTGAAACAATGAATCTACAGGCAGGTGGGCCGATGGGGGTCTCCCTTGCTCGGGGTGACCTCTCCATAGGTGCGCTTGGGACCGTTACCTATCGAGAAGAAGATAAGGTACTTGGTCTTGGCCACAGGTTTATCCTTAATGGAAGTTCGGATTTCCTGCTGACGGAAGCCAGCGTGCTTGATACCGTAAAGAGCTACAAATCACCGTTTAAACTTGGTGACGTATCCGAAACGGTTGGAACTGTAACCCAGGATAGAACTCAGGGTGTAATGGGGAAAGTAGGGGAAGAGCCGGAGCTATTTTCGACAAACCTAAAGATCTCCAAAATGGGTTCCAACAGCAGTGCCAGTTTTAATACGGAACTGGTGAAGACAAATAGTTTGATCGGCACTTTGTCCTATTCGACGATCCGGGAAGCAATCGATAGGACCCTGAACAGAACCGGTCCGGGCACCGTAAAGGTGAATTACAAAGTTACCGGCGATAACATGCCCGAGCCCCTGGAAAGGACGGATGTATTCTTCTCCTACAACCAGGCTTCGGACCTACCTTCACTGCAGGTCGCGCTGTTTATTGACGCGCTGGCACATAACCCTTTCAAAAACCCAGAACTAAATAACCTGGAAGCGGAAATTAACTTTGAAAGAAATATCCGGTCGGGTCAGATTACCTATTTTGCCACTGATAAAAGAAACTATACTGCCGGTGACCTCCTTGCCTACCAGGTTAAAGTACAGAATTACAGGGGTAAACTCGTGGAAAAAACCGGAGGTTTCCAGCTACCCAAGGAATTACCACCCGGAAATTACGTCGTGGCAGTATACGGGGGCCCGAGGCCGACCAACATTGCCCCACCCCAGACCCTGGAAAACTTTGAGGACTGGATCGGCTACGTCAATAATCTGAAAAGCTACGAAAGCCTTTCCGTCGAGCTACTCAAGCCTTTCGAAGAAAGCGTGGTACCAATGGCTGCTACGGGCTACAGGTACGAATCAGCTGCCAGAGTGAGCAAGAAGCTTGATAACAGAGCAGTGTACGGTAGCCAGGCGATAGCAATTAATATCATGGCCTCAAGCGGAAGCAACAATGGAGCCGAACCGGATGAAGAATCCGGCGAACAGGCGAAAAAATGACCGGATGTTAGATGCTTAACCTGGAAGAAATTGTTGCGGCCACGGACGGAGAACTATTTGACAGACAGGCTCGCCAGGTCCGTGGTTTTTCCATAGATACCAGAACTATTTCCGAGGGGGACGTTTTCGTCCCCCTTTCGGGCTCCCGCACCGATGGACATAAATTCATCGAGGAAGCATATGCAAAGGGAGCCTCGGCCTCCCTGGCGGAGTCGAAGGACTACCGGAAGCAAAGCCCGTTTAACCTCTTAGTTGTCGATAATACTGAACAGGCACTCCTGAATATGGCTCATTACTACAGAAGCTCGTTTCATATTCCTATAGTTGGCGTTACCGGGAGCTGGGGCAAGACGACCACAAAGGAATTGATTGCTTCCATGCTATCCACTTCGGGAAAGGTCCATAAATCCCCGGGGAACTACAATACGGAATTCGGCTTGCCCCTTGCTTTGCTCGAAATGGATGAAGAAGCTGATTACGCCGTATTCGAACTGGGCCTACAGTATCCGGGAGACGTTGAAAAACTGAGCAAAGTTCTGGAGCCAACATTGGGTCTGATTACGGGAGTTGGGAAAGTCCACCTGGGCAACTTCTCGGGAACTAGAGAAATCGCTCGGGAAAAACTGGGAATAACTGCTGGGATGAGTCATGATGCCAAGTTGATCATCGGCGGGGAT
>Ga0207414_1000191_pt1 | contig 30325 bp, 25 predicted proteins | sample PonA231FremontCA_2_FD_187269 | JGI IMG/M metagenome (GOLD analysis project Ga0207414, IMG submission 187269) | Marine sediment microbial community from Fremont, CA, USA - Pond A23 Sediment 1 (SPAdes) | ecosystem: Environmental > Aquatic > Marine > Unclassified | place: USA: Fremont, California...
TCAAGGCTCGGCGATGAATTCACCTACAGCGATTTGAAGTTTGCTTTGGCAGGTTTTAGGGAGAAGGATAAAGATTAGAAGAAAAAGAGCGAGAAACGGGGATCGACCCCGCGACCCTCATCCGGCGGCTGCCGGATAATGCTCTACCACTGAGCTATTCTCGCTTATCATGTTTTTTGGACACATCTAATTTAGTAAAATATCGTACGATTGCCAAATTTGGTTGTAGAACTATTTTTTATATCCTTCCCAAAAAATGCAAACACCCTATTTTTCACTGTCATACATTTCCTTCGTACGTTGATAGTGAATTCTTTCTTCTTCTGCAATACTCAAAAAAAGCTGCTCTACTTCTTTGTCTTTTACTTGCGCTGCTATATCCTGATAAAGCTTCATTGTTTTTCTTTCTTCTTCTTTGGCAAATTTCAATACTTCTATGTAGGCTAAAGAATCCAGATTTTCCCAATTACCAAGATCTCTGTCCACCACAACTTTAACAGGTGATGAAAAATTATCAACGGGATATTTCTCTCTTATCCTTTTTAAATCATCAATATGCTTTGTTTCCTCCTGTACGAATTGAAAAAATATTCGGCGCAGTTCGTGAGTTTGACACATTCCAATAAGAGCATTATATATATCTAAGGCTTCTTCTTCTTCCGCAACCAGGCGCTCAAAAACATCATCATAGTTGGCGAATTTCAAAGGGAGTTTCATAAAAAAATTGTTTAAGTAATATAAATACCCAATTATAAACAATTCACACGGAAATTTCAAACAGGTAGTTGTTTTAATTGCAATTTCGCAGTACAAGCTTTATCTTTGATCAGTTTTACTTTCAGGTAATGTAATAATAAAAACCTATTTCTATGATTAAAGTTGAGAAACAAGACGAAAATACGTTTAATGTAACAGTTGATGAAGAAAATTCTAAATCGACTCATAGAGTGACTCTTGACGACCAGTACCACAAGAAATTATCCGGGAATATAATACCCAAAGAAGAACTTATAAAAAAATCATTTGAATTTTTGCTGGAAAGAGAATCCAAGGAATCGATTATGTCTGGTTTCGATTTAAAAACAATAAACAAATTTTTCCCTGAATTTGAGTCCTTTATAAGCATGGAACATTGAGTTTTTTCAGACAACAAAAGAATAGTTTTACTAAACCTACTTATAAGTCAATAAGCAAATTTGATGTTCATAATCGAAACATTTCTGAATCCCATGCTAACCGTATTATTTCTGAATTATTCCGGATGAATCGAACATTTGGTAGTATGCCTTGTCTCTGTAAGCAATGAAAAATGTCAATAAAAAAACAGTCATACTACTGGCTGCCGGATTCGTACTTTTGTGGAACTCCGGATTTATCGGAGCTGAATACGGTTTGCCCTATGCCAAGCCTTTTACATTACTTTTCTGGCGATATTTGGCTCTTGCCGCCCTTATTGCTTTATATCTTATTATCCGTCGCCGTTTACAGTGGGTTGGCTGGAAAAAAGCTTATCCCAATATGATTGTCGGAATCCTTGCTCATGGCGTGTGGTTAGGTTGCGTTCTTTTGGCGCTTGATAATGATGTTCCTGCCGGGATTGTGGCACTTGTAGTGGCATTGCAACCTTTGGCCACAGGCGCTTTTTCCGGACTTGTGGTTGGTGAGCCCACTCCGCTTCATAGATGGCTGGGACTGATTATCGGGTTTTCCGGAGTAGCCTTTACTGTTTTATCCAGGATGGAGTTTCATGATACCGAATCTGTTTTTGGATATTTAATTCCCCTGGGGTCTGTCATTGCTATAACCGTAGCAAGTCTTATCCAAAGAAAAACAGAAGTTAGTAAATCAACTCATAAGCTACCTCTCGCACAGGCTTTATTTTATCAAAGTTTTGCCACTGCATTTGTGCTTTTTTTCCCGGCCTTTTTCCTGGAAAATCTTTCAGCACAGTGGGAAAGTGAATTTATCTATACAATGATTTGGCTTGTCGTTGCAGTATCATTAGGAGCGTATGCGTTCATGTGGCTTTTAATCGAACGTATTGACGCCACTCGTGTAGCCAGCTTATTTTATTTGGGACCGCCGGTCACCATGTTAATGGCCTGGATTGCTTTTGGCGATACACTTAAACTTGTTGATGTGATTGGATTGATCGTAGTGTTTTCCGGCGTGCTCCTGGCGCAATTTAATCCCTGTAAGCTTAGTGGGTTAAGCTTGGGAAAAAGGCGGGCAACAAAGACTTAAACTGAAGACTTCACTATGCCAACATTGTCTTTCATAGAAATTACAAATCAGATTTTGTGTTTCCTTATCTTCTGCTATAGAACATCTGTTTAATCACACAATATCTCTAAGTTTATTAATCGAACTTTCATAACCCTTCTCAATGAGATCTTCCACCTGATCCATATCGGATCTATTAAATGAGGATAAATCGGGTTGAACCAGCAGATCAGCGTCTTTTGTCTGTAATTTTGTTGAGGCCTGTAAGGTAAAATGGAAACTGTTTATCATAACATCAACAATGTTATCGGGTTTTTTATAGGAATGCTTCGCATTTAAGTCAACCCCAATAATATAATCAGCGCCCATATCCTTCAATGTATGTATAGGAACATTTTCAACTATTCCCCCATCTACCAAGAGTTTCCCTTCAATTTCCAACGGCTTAAAGATACCAGGAATGGCTGTACTTGCCATAGCAGCTTCTGCCACTGAACCTTTCTTTAATACTACCTTTTTCCCATTGGAGATGTCTGTGGCAACCATCGCCAGGGGAATCGACGCTTGTTCCATTTTCTTATCCCCCAAATATTCAGTAATCAGCTCACCTAGTTTTTCGTTTGAGAGCAAACCATACTGAGAAATAGATAACCCCGAAATATCAATCCATTTAAGTTTTAATGCAATTTCTTCAATTTCCTTCCAGGTTTTATCAAATGCATAAAAAGCAACTACGAATGCTCCAATACTTGTACCGGCAACATAATGAATGGGTATTTCAAGTTCCTTCAAAGCTTTTAAAACTCCAATGTGAGATGCGCCGAGCACTGCACCACCTCCAAGCGCTAATCCGACTTTTTTATGTTTCATAATATTTGAGATTGATTTGTTTAAAAATTGACAGAAATACCAGAAATGATTTTATGAAAATCTTTTTTGATGGGAACAATCGGTGCGTAATCAAAAATATTCTGATATATTAATGAGAACCCCAAATACTCAGTGAATTCCCAGGTAAGCTCTGTACTACTTGCCAGGCGAGGTGTTGAAAAAATTTCATCAAACCGACTTTGATGATAAACGCTAAAATCAAAGGCAAATTCTTCAAATGGCTTGATTTTAAAACTCAAATATGATCCCATTTTTATGTTTCCCTGTCTGACATTAGATAAATCTTCGGGTAATTCCTTTTGTGCAGATACCCCGTCGTAATTCCACCGCTCAAGCTCATAGAAAGGACCTGCACCCAAATAGATCCCAATTTTATTCTTTATCAGTATTTTATACCTAATATTTATCCCACCCGCATATTTAAACTCCATTCCGCGTGATTCAGCCCAGTGTACTTGAGAAAATGGTTCAATAACAATTTTCTTCTCCATGATATTTCTGTACTCAACATAAACATATCCTCCACTCAAAAGCGTTTCTTTACCAAATTTAGACAATGCAAACTTATTCCCAATTGTAAAGGCATGATTGCCGGATAACCTAAATGAAAAATCAGCGATGTTTTCAAATTCCAACAGATCCTTCTTTTGCGTTTGAAACAATAAATTAGGGACGACTGAGCCCTTAACTCGTTTGGTAGTATCCATTATCACATTAAAACTTTCAGTATGTAATACCTGGCTGTAATTTTTCGATGATATTAAAACAATAAGCAGAATTATAAGAAGTTTCATTTGATTCTTATAATTTCCAGTCAAATAAGCCTTATCTGACTGTTCATCTTTTATTGAAAGATAACCCATTTTTTAGGACTTTATAATTTTGCTTACTTTGTCCATGATATAAAATTAATGATGAGAATATTAAACGAAAAATAGTGATTTTTTTTTTATAAAAGTCAAATTTTCATGTATAATCGTATACCTACATAGCGCCTCTAAGAAAACTTCATTTAATCTTTAATAAAACTACTTACGCTTCAACTCACAAAAAAAACAAACAATTAACCATCAGTGGGTTAGCCTCCCTTTAGGAAATTTAAAGGGCAGCGGGCAAGCCAAGATTTTGTTTTCTTAGAACCACTACATAACACTATTTTCTCAAACGAACATATTGAAATTTTTATCTCAAAGCAGAGCGGAGCTCGAAACGCCTTAATTGCGTTTCAATGATTGATTTAAAGAGAGATAAATTTAGACAAACCCGTCTGATACTCACTTTTTGCAACAAAAATTGCATAAATTTAAACCATAAAAAACGCAACCTGTTTATTTTCAACAAGTTGCGTTTTATAACTGTCGGGGTGGTGAGATTCGAACTCACGACTTCCACGTCCCGAACGTGGCGCGCTAACCGGGCTGCGCTACACCCCGATTCTCCATCAATGTTTTAATTAATCAACGAAGCCAAATTTATAAATATTTCAAAAAAATTGAAATGTTAATACTATTTTTGTGGCTTTAAAATTTAGAAAAATAGGTTATAAACGTAAACTAATTTATTTGCTGGCATTTTAAACTTAAAGCTTATTTTTTCATCCTAAGACAAACTTTCTATAAATGAGTACTGGTATCATTCTTGAACAAATTCTGGTTTTAGTTATCTTAGCTCTTATTGGGGTGATTGCCACCCGCAGAAAAATCATTCATGGCGAAATTAAAACCGGCCTAAGTAAAATCGTTTTCAATGTTACCCTGCCATTTCTTATTATCACCCGGATTTCTTCTCTCGAAATAGATAAATCGGAGTTTCTGGACTGGGGAATTGTTATAATTTTAGTTTTTACTTCTATCCTATTCTTTTTGGCAATTGGAACCATCACTGCACGTGCACTTAAATTACCTCCGGAAAAATCTATTATTCACACCATGCACACTGCTTTTACAAATGCAGTTTTTCTGGGCTTTCCAATACTCGATGCACTATTTCCAAATGGCGAAGGTATTTTATATGGCATTATCTATTTCCTTACACAAAACACAACCATGTGGACGCTGGGAATATATTTGTTTACCCGGGAAGAGAAAAGAAAAAAAATCGACAATCTAAAAAACCTTATCAACCCGAATACAATTGCTTTTTTCATAGGAATTATGCTTCTGCTTTTGAATATTCAAATTCCGGCATTTCTGTTTGGCCCATTAGAAGGCCTTGGAAAAACAACAATTTACCTGGCAATGCTTTACACAGGCTCTATACTGGCATACATAAATATAAAATCGATTGTTCGGGATATTACCTCTTTTTATCTAAGCTTTAATAAATTAATTTTAGCCCCACTCCTTTTTCTTCTTATCATTAAAGGAATTTTCCTCCTTCTCCCGATTGACCTAAACTCTACAGCCAAAACAGTTATCGTATTAGAGGCTGCAATGCCATGCCAGACTTTGATGATTATTTTAGCGCGTCAATTCAATAAAGATGATTTTTATGCCACCCAAAACTTCTCTATATCAACCCTTTTGAGCATTTTCACTCTACCGATTATTTATTATATAACTCAATTGGCATTTTAGGCTTTCTGATTTAATGGCCAACCTCGGGTTCCGGGATCGAAGCCAAAAGTTACGATCTTTCGAATGAGCCTGGAAGCCCGCTGAAGTGGGCTCGGTGATAGTGAGGGGCGTTCATTGTTCACCATGCTGAAGCATGGTGCTAATCTCATGGTTATTAGAAACATACGTTGGTTTGGTGACATGAGAATAGCACCACGATTTATCGTGGTGTATATGTTTACCACACACCCCACCAGTAGACGGCTTTGAGCCGGCTGCCGGAACCCCAACAACAAAAAACCGGAATAAAAAACCACCGGCCTGTCAAATTGCAGGTAAGCTAGTAACTCCTTCCTGGCTGCTGACGGAACAGTCACAAGCAGTTACCCCAGTCGGGAGCCGTTTGCTGCTTGATGTGTATAAATTTGTTATTTTAACGTGTTATAATTCTAATTAGAATGTGAGATTTAATTATGAATAATGTATCCTAGATGACTCTTAATCTATAATTTAAATGTGAACATATACCTGGCCTTAATGTTTTTACAATAGAAAACTAAGAAAAAATATAGGGTAAAATTAATTCTGTGGGTCATATTATTGAAAACAAAAACAAATAAGGCCTTATAAAATAAATGTAAAACGCTCTTAATAAAACAAAGCTATGAAAACAAAAAATCATAAATCAGAAAAAAAGAGGAGAAATCTCCTGCTAAGTTCAGCTCTAATCGCTGCATTGTCGTTTTTTGCACTATCCTCTTCGGCACAGGAAGTAAAAACTAAATATGCAGACGCAGAAAATTTGCTTAAGGAAATGGATGTCAAAAAAACAGACACAAGTTATACATTCAAACGAAACGAAGACTCTGCAAGATGGGAATTGTACAATCGAGAGATTGAACTTTATGAAGGAAAACAAAAACTGCTCGCAGTAATAAATCAACGCTATCAACCAGAAGACAATTCATGGGAGAATTATGACCGGACAATTAAGACATACAATAAGAAAGGGAATTTAGTTGAAAACCTGCATCAGGAATGGAATCCAACTGCAGAAGAATGGATGAATCTAAAAATCCGAACAATTACGTACAACTCTAATAATGAAAAAGAAGAAGTCCTTTATCATGAATGGCGTCAGGCTGCAGAAAAGTGGATTAGCACAGTTCGGTACCTTATGACCTATAATCGTGATGGTGAAAGAAGCAACGTGATAATCAAATCCTATGATCCTGCCACCGATCAATGGAAAAAAAGTACGAAGTATTCATTCAATTATGAAGGATTGGACGGGAAACCAAAAGAAACGCTGATAGAAAAATGGAATCCGTTTTCTGAAGAATGGGAAAAAAGCGGAAAGTACCTGCTCGAACATAATGCCAGAGGAAAAACCATACAAGAAATTCATGTAACATGGAACAATGGCCTGAATCAATGGGTAAACGGACTTCAATTTAAACGGCAATACAGCAAAAATTTATTAACAGAAGAAATTCAACAACGTTGGGATTATAGTGAAAAAGAATGGAACAATGCCATCAAAAATGAATTAAATTACGATGAAAACGGCGAATTAACAAAACTTATAGAAAAAAGATGGTCAAAAGATTCATTAAAATGGAAAGTTAAAGATCAATTCTTATATTCGCCAATGAAAGACATTGATTTGGCAAAAAATGAATAACTTTCGCAAATTGTTTCAGAGATCCGAATAATTTCTGAATCATTCGAGTGAAATTAAAAAATAAACATGAATCATAATGAAGTTTGTCGCTCCTTAAAAGGGAGCGACAAACCATTTAAATAAATAAAACATAAATCCCTGATTATTAATACTTTTACTTGATGGTGACAAATACAAAAATACCACTTCAGAAAATTATCAAGGGAGATTTAAATGCTTTTGAGAAACTCTTTAAGATTTATTATGAGGAACTCTGCTTGTTTGCTTATAAATACTTGAAAGACATGGACTTATCAGAGCAGATTGTTCAGGATGTTTTCTACACATTCTGGAAAAACAGAGAAAAATTAACTATACATACTTCGGTTAAGTCTTATCTTTATACAGCTACAAAAAATCAATGTCTGAAAGAAATCAGAAGCAAAAAATATGAAGAACAATATATATATCATGAAAAATCAATACCGGGTCAAAATGTAAATACGCCTGTGGACGAATTAAACGCGAAAGAACTAAATAATTTGATTGAATTGACTTTAAAGACTCTACCGGAAAAAACACGGCAAATTTTTACATTGAGCAGATATCAGGGGCTCAAATACACTGAAATAGCGGAGAAACTTTCAATTTCGATAAAAACAGTAGAGGCCAGAATGGGAAAAGCCTTAAAGGAATTCAGGAAAAATTTGACAGATTATCAACAAGCATCTTAAAATAGTATTACCATGACTAGTTGGAAGCTTCTTGCAAAATACATTTTCGATCAGCCTGACAGAAGAGAAAAAGAAAAAGTGGAAAAGTGGATTCATAAGAACCCCCGGAATGAAATGTTATTAAAAGATCTAATACATCTTAAAAAAATGAAAAATCAAAATCATCAAATAGATACAGATGCAGCATGGAATAACCTGAAATCCAGAATTAACCAGGATTCTGAAATCTCCGACAAGGGACAGGAAACAATTAGCCTCATTCCAAAGCGAATTTTAAAATATGCTGCTATTATTCTCATTCTTTTTGGAATAGGAAGCCTGGCAATGTTTTCTTATGAAAAGATCTTTAATTCGAATGAACTTATTTCAGAACAGAACTCCCATCAAATGGAAAATAAAAAGGTCACATTCCCCGATGGTTCCATTGCTCATCTGAATAACAGCACGCTAGTAAATTATCCAAACAAATTTAGAAAAACCAATCGCCTGATAAACATTAAAGGAGAAGCTTTCTTTGATGTCAAATCTAATCCATCCAAACCATTCATAATCAAAGCTAAAAAAGCAAGAATTGAAGTTTTAGGAACTTCGTTTAATGTTCGGACAAATAAAAATGATAATGTTGAAGTATATGTAAAATCAGGAAAAGTAAAACTATCTCAAGTTAATAATGAACAAAATTATTTAATAATAGAACCAGGTTATATTGGTGTTATAGCTCAAGATGAAATTAAAAAAATGAAAAACGATAATCAAAATTATCTTTCCTGGGTCACAAAAGAATTGTATTTCAAGGACACCCATCTTCAAGAAGTCGCGCAAACACTCGAAAAAACCTATAATGTGAAAATTACTATTGAAGAAAGTATAAATTCTGATAGTTTATCCTTAACTTCAACTTTTGATGATGAATCAATTCATTATATACTTAATGTGATAAGCAGAACATTTGGCATTCAGGTAATACAAAAAAATGACAAAGAATATCTGCTAACAAATTAATTCACAAATAATTGATGCGACGATCACTTCTTATTCTAATACTTTTTATAACTCAAACAACACAATTAGTAAGTCAGGAAGAGAATATTCTCAGCAGAAAATATTCTCTTTCTGAAGACAATACTCCTGTTTATCAGGTTATTTTAAAATTAACAAAAAAAACAGGATATGACTTCTCCTACAACTCAACAATTATAGATGATGAAAAGCCAATAACTTTTTCTTTGGAAGATTATAAGCTGAAGCATATTATAGATACCTTGTTTCGGGATACTTCACTAGCTTATGATGTTGTAAAAAATCATATCGTTATACATAAAAAAAACGTACCACTTGATAGCTCAAGAGTAAGAGTACTTAAAAAAGAAACTACCCCTTTCACCATTGAAGGGAAAGTACTCCGGGAAAAGAAAAATACACCACTGCCTTTTGCTACAATAAGTCTGAAAAATCATCCCATCGGAACAATTGCTAACAACCAGGGAGAATTTGTTTTAAAAATAGATCCCAAATTCCGCACAGACACCTTAATCATTTCTTTTATCGGATATGAGAATCATTCGATTCCTGTCAGCGAACTTACTGAAGAAAAACACACTTTTTCACTCAGAGAAAAACGCTATACCATTCAGGGGGTTATCATACGAACTAAAGACCCGAACATCATACTTGAAAACGCTATCAATCGGATAGAAGAAAACTATCATTCCGGAGTACCTATTTCACTGACAAGTTTCTACAGAGAAACTATTAAGAAAGAAGAACAGTTTACTTCAGTCTCTGAAGCCATCATAAAAATTTATAAACCAAACGTCAAACTATTTCAATCCCCGCAGATTAAAGTACTCAAATCACGGAAGACTATTAATTATACGAGAAAAGACAGCGTTATCCTAAAGCTAAAGGCCGGGCTTGATGCTATTCTTTTCTTAGATATTATAGATGAAGGGATGTCATTCGTTAATTCATCGGAACGTAATTTGTACTCATACTCAATGGAGGACATCAGTTATTTTAACGATAAAGATGTATATGTTATCGGGTTCGAACCGAATCTCAAAACAGACATGCCACTTTATACAGGCAAAGTGTATGTTGACATTAAAACTCTGGCAATAATAGGAGCTGAATTTCATCTGAACAAAGAAAATCTAAGGAAAATATCCGAATCGCTGATTATTAAGAAAAAATGGGATATGAATGTTAATCCCAAAAAGACATCTTACTTTGTCAGCTACAAGCAAACAGAAGGCAAATACCATTTAAACCATATTCGTGGTGACCTAACATTCAAAATAAGAAAGAAAGGGCAATTATTTGGAGATGATTTCCATGTGCGGTTTGAAATGGCTGCGAATAATTTCAGGAAAGACAGTGTGGACAGGTTTCAGTCAAAAGAAACAGTAAAAACTCATAAAGTTTTCATTGAACAGGTAAAAAATTACGATCCGTCTTTTTGGGGGGACTTCAATTATATCAAACCCAATGAACCAATTAAAAAGACAATAGAGCGATTAAATACCAAAATCAGGACTTTGGAAGAAAGCAATTAATTTTCCTGATATGCCTCTACCCAGTCGATATGCATTTTCCCGGGCAATTTATCCTCATCAGTATCAGCCTGTACCCCGGAATTTATTATCATATAAAGCGGTTCTTCAGGGACACCCTTCGTTGTTTTCTTTACTGTAATTCCATTAATTTTCCAAAGTAATTGACCGGGCTTCCATTCAAGAGAAAAAATATAATAGTCATTTGAAAAATCAGGACCGGATAAGGTGCTTTTCTCAATACCAACCTTTTCCTGAGCATTAAATTCTCCCCAATAATTATTAAGGTTAACTTTTCGGGGGCTTTTTTTATCAAATGAAAAGATATCAATTTCTGGTGAAATTCGGTCAGGGACCATCCAAAAACCATGCTTTAACGGATATCCATTGTCTATCTTAATTTTGGCTCTGAATATCCCGTACTGTTGCCTAAAACTCTCGGCAGTATTAATTAAACCAGATGTATATTGAAATTTTGTCGGGTAAAAACCAAATCGCGGATGCCAAATTTTTCCGTTAGCTTCTTCTTTCTGGGTTAAAATAGTCAATATACTATTACCAATGTTTAAGTTTTCGCCATTCGTAAACAATTGTTGGTCTGTGGCTTGGGAATAACCCTCTTTTAGGAACTTTTTACCCAGATAATATTGAGTAAGCCATTTTTCATTGTCAAGCTCTGTTTTATCAAAATCATCAAAGAATGTGTTCCGCCACTTTTTATAGAAATCAAACTTTTTGTCGTCTTTATGTTTGTAATACCATTTAATTTTATCTGAGTTCCCTAACTGTTTATATTCCTGCAGATCTTTGTATTCATCGGATAATTTAAACTTATCCTTTGTGTTCATATATTCTTTTGTCTTTTTAAAATCGTCACTTTCAACATAATCTTTTAATTCATTATATTCTTTTAACTTATCCGATGCCAATGCTGTTGTATAGAGTTCATATTTTTTACTGTTTTCAAACTTAAGCGCATCTTTTATTTCTTTTGATTTTTTAAGCTTTTCGTATTCCTTTTGATTTTCATATTCTTGCGTGTTTTTATAAACAAGTTTTTCTATTTCATCAGGAATATTCTTAAATTCAGTCGAATTTACATAATCGTGTAATTCTTCATAGTCTTTTATTTCCTTTGAATCTTTAACATCATTATAGCGCTTTAATTTTGAAGAATTCGCAATTTTGTTAAATCTTTTAACTTCAGGATCTTTCTTTGATTGCTCATCATCCAGTTTTCCTGAATTCGTAAACTGCTCATAAAAAGCTAGTTCTTCTGAATTGTGAAAATCATAAAACCATTTATACTTTTTCTGCAGTTTACGATATTTTTTCAGTGTATCGTGATACGCTTTCTTTTTCGCTTTTCTTTTTTCTTCCAGTTCTGCTTTAAAATCTTTCAAAGCAGAGGAATTGAAAAAACTATCAAGTTCATGAAATGAATTCAATTCCGTGGAGTTTTTCATCTGGTTATAATGCTCCAGTTCATTGGAATCTTTCACTTTCAGATAGGTCTTAATCAACGGATCTTTACTGAGTTCATTAAGTCGTTGTTCTTTTTTATAAGCTTCGGTATCTTCATATTTTTGAGAGTTTATCTCTTTTTTTCTTTGTTTGAACTCATCGGAATGAACGAATTCATGTAAATCCTGAAAACGTTTCATTTCATCAGAATTTTCAATCGCTTTCAGTGACTTATATTCATCAAGAATTTGCTGCTCTTTTTCTTCAACAACAGAAGTTTTAGGGAGCATCCCGAGTTTTGAAAGTAAGCTGAATCTAATCTTAAGGAGTATATTATTCATTGTATGAGTTTTCTTTTCCTTACAAAACTATAAAATTATAAAAAAAACAATTCACTTCTACGTTGTTCTTCTTAAATAAGTTATCACATCACCAAAAAAGATTTATCCCAAAGGTTGGCCATAAGCCATTTAAGTCCTTTGGGATAAAAACTTTATAACAATTTTTATTCTTCAATTGCATCCAAAGCTTCTTCAGATGCGTTTAAAAGAGGTTCATTGGATACCTTTTCCCCAACAGCGCCTTTCATCCAAAGTTGAGGTGTAAGTCTGCCCTGTTCTAACATTCGTGTGATCTCATCGGCCAGGTTTTTATCCTGAATATGTTGTTCAATCTGGAAATGAATTAAATTTCCAACAGGATAAGCAGATAAATATAGCGGACTACTAATCATATGAGAATATATCGCCAGAATTGGTGAATCCTTTTCGCCCAATACATCTGCATAATATTTATTCCAGACCTCTTTTGCTATACGAACCACAGCTTCTTTTAGCTCGCCTTTAGTAGCATTTGGGTTCTCATACATCCATTTCCACACATTCATATCCACAAGTGAAACGCCCATAATTTCATAGGCAGACCATAGATTATCCAGGGCAAGAAGGTGTTGTTTTTGACTGCTTCCTTTTTCCATATCAAGCAGCTCGATATCCCTTGCCTGAAAGAGAAATGCGATTGCTTCGGTAAAAGCAGTATTGGGCACACCGTTCATCATATAATGATCGACATTGTGCAAAGTTATTGTTTGTTCAACGTTATGACCAAATTCATGAACAGCGATATTATAACCTTTATAATTCATTCCGTCTTCACCCACACGGGTTCTCAGATGTGCCACATCGCTCTTCATTTCGGCTCCCCATGCATGACCTGCTCCTCTTGCCGGGTCAACTACAACTTTTGAAGCTATAAATTCTGCATCTTTCTTATCAAAACCAAGCTTTCTTAAAATGTTTGGCAAATCGTTTTCAAAAGCTTCTTCATCTGGATATTTTTTACTAAGTATCTTGTCGAGCTTTTCTTCTGAAATAGACTGGTTTGGAGAAAATCCATTGTACCAGATATCATATGGCCTTAATTCTCTGTCAAGTCGCTCTTCAATCAGGTTCGCAACTTTTTTAATCTGTGGGGAAGAAACAAAATCTTTGAATAGTTTTTCAACTTCCGGTTGCGTCATTTCCATATTGCCTGAAAAGGCTCTTTTGATATAGGTCGGATGAAAAGGCTTATATGGATCGATCTTTTTTAAAACGTTAAAATTATCTAAAAGCATCTGGTATCTCGTATCAGGTTCTTTTTTATAATCTTTTTCTTTGTCTTTTTTGTATAATTTATCAGTTTTAGGGTTCCACTGATATTCATCATTATTAATCATTTCTTTCGGAATATCCTGGTTGATGATATCCAGCATAACGTGGTATATCATTTCCTGTTTTTTCAATCCCTTTTCTGCATTATAGTTTGATTTTATCTCGTCCCGCAGGCCCCAGTGAGTTATTAAACGCAAATCTTCAGGGAAATAAGTGTTCTTTTCCTTATCGATAAGATTGCCCATATAAATATTGTATTCAGAAATATAGGAATCAGCTTTTGTCAGAGTTTCCGACTTCTTCTGCACTAAATCAGATGGAACTCTTGAAGTGTATACATCTCCCATTCTGGCGTAAGCCCACTGTTCACGACTCCAGTCTTGTCCAAGTTCATTTTTCTTTTCCAATGAATAATGAGGGAAGTTCAACAAAGTATAAAAAGCGATCTTGTTTTTGTAGAAGTCTTGTTTCAGGTGTGAAGATGCATCATATTCAGCAAACATTCGATCTATTTCATGGACAGACCCCCGATCTAAATGAATGGGCTCTTTCAACTTCACAGCAATTTGATGAAAATTGCCATAAAGCACTTCAAGATTCGATGAAATCTTTTTAAAAACAGTATTCAGTTCATTCTCATCAGCAATAAAGTGCTCATTACAAAATTCTTTAAAAGCCTCTTTGTCACCATCTGAAGCTTTCCAAAAATTAGCAACTTGTTGTACGCCTTTTTCTATGCGAAATTCGTGTTCACTGCCATGTTTTTCTTTTAAGCTGGACGTAACAGCTTCAACTGTTTGATCTTTAATAAACTGCACTGAGCTATCTGTGTCTTTTGACTTATCCTTTGAACATTGAACAAAGAAAATCGTCATAAAGCTTAGTAGAATAATAGATGTTTTCTTTAGCATAATTGTATTTTTTTGATTTATTGCATAAATTTAATCATAAATCCATAATAATTAAATGACCATGTTATCATAAGCATAAAATTTTCAAAAAGAGTTGATGATAAGAAAACTAAAAGCAGCTAAATTAATGGAATATATAAACCCAGATACTATGCAGAACACATTTGTCAATGATGTCGAAAAAGGACTAAATGCAAAGCCTAAATACCTGGACTCTAAATATTTTTACGATGAAAAAGGAGATTATCTATTTCAAAAAATAATGGAGCTCGATGAATATTATCTTACTGATTGTGAATTGGAAATTCTTAAAACCCATTGTGAACATTACAGACGCTTTTTTCAAAATGCAGAAAGCCATTTTTCACTTGTAGAGTTAGGAGCTGGCGATGGATATAAAACCAAAGTGCTTTTGGAACATTTGACTGAAAATCAAACTAACTTTTCTTATCTGCCTATAGATATCTCAAACAATGTGCTAAAAATATTAGAAGCAAAAATAAACAGAGACATACCAAAATTAAAAATCGATCCTTACACTGGAGATTATTTCAATGCTTTAGACAATATAAATGAACAAGAAGCAGGGAGAAAGGTTTTGCTGTTTTTAGGCTCAACTATTGGGAATTTTAAATACGAAGATGCCATCAAATTTCTAAAAGAATTGAATCAGCGAATGAATCGTGAAGATATGCTATTAATTGGATTTGACTTAAAAAAAGACCCAATAACAATTTTAAACGCTTATAATGACAATAAGGGCATTACAAAAGCCTTCAATTTAAACCTGCTGGAACGAATTAATAACGAACTTGGCGGTAACTTTAATTTAGCGGATTTTTATCATTATCCAACGTATAATCCGGTTAATGGCGAAGCACAAAGTTACCTTATCAGCCAAAAAGAACAGAAAGTCATGATAAGGGCACTGGATCAGTCTTTTCTATTTGAAGAAGGTGAACCTATTTTTATGGAAATATCGAAAAAATACGATCCTGAAACAATAAATACGCTTGCCGAAGAGGCCGGCTTTGATGTAAAAGAAAACTTCTTCGACCAAAAAGAATATTTTACCAATTCACTTTGGAAAAAACATTAATTTGCAGGGTAAATTAAGTTGATCGAGTTGAAGAAAGTTAGGGAGATTCAATATCTACCTCTACTTTTTCCGTATTAACAGATAAATTATCCGAATAATTCCAAAAAAGAATATACCAATCGGAATGTAGTAGAACACAATCGAAAATGAGCCGGGTATTGACAGCAAATCACGTAAAAAGTATATGATAAGCATTACCAAAGCCAAAAGATAGACTAAAGTCAGAAGTTTGCGAGTTTTCATGAATGAAACATTTTACGATTTTAATCTATATCCATTCTTAAGCCACTGGTTCAAATTACTACATTCGCTTTGGTAATTCAATACCCAGCAACCACATTGATTCGCGAATAACTTTTGATGTTTGCATAGATAACATCATTCGCAAATCAATTATTGATGAAGCATTTGCTTTAATAACAGGGTTTTCGTGATAAAATTGATTGAATTCTTTCGCCAGATCAAACACGTAATTGGCTATCACCCCCGGATTCATTTCATCGGCAGCTTCTGAAATAACTGAAGGGAACCTGTGAATTTGCTTAATTAATTGTATTTCTTTTTCATTAACGGAAGCTTGTTCGCTCACCTTTTCCGGTATGTCAATGCCATTATTTTTTGCTTTTTCCAACAATGAATTAATCCGTGCATAGCTGTATTGAATAAAAGGGCCTGTATTTCCGTTCAAATCAATAGATTCCTTTGGATCGAAGGTCATATTTTTCTTAGGGTCGACTTTCAGGATAAAATATTTCAGTCCGCCAAGGCCTATAGCCCGGTAAATCTTTTCTTTCTCATCCGCTGGAAAATCTGCAATTTTCCCGACATCCTCAGAAGTATCGCGTGCTGTTTGAATCATCTCATCTATAAGGTCATCTGCATCAACTACTGTCCCCTCTCGTGATTTCATCTTACCTTCCGGCAATTCAACCATTCCATAAGAAAGATGAAACAAGTTCTCAGCCCAGTCTTTACCCAATTTTTTTAACAGCAGCCTGAGAATCTGAAAATGATAATTCTGCTCATTTCCAACTACATAAACATGTTTATCAAAGTGGTAATCTTCATATCTTTGAATAGCAGTTCCAATGTCCTGTGTGATATACACCGAAGTACCGTCGCCTCTTAGCAACAATTTCTGATCCAGTTCTTCGTCAGTAAAATCCGCCCATACAGAGCCATCTTCCTTTTGAAAAAAAGTACCATCGTTCAGTCCTTCCAATACTTTTTCTTTTCCTGCTTTATAAACTTCTGATTCAAAATACGTTTTATCAAAATCAACTCCTAAAGCCTGATAAGTTTCATCGAATCCTTCGAGCACCCATGAATTCATCATTTTCCACAATTCGACTGTTTTCTCATTACCTCTCTCCCACTTATTTAGCATTTGCTGTGCCTCCTGGATTAAAGGGGCTTCTTTTGAGGCTTTTTCTTTACTCTTTCCCTGTGCTACAAGCTCTTCAACCTGCTTTTTGTACTCCTGGTCAAACTTGACATAATATTCGCCAACCAAATGATCTCCCTTTATTCCTCTATCAGTTGGTTTTTCTCCTTCTCCCCATTTTTCCCATGCCAACATGGATTTGCAAATATGAATCCCCCTGTCATTCACCAAATTCACTTTCACAGCTTTTTTACCGACGGCTTCTAAAATCCGCGTAAGCGAGAATCCCAAAAGATTATTCCTAATATGCCCCAAATGCAAGGGTTTATTAGTATTGGGCGAGGAATATTCTACAACAACGGTTTCATCAATTTTATCAAAATAATATGAATAAATCGTTTCTTGCTTACTGATTGTATTTAAAAATTGTATCCAGAAAGAACTATGTATTGTAAGATTTAAAAAACCCTTAATAACATTGAAATCAGCTATCTCTGAAACATTTTCTTTTAAATAATCCCCAATTTCTCCCGCAGTCTGTTCAGGAGGTTTCTTCGACAAACGAAGCAATGGAAATACAACCACCGTTAAATCACCTTCAAAATCTTTTCGTGTACGTTGCGTTTGAATATCAGAGGCTTTAGTGTCTTTTTCATATAATGTCTTTATGGCTTCAACAACTTTTTCAGCAATACTCGTTTCTATGTTCATTTTGGAATTATCTTTATAACTTATTTCAAATAAAGCACAAATATATATAAGTGTACTAAAATGTTATCACAAATCTGATTTTTCAAACAAAAGAATTCCTATTTTTGGTTGTAACAAATTGATTTTTAGCTCAATTTAAAAAATTGTAACTTTGTGTAATAATATTTTAGTTTTAGTGTCTCAACAATAAAATAAGGTCTACGAATTAATGACTGATACGCAAATTGTCCGGAAAGTAAAGAATGGCAACGAAGAAGCCTTTAAGGAACTTGTTGATAAGAATCAGGAGATGATTATCAACGTCTGCAACGGTTTTGTGCGCGACAGAGAAGATGCTATGGATATTGCTCAGGAGGTCTTCATCAAAGCATATAATTCCATTCATAAATTTCAGGAAAAATCAAAATTATCTTCATGGTTATATCGGATTGCAGTAAACAAATCTCTGAATTTTATACGTGACAAAAAACGAAAAAACATGTTAAGTAGTCTGGACCTGCTCTTTGAAAATTCCCCTGAGATTTCAGATAAAATTGAAGACGATTCTGAAAATACAGAGGAATCATTTGAAAACGAAGAGATGAAAGCGGCCTTAAAAAAATCTGTCGATGCCCTTCCCAAAAAACAAAAAGTGGCCTTAACGCTAAATAAATTCGAAGAACTTTCGTATAAAGAAATAGCCGAAGTTATGGATATCAGTGTCTCAGAAACCGGAGTATTAATCAACAGAGCAAAAAAGCAACTGCAGAAAAAAATGATAAAACAATTTAAAAATCAATAAATTATTCGATATTGTAATAAATAATGCTTTTTAGTGTCATAATAATAGAAAACAAAAATAACGATGAAATGCAATAAAGTACATAAAAACCTTATATTCTACATCGATGGAGAGCTTTCTTCTGATAAAACTGAAGAAATTTACACTCATCTGATGCAATGCAATGAATGCAGAAAACTTTATGAACAAATGGCAGGGATTTGGAATTCCGCTAAAGAAGAAAGAATTCCCTACCAGCCGTTTTTTTATACCAGAGTGGAACAAGAACTGAAAAATAACAAAGCAAAAGAACAATCCATTTTAAAAAGATATGGAAAAGTCATTCTTCAGTCTGCAATTTACTTTATTGTACTGGGAATGGGTATTTTCATTGGTGTTCAACTCGGACAAGGCGTACCATCCCAGCAGCAGATATCAGACAATGAAATTTCCTCCCGGCAAGAATTTATAGAGGCTTATGCCGACAGCAATTATATAAACGGAATGCAACTGGAATCACTGGAAACAGAAATGATTGCACAAGAAGAATCAAACGAAAAAGGACAAAGCAATGAATAAATTATCTAAAAAACAATTGCTCATAGGTGGGCTTATTCTTCTATTTGTGATAAATATTGCAGCATTAGGAACCATCATTTATCAGAACCAAAAGTATAAGGCAACCACTGAAGAAAAGGAATATACGAAACGTCCATGGCATGATGACGAAAAAAGAAACAGAGACAAGAAATATAGCCATAAAGGCCGGCGGGATGAATCCCGTGAAAAAAGAAGAGGAAACCGCTTTGATCATTTCATAAAGGATGAACTTAATTTTGACGAAGATCAATTTTCAAAATTTCTCGATTTAAGAGAAAAAAATAAAGAAAAACAACATAGTATAGTAAGCAAATTGTCCCAAAAACGGGAAGAAATGATGAAAGAACTGTCAGCGGAAACCCCGGATACGACAAAACTAAATCAAATTGCAAAGCAAATCGGGAACTTACACAAAGAATTAAAGAAGGGAACTATAGAACACTTTATCCAGGTTAAAGCGATTTGTAATCCATCTCAGGAGAAAAAATTCAATGAACTGATACAAAAAATGGAAAAACATAAAGAACGGCACTATAGGCCAGACAGAAGCCATGGCCCAAAATCAAAATATAACCCAGGATGTAATCAATGATCACTAATATTTTAAAACCTAAAAACCCATTAATCATGAAACGTACAAAAAGATTCACAGCAATCTTCTTAACAGGAATAATGATGATTGCAACAATTTCCTCTTTTGCTCAAAGAGGCCAGGGTCAAAGAGCACCACTACTAAAGAATAAAAATATGCAAATGCATCAGAATTGCTTTTCAAATATCCCTGATTTGACCGAAGAACAAGAAACACAAATTGAGGAAATAAGAGTTTCTCACATGAAAGAGATGCAGAAATATTACAACACCCTTAATGAAAAACGAGCAAAACTCAGGACGCTTCAAACAAAAGACAATCCTGACATGAATGAAATCAATAGCGTAATAGAAGAAATGGGAGAAATCAGAACTGAGAAGCATAAAGCCCGTGCAAAACATCATCAGGAAGTCAGAAGTCTTTTAAATGATGAACAAAAGATCTATTTTGACAAGCACAAAATGAGAATGAACAAAGGCATGCACTATAAAAACATGAATAAAGGCAAAGGAAGGCACGGTGGATGTGGCAGAATGTAAAACCACACTTCCTTAATTATTTAGAAAAAGAGCTCATCTGGACGAAAGGTGAGCTTTTTTTTATAAGAATCCAGAATGAAGAATTCAGAACACGGTGAATAGACTTGCATAGATGTGTTCATAAGCAGTTAATATATTGAATTACAATAATTTACCGACAGAATTAAGCAAAGCGAAACCTCAAAAAATGCAAAAATACCTAAAAAACGAGGTTACGCAATTATTGACATATGAAAGGGACTCACAAAACGTTAGGTTATTTTAATACGAATTATGAAGGGCAATTTGCTTATTCATTATGTGCTGCATATTAACTGCCTACTGCAGAGTGCTTGCTGCTTACTCATTAGCTAATTGATGTTCATTTTAAGGTTTGCCTCTACTTCTGAACAGCCTATCTGTGTTCTGGATTCTAAATTCTGCAAAACTATAAATATTTGCGCTACTTCAGAATTTGTCTTATTTTCTCTTTCACATAAGCATGTTACTACACATCCTCTTCATTTAACAGATTTACGGTATGGCATGCTACCACACCGGCGGTTTCTGTTCTTAACCTGCTAGCGCTTATTGTAACCGGTTCAAAACTACGTTTTTTCGCACTTTTCTTTTCTTCGTCGCTGAAATCTCCTTCAGGTCCTATAACTATCACAACATCTCTTCCTGCAGTATATGCATTCTTCAAATGTTGCTTCGGTGAATCGTCGCAAAGAGCTATGTAACGGCAGGTTTCATCATCAAAATCTGAGTTGAGAAAATCATTAAAATCGGTCACTTCATTGAGTACAGGCAAATACATTTTTAACGACTGTTTCATAGCAGCAGAAACCACTCTGCTCAGACGATCACGCTTGATATATTCCCGTTCGGAATACCTGCATTTCAAAGGGGTTATTTCGTCAATGCCTATTTCTGTACATTTCTCTAAAAACCATTCAAAACGTTTTATATTCTTAGTTGGCGCGACTGCCATATGGACGGTGAAATCTCTTTTACCCTGTTCTGAGCGCTTTGAAGTTACCTTTACTTTGCAATTTTTGATATCAGCTTCAACTATCTCCGAAATAAACAGATTGCCTTTTCCGTCAGTAATGTGGATACTATCGCCCTCTTTCAGGCGCAAAACTTTAACAATATGCTTCGACTCATCTTGCGGAAAGACGTAAATGTTCCCTGAAATATCCGGAGCATAAAACAATTGCATAGTGATTTTTTGTTATATTTTTGCAAAGGTAAATATTATAAAGCAGAAATCGAATTTCAATGACAAGAATTGGCCTGATTTCAGACACCCACGGATATATTGAACCTAAAATCTTTGAATTCTTCAAACCTGTGGATGAAATATGGCATGCCGGAGATTTGGGCGGAATAGACATTCCCGAAAGATTAAAAAAATTTAAGCCCCTCCGTGCAGTTTATGGAAATATTGATGGTCAGGATGTCAGGAGTGAATATCCTGAAAATTTACGTTTTGAATGTGAAGAAACAGATGTCTGGATTACTCACATTGGCGGTTACCCCGGAAAATACGACAGAAAAGTAAAAACGAAACTGGAAAAGAATCCGCCTGATATATTCATTTCCGGTCATTCTCACATCTTAAAAGTTCAATATGACAAAAAGCTGGATTTGCTTCATATAAATCCCGGGGCATTAGGCAATAGCGGCTTTCACCAGGTAAAAACTGCAGTTCGTTTTAATATTGACGGAAATAAAATCAAGGACCTTGAAATACTTGACATAAAAAGAAAATAGCTTAATTTGAATTATTCATTATAAAGGGCAACGAACCAATCAAAACACAAAAAGCTATGACCAAAAGAGATCGCAACTACCTTATCGTATTTTTAAGCATAACCTTGTTGTTTGTGGGTTACATGTTCATAAAAAACACAGGTGTAAAAGCTTACCGTGTTATTCAAAAGCATACCTATAATGAAGAAACTTTAACCGAAGGAAAATACAATGGGCGTTTTGAAGCATACAATATAAAATTTGCAGAAGTCAGTTTTTCTCTGGAAAATGGAAAAATAAAGGATTTTAAGATACCTACCCTGATTCATGCACCCTGGATCAATGTAAGAACCTCAATCATAAACACTATTACCAAAAAAGACACATTAGACTTTGATGCAATATCCGGCGCAACAGGAACTTCCCTATATGTAAAAGCAGCGATACGTGAAGCCATAAATAATGCCGGGTCGGATACATCAATAACTCTTAAAAAATGAACATCTTATAAGTATTCGTGTTTAATTGAAAGACCCCTTAAATTTTTTATCTACCATGAAAATCTTATTAACAGGAGCCAATGGTTACATAGGCAAAAGAATCCTTCCTGTATTGTTAAGCCAGGGACACGAAGTAATTTGTTGTGTGCGTGAAAAATCAAGATTCAGCCATTCCGAAGAAGAAAAAAATTTAACAATTTGGGAACATGACTTTCTGCAGCCTGTGAATATCGATAAAGCACCAACCAAAATAGACGCAGCTTATTACCTGATTCATTCCATGTCTTCCTCCATCAGTGATTTCTCAAAGCTGGAATCTCAAGGCGCAGAAAATTTCAGGGATTACATTGATCAAACCGAAGCAAAACAGATCATCTATCTCAGTGGCATTACAAATCAGGATAAACTTTCAAAACATTTAGAATCCAGAAGAAAGGTTGAAAATATCCTTGCCACCTCATCAAAACCTTTAACCACCCTAAAAGCTGGTATTATCATTGGCTCCGGTAGTGCATCATTTGAAATTATACGCGATCTGGTAGAAAAGCTACCCGTTATGGTTGCTCCCGGGTGGCTGAAAACCCAATCACAGCCTATAGCAATACGCAATGTGATTGAATACCTAAGCGGAGTGCTCCTCATTCCGGAAACCTTTAATCAATCTTTTGATATCGGTGGACCAGAATTGCTTACATATAAACAGATACTGCTAAAATTTGCAAAAGTAAGGGGGTTAAAACGCTACATCTTTACACTTCCTATTATGACCCCTCGCCTATCTTCTTATTGGCTCTACTTTGTAACATCTACTTCCTATAAATTAGCAGTAAATCTGGTAAACAGCTTGAAAGTAAACATTATCGCGAACGATGAACCGATAAAGAAAATTCTGACTATCGATTTAATCCCCTATGAATCAGCGGTAAATATGGCATTTGAACGACTTGAAAACCATTATGTGCTTTCCAGTTGGAAGGATGCCCTTATCAGCAGTAACGACCAAAACAAACTTTCAGATTATCTAAAAGTGCCCACTTACGGATGTTATAAAGATATTAAAAGAAAAGTTATTACAGGCGACAGCAATCAAATTCTTCAAAATATATGGTCAGTGGGTGGAAACCGCGGATGGTATTATGCCAATTTTCTCTGGAAAATACGAGGCTCTCTGGATAAGATGTTTGGAGGTGTTGGACTTAGAAGAGGAAGAACCAACGAAAACCACATTGAAAATGGAGATGTAATAGATTTCTGGCGGGTACTGGTTGCAGATAAAGATGGCAAAAGGCTTTTATTGTATGCAGAAATGAAACTTCCGGGCGAAGCCTGGCTTGAGTTCTCAATAGAAAATAACAACGGGCATGAAGAACTGCTGCAAATCGCCACTTTTAGGCCTCATGGACTTTGGGGAAGAATTTACTGGTGGTTATCAATGCCATTTCATCATTTTATTTTCAAGGGAATGATAAATAATATTCATAGTTACGAATAAAAGATGCTGCTCCACAAAAAATTCCCTAAATTTGGAGGCTGAAAAAATTGATTAAATGAATATTTCAGATAACAGTGAATTTGTAGCAAAAACATTCTATGGACTGGAAGATGTTTTAGCTAAAGAGATACATGATATTGGTGGTAAAGACATTGAGGTTTTAACGCGAGCAGTAAGATTTTATGGAGATAAAGAACTCCTGTATAAAGCAAATATTTATCTTCGCACTGCGCTAAGAATTCTTGTTCCGATTGCCACCCATAAAGTTAAATCAAATCAGGATATCTACCGGATAGCAAAAGAATTTAAATGGGAAGATCTTTTCCTGCTAAATCAAACCTTTCTGGTAAGCGCCGTCACAAATTCGAAACAGATTGACCATTCTTATTATGCTGCCTTGAAATTCAAAGATGGTATCGCTGATCGTTTTCGGGAAATATTTCAAAAGCGTCCCTCAGTTGACAAAACCAAACCGGATTATAAGATAAACCTTCACATCACCGATACTGACTGCACTATCTCTCTGGATAGCTCAGCAGAATCACTGCATAAAAGAGGATACAAAGAACGAAATGTATTAGCGCCTTTAAGCGAAGCACTTGCAGCTGGATTAATCCTTCTTTCCGACTGGGATAAAGAAAGCACATTCATTGATCCGATGTGTGGTTCGGGAACTTTGCCAATTGAAGCATGCATGATTGCCAATGACATTCCTCCGGGCATCTTCAGATCCTCTTTCGGTTTTAAAAGATGGAATAATTATGACAAGGAAATTTTCGGGAAAATCACTGAGGATATTAACATTTTTCCACATAAAAATGTAACAATAATAGGCAGTGACATGTCTGAAAAAGCCATTGAAACGAGCAAGCTTAATGTTGAAAATGCTGAATTTGAAGAATCTATAGATTTATATGTGAAAGATTTCAAAGAATTCGATCCTAAAACATATGCACCAGGAACGTTAATAATGAATCCACCTTATGACGTAAAAATGAAGGAGGAGGATATAGAAAACCTGTATAAAGAAATTGGTGACACATTTAAAAATCATTTCGATGGTTTCGATGCTTATATTTTCAGTGCTAATTTGCAGGCAATGAAAAGCATCGGCCTTCGGACCAGCAAAAAAACTCCGCTTTACAACGGAGCTTTAGAATGCAGATTTAATAAATATAAAATCTATAAAGGGAGTACAAAAAATACTATAATTTAATTACCTTTATTTATTTGAAATTTCTATTTTTGTTAGAAAGTAAAGATTTTATTTAATTTGGAATATTCTATGACCTTTACGATCGATGACTTTTATAGCAACATGAAAACGGGGAATGTTCTTCTTGCATATAAAGGTACAATTTCCTCCGACTTAATAACGAATGTTTTGGAGGTCATAGATGCCAAACTTGAAGATCTGATCATACAAAAAAACATTAAGAAAAAACTTTATAATGTACTTGTAGAAAGCTTACAGAATCTTTACCATCATATTGATGATTTGCCTAGTGTTTCCGGTGATAATTTTAATATTCATTTTGGAATCTTTATTATTTCGCAAACAAATGATTATTATCGGGTTTCAACAGGCAATTTTATACGAAACAGCAAGGTAGATGAACTGAAAGAAAGGTTAGACAAAATAAAATCCTTAGAAAAAGATGAATTGAAAGATTTATATAAATTTATTCTTAACAATCAGGAATTTTCAAAAAAAGGAGGCGGAGGTCTCGGCTTGATTGACATGGCTAAACGTACGAACGGGAGAATCGAATACAAATTCACGCCTTACGACGAAAACTATTCATTTTTCAATTTAGACATTTTTGTATAAAAAAATAAAACGAAACGATATGGAATCTATATCTATTGAAGGCACAACAAAAACCCCCACTATTAAATTAGACCCACAAACCGGTACTATTGAAATCAAGGGAAGATCAATCCCTGAAAACTCAATTGAATTCTACAGACCGATAGTTGAGTGGTTGGAAGAATATGCCAAATCTCCTCAAAAGAAAACTACTGTGAACATACAACTTGAATATTTTAATACAAGCTCCTCGAAATGTATCCTGGATATATTCAAAAAGTTGGAGTCATTAAAAAAAGCAAGAAATGAAGTGGTAATAAACTGGTACTACGAAGAGGATGATGAGGATATGCTCGAAGCAGGAGAAGATTACGAATCCATCATCCGGGTTCCGTTTAAAATGATAGAAATTGTTGAATAAGTCAGCTTAATAGATGTAAGTTTTGTTTATTGTCATAAAGTGCCTCTAATAAAACTCTTACTAAACTGAAATAAATTTGCTTACATAATACTTTGAAAAAACATAATATATTATTAATAAGTAGATTAGCCTTACATCAGTTGCCGGATAATTTAGAAACTGTTTTGATTTAGTAAAAGAGAAATATCTAGTACCGCCAGTATGGCGGTGTTCCTGAATTTGAGTGACAACTTTCACCCCCCTGAGAATTGAGAGAAAACTGCATGGAACACCGGCTTCCAGCCGGTGAAGACAGGAAATACAAGCAAGAATACATGCAGATAATAAATGCAAAAAGATATTAATCCTAAGTTGAGCGGTTTAAACAAAGTGAAAAAGCGCTTTACTTATCCGGCAGCTGCCGGACCGACTTGGAAATTGTTGCCTTTCACCGAATAGGTGAGGTGAAAACTTTACAATTTCTTTGTCCCCGACACTTCGTGTACGGGGCAGGCAGTGAGTAAGAATCGCTCAAATTGGGTTAATATTAATGCTCGAAATAAAATCAAAACAGTTTCTTTAAGTGCAGCGGGCAAGACAAGAGAGTGTTTTCTTAAAATACTATATAGGTGCACTCAAAGGTACAGGGTATATTTGAAAATGGCATATATTTAAATGCTGATGATAAGTAACCATTGTGAATCAATAAAAAAGGGCTATAAAATTCATATTCCTTTTTGCAATGAAATAATATAATAAAGTATGTGCATGTAAAGATTATATTTTTACTATTTTGACCCGACCACTTTTTCCACTCAATTTACTAAATTAACTCAATCAACTTAAGTTTACAGGTTATCTAATACGAATTATGGAGGGCAATTTGTTTAACTATTATTTGTTGCATATTCACTACTGCTTTCTCATTAGCAAATTGATGATCATTTTAAAATTTATCTCTACTTCTAAAGGTGGCTACTTTGAAGGTGACTTTTTGAGCTGAACACCAACCCGCAATTCCAAAAAATCTAAAAACTTCCGAAGAATCCTATAATACAGCATCACATAAAGTATAATGCTCATTATCCAAATGACAACAAGATTTACCCAAAAGGTATCGTAATAATTGCCAAATACTTGCTTACGCGGGGCATAAAAGTGGGCCTTCACAAAATTATTATCCGGATCCATAAAAATAGGATCAATTTTTTGAATCAGTTCACCGTCGTATTCAATAATTCTGTTGACTTCATTCGAATTTTTAACAAAATCCGCCAGTTTTTCATTATAGTGAGATCTCTTTAGTTCTAAGAACTTCTCCCGCTTCTGTGAATCTGACTGCATATCTGAAATCTCAGCATCTTTCGTTGCGTTGGCTTTATTGTAGAGTTTTATATAATAACGTTTTAATAAACTCAAATACCTGTTTAAACGTTCAAACGTGTTACTATCAATCTGGTCAGGAAATAACTTCTCCATTTTTGAAAAATCAATTACCGATGCGGAGCGGCTTTTCTGTTCCTCCCGGAGTTCATTTCTTATCAATGTTAGATTCTGCTTTATTTGGGCTTTTTTATCGGGGTCATTTAAATTTCGTTTACAATAGGAAACTTTATTTTGAAGTGTGGGGATCCAGTAATTTTTTTTGAATTCGGCCCGACTCATGGTTTTATCATAAGAATAAAAATTCTCCTCGTATTCATTATTTTTAAACTGATAAACCGCCAAAGCCTCATAAGCCCATCTGGCAGTTATAATTTCACCATAAAAAGGAACATTCTCCGGATTAGAAATAGCTGGATTTAATTTCTCATATTGCACAATAACGCCACTGAGTATCAATTGAGGAATGATTAAAAACGGAATCAGAATATAAATGGTAATTATAGTTTTAAAACTATCTGAAATAAGCAATCCAAGCACATTAGAAAAACACCATGCACTGAAAAGAATCAACCAGTATTCAAAATACATTCCCTTTATTTCAAGAATTGAATTTCCCACCAAAACGAACATTATAGCTTGTAATGCCGATAATATAAATAATACACCAACTTTAGACATTAAATAGCTATTCCAACTCAGATTCAGAAAAGCTTCGCGTTTTAAAATTTTCCGATCTTTAAAGATTTCTTCTGCACTAACAGTCAATCCAATAAAGAGAGCGACAATCACAGACATGAAAATATAAACCGGAAGGTTGCTGTTTGAAGCCAGCGTATATCCATAATCGCTGTTTATATTGTAATACTTAACAATATAGGAAAGAATAAATGCAAGTAAAGGGGATTCAATAAAATTGATAAACAGATACTGCGTGTTGGAAAGTTTTGACAATACATCCCTTTTTAAAAATATCAAAAATTGTCTGAACTTATTTGGAATTTTAAAATGAATCTCAGGCAATTCTTCACTTGGGTTGGGTTTTTCCTGCTGCTGTTTTATCCTGGAGTTATCAAATTTTTCTTTCCACTCTTTTGGACTGATTTTTCGGTTATTGGTGAAGTTTCCATATTCATCGAGAACTTTGGTCTCCACAATATTGAATATCTGCTCTGGATTTACATTGCCACAAACAGGACATTCACTTTCGTTCCAGTTAGCATGTTGTATACTGGACTTAAAATAAATTAACGACTCAATTGGCTCTCCCTCATAAATCAGATACCCACCCTGGTCAAGAATAAGGAGCTTATCAAACATTTTAAAAATTTCTGAGGAAGGTTGATGAATAACTCCAAAAACCAACTTACCTTTAAGTGTCAATTCTTTAAGCAAATCGAGAATATTTTCTGAATCTCTTGAAGATAATCCGGAGGTAGGTTCATCCAGAAATAAAACAGCGGGCTCTCTGATTAGTTCAAGTGCAATATTTAATCGTTTTCTTTGGCCTCCGCTTATTTTTTTATTCAGTGGAGCTCCCACAACCATATCTTTAATGTCATACAGGCCCAAATCTTCTAAAGTATCATTAACAACTTCCTCCAACTGCTCCTTATCATAATTGGCAAAACATAATTTCGCATTATAGTACAAATTCTGAAAAACTGTCAGCTCTTCAATTAGAAGATCATCCTGTGATACATAACCAATTAACCCCTCAATCTTTTCACTCTCTTCATGAATATTAATGCCATTAATTAACACCCTGCCTTCAGTGGGTTCGTAGGATCCATTTAACACATTCAACAATGTTGATTTCCCGGCTCCACTTGCTCCCATTATTCCAATCATTTTGCCTGATTCTTCGCTAAAACTCTGCGGTTGAATTCCAATATTTCCGTTACTGAATTTATAGGCAATATCCTCGGCTTCAAAAGTTATCCGGGCTTTAATCCTGTCAATATTAAACTGGGTTATGATGTCTCCATAATAAATTGGCTGAATTTTTGAGCTTCGGATTGATGCTCCTACATTCAATACATATACCTTATCCTGCTCCAGCAATTGGCCGTTTAAATACAATTCACTTTTACCAATATACCGGATAAAATACATATTGGTGGAACTCAGCTCAATTACCCGTATCTCTCCGTTGAGGTTTGGAGAATGGATGTGTTTTATATTAGGCGTATCAACAGATTCATTACTGTCAATAATTAAAATTTCTTTAGAATGCGGAAGTTCCTCAAAGGCGTTAAGGACGAAACTTTTAATAAGCTCAAATTCGTTGTCAGGAATATTAAACGTATCTGCTACGGTAGTGACGAAGGCAATTTCCTGTTCGGTAATTTCGCCACCTGATTTGATGAACTCCAGGAGACGTACCAAAACAACATTTTTCTGTTTTTGGGTAAGTTCTTCATTGATTTCAGTACATATTTTCAGAACCCGAACTGAACTGGAAGCTGTACGTTTTTTACGCTTGCTCTTCTCCTTGAGTTTTTCCTGGTGGATGGCATAATAATGATCATAAATGCCGAGGTATCTCTTAACAGCCTCCTGGTTAATTTGCCTTTGCAGAAAATATTCAACAATTTCCCTTCTTTCTCCGGCATTGCTAATGGGATGGGCAATTATTGCGAATAATTGCATTAAAGCTCTTAAAATCGGCTC
>Ga0207414_1000192_pt1 | contig 30312 bp, 46 predicted proteins | sample PonA231FremontCA_2_FD_187269 | JGI IMG/M metagenome (GOLD analysis project Ga0207414, IMG submission 187269) | Marine sediment microbial community from Fremont, CA, USA - Pond A23 Sediment 1 (SPAdes) | ecosystem: Environmental > Aquatic > Marine > Unclassified | place: USA: Fremont, California...
GGTGTGTGTGAATCTGTCGTGGCCCTTAGAGTGTGCGCTATGTTACATCACGGTGTGATGTTTGCCAGTGGCCCATCACGACACCAGCACAGTTGTACCGGGGGCGCACAAGCATGATGCGCGAGATCCAGATCGTCGGCAGCGGGCTCGTGTTCGTGTTCATCCTGCTCATCGTCCTCGATGAGATCTTCAACGCGACCAGCTACGGCAGCCAGGGCGGGCCGTTTTCCGGTATCGTCGACACAATCGAGACAACCGGCACATCGGCGCTGACGCTGCTGGTGGTCGGGTTCATCGTTGTAGCCGCGTCGGGGATCATGCGATTCTTCGGCGCTGGCTTCGGAGGTGGCGGCCGATGATGCGCGAGATCCAGATCGTCGGCAGTGGGCTCGTGTTCGTGTTCATCATCGGGCTCGTGCTCAACGAGGTGTTCACGGCCGTCGCGTTCAATGCGAGTTCGTCGCCGTTCGGCAGTGTCTACAACACGCTGACGACAACCGGCACATCGGCGCTGACGCTGCTGGTGGTCGGGTTCATCGTCGTGGCTGCCGGCGGTATCATGAAGTTCTTCGGCGGCTTCCGCTGACGCTGACGCGACCACCACAGGACCCACCCCACTCCCATGATACCCCGCCAACTTGTCGCCATCGTAGTCGTGATGCTCGTCTTTGGCGTCGGGTTCGTCGCACTCGCCCAGTCGCCCTCGACAGCGACGACCGAAGCCGCGGACAGTTTCGAGCTGACGACGACCACCCACAGCCTGCCGACGCCAGCCAATCATAGCGGCGTCGCCGGGTTCGAGCTGGTTGACCGGAACAACACGGCGCTGGTCGAAGGCATCGATTACGACCTCGACCGGCCGAACGCGACCGTCGCCGGGGTCACGAACTCGTCGGCGCTGAACGACACCGTCCGCGCCGAGTACCGGCTGACAGTCCCCGACAGCCAGGGCGAGACGTTCGCGACGGTCTTGAGCACCTTCGGCCCCGTGGGCGTCGGCATCAGTGTGATTCTGGTTGTGTCACTCATCGCCAGCCGGGTGTTTCCGTGATGTTCGGGCTGCTGTATCTCGCGTTGTTCGCGTTCGGTGGTGTGCTGTTGCTGGCGACCATCTACCGCGACCGCGCCGAGGTGTTTTCCTCGGCGTTTGCGGGCCTGGTGTTCGCGCTGCTGGCGTTGCAGTCGGAACTTGTCGTCGTCAGTGGCGGCGAACAACTCTCGATTGCGGTCGCCGGGCCCGTGCGCTACGTGCTGTTTGCGGTGGCGGTTCTGAGCTGGCTGCTGACCATCGGGTCGGCGATGGGCTACTATTCGGTTGACGACGACGTGCGCGGCGATTCCCAACGGAGGACAAACCGATGACAACACTCCAAACGACCGACTACGTACTGCTCCCCCGCACGAAACGCGGGGTCGAAGCACTGGACAGTGGCGAGCCGCGGGAGGACAGCGATGAGTGACGACAATCCGTTCCTCGACGACAGAGACCGGCAGGCGTCGCTCTTCGGTGACACCGATGCAACGCGGACGATGGACCGCTCCGGCGAGACGGTGACCGGCTCGGACAGTTTCGTCGACGATCGGGACAGCGGCGGCATGGACCCTGGCGAACAGGCCGGCCTCTTCGAGGAGACCGAGGAGATGGAAGGGCAGGCGGCACTCGGCGGCGGCACCGCTACGCAGACCAACGACGGATTTTTCGGCGGTGGCAACGGCGGCGGCTCGGAGTCGGAAATGCAGTTCGACGCCACACCGGCGGTGCAACTCTTCGACCGTGGTACCAACGGGGGTGGTTTGTCTATTGGCCCCCGCGGCACCGCAGAGATCGACCCGGGCGTCGGCGGGTTCGGCGAGGCGGATACAAATAACACAACCACGAGACTACGCGACGACAAAGGCCGCGAGGTAACAATCACCCGGCGCAAGAGCGGCGCGCACGGCCGCAGAAAGTCGTTTGGGATTTCGATGCAAACGGAGAAGGGGCGGTCGCTCGGTAGCGAAACGGTCTCCGAGCGCGTCAGTTTCGGCTCATACGCAGATCGGGGCGTGGAGGAGGCGGCAGATGAAGTGGAGTCGATAATCGCACAGATGGGCGCCTCCCGGTTCGCTATGAATGCGTCGGAGCAGCAAATGCAGTTCGACGCCACACCGGCGGTGCAACTCTTCGACCGGGGCACCAGCGGGGGTGATAGTAGCCGCCCGCCGGCGGGCGATGTGCTCGACTCCGGCCCCGGCCCGACGGCCGAGATGGTCGGCACCGGGCTCGCACCCGGTGACACCCGCATCGCCCGAGGGGCAGAGCGGGGCAGCCGCCGCCGACAGACCGGTAACCGGCCGGATGACCTGGCCGCGCAACTCGCGGCCCAGCGCGCGGCCCCGACGCTGACCCGGCCGTCAGCAGAGCCGGCGGTGCAACTGTCAGATGTGCGTGAGACAGAGTCGTCAGCTGGCGACAGCAGCGCACCCGGCGAGTTCGTGGGCCGCACCGACCGGGGAACCGAGGAGCGGATCGATGTGCGGCAGGCCGGCGGTCAGTTCTACCCCCAACGAGTTGAGCGCGACCCGCAGACTGGCGAGATGCTCGACCAGGAGACGCTCGACACGGGCGCTCGGTCACGCGAGACGGCGCTCGAAACCGCCCGCCGCGAGTTCGCCGAGCAGACAGAGAGCGGTGACGGCGGCAGCCGGGCGGCATTTAACCCGATAGGACAACCGTCAGCAGAGCCGGCGGTGCTGCTTGCCGACCCCGCCGACCTCGGCGGGAACGGTGGGAGCGGCGGGTCGCGCGAGCAGAGCAGCATGATGGGCGGTGACACAACGACGGAGACGCTTGAGTTCGAGCGTCGCGAGCTTGCGAACGCAGTCCGTGACGATCTCCCGGCCGACGCGCTCGCAGAGACAGACGACCGACGCCGGACGACGGTCCAGGTTGACGCAAGCGCCCTCTCAGACCGACAGTTGAACCGGCTGGCCGGCCAGGCTGCCGATGCCGGCTCTTTCGAGGACGACAAGGCCGGGCAGGTCCCGCTGACCGAAGCGGAACGGTCGCGGATTGACTTCACAGAAACCACCGTCCCGGAGGCGCGCGCGGCAAAGGGCGTGTTCGCGGCCGAGGGGGTCGATGATTTCGTCTCGTTCTACGACGAGACGCTCACCGTTGACGAAAACCGAGACATTGCGAGTCGAGCGAGCCGGGACGAACAGGGCAAGCAGATGGACGCCGGCGACACAACCCGACAGCGGGCGGCCCGAGCGTTCCGGTCGGCAGAGCAGAACCGGCTCGGAAACATCGTCACCGGGGCCAAACGCGGGAGCGACGACGCGGTTGACGCACTGGTCGATGAAGTCGGCAGCGATGAGGACGCCGTCAACGTGTTGATGGCTGAGGGCGGCGTCCCGGAGTCTCAAGCCCGCGGCATCATCGGCCTGGCCGACACGCCGGCACAGCGCGATGCGCTGGTCGAGACGAACCTCATTCGCCTTCGCTCGTCCGGTCGGTTCAACCGGGACCCGACCGTCGACGAACCGGCGGCCCCGGGCCAGCGGGCCCCCGCAAACGGCCACTTTGTCGGCGATTCGGACAACATCATCCGGCCGGCCGACCCCGAGGAGCCAATCATGCGGGACCCACAGACCGGGCAATTCGTGGTGACTGACAGATGAGTCGACGACAACCACAACACAACCCGAAAGAACAGCTCGACAACCGAGAAGAGGCACAGGCCCAGCAGCAGGCCAGCCAGGCCGCCATCAGCGAAGCCCTCGCCCAGCAGGAACGGGAGCAACTCATCGAGATTCTCCGCGAGCCGGGCATCCGGGGGAGCTCCGAGGCCGACATTGCGGAGGAGTTCGGCACAGAACTGGCCGGGCTGTATGCCCTGGCAAACGAGGACGAAGAGGACACCCGCCGTCATCACTTCCTGTCGGCGAACAAACGCGAGCGCCACGTCGCGAACCGCAACCCCGGCCGCCTGTGTCGCGGCCCGATTCGAGAGCTGGCGGTCGGCACCCACCGCGATAAGACCACGACCGCCGAGCAACCGCTCACGTCCCACGAGCGCCGCCGGGTGCGCGAGGTGTACGACCTGAAGCGGGCGCTCCACTCGCTGGGGAAAGACGGCGAAGGGCTGTCATCGGTCTCGGAAATCACGGCCGAGACGCGCCACGTCCGCGACACGGAGCCGACCGAGGAGACAGAGTCCGGCGGCGTCCTCAACCGGGTGTTCGGCTAAATGTCCGACACAGACGACCCGGCGGACCTGGCGACCCAACTCGCAGACATCGACATCGACGAGGACGCCCGGGAGCAGGTGCTCGACGCCTTCGACAGCCCCCGCGCAGTCCTCGCTGCGGGCGATGCGCGTCTGATGTCGCTCGGCCTCGACGCCTACGAGGCGGCGGCGGTCATGCAGAACCTCGACGCTGCCCCCGACCCCGACCCGGCCGCGACGAGCCGGCCGGACGGCGGCGAGCCTGCACCCACTGCCAACGGGGAGACGCCACCGGGCGACTTCGAGGAGACGCCACAGCCGGCAGACACCGACACGCCACTGGCCGAGGCCAGCGACCCCCAGCAGCGCCGCGACGACGACCACGACGCCAGCACCGACGACACGCAGCGCACCGCCAACCGGGCGGGCGAGGTTGCCGGCTACTTTATTTTCGGCGGCCCGGCGCTGCTGGTGAAAGGCCTGCTGGCGTTTCTCCGTGGTGTCGTGGGCTTTCTGCCCGGCCGCAGTCGCATCTATCAGAAGATGATCCGGGCAGGGTACAAACAACTCTACAAGCAAACCAACGCGCACGTCGTCGTTGACGCTGTGTATGCCGACGGCGACCGGGTGCCGCGCCCGGCCGAGGTTGACCGCGAGGAAAACAAACTCAAAACCTCGAACGGGGAGTGGTGGACCGTCTCGACAGGGATGGAAAAGCAGTTTGTCGGCGACACGCCCGTCGTGACCGGCGTCGCGGACCAACACGAAACCGTCGACCACGTCGGCGCGCGGGTGGCCGAAGCGGTTGACCTCGGCCCCCGGCGATACACCCCCGTCGAGCAGAGCCGAAACGGCATATCTCCGGCGACAAACGGCGCGATGGCCGACGGCGGCCAGCAACTCGCCGGGACGACCTTCGACGATGTCTGGCTCGACGCCTCGAACCCTGCCCCGGACAACGATGGGTGGATTGTCTCGCTACGCAAGCACTACGAGATGCACTTTGACCGGGCCGGCAGCGAAGAGATGGAGCGCCAGGAAACCCGCGGCGTGCTGTCAGCCCAGGAGCCCGACGAGCGCAGCGAGTGGCTCAAACTACTCATTTTCGTCGGCGGGCTCGCGCTCGGCTTGTTCGGGCCGGCGCTGGCGAGCGCCATCGCTGGCGGTAGTGGCGGCGTGCCCGGCGGCTTCGGCACCATCATGGTGGGGGTGTTGCTATGAGCGGGAACGAGGCCGCCCTCGACGCCGGCGGTGGCGGCTCGTCCGGCGACAGCGACACCGGCGGCTCGACAGGCGACACCGGCGGCACGACTACCACCAGCGCCGCGGCGGGGGTGGAGCGCGCACTGCGGGCCGAACCTAGCCCCGCCGGGCCGACGAGTGTGCCCGACCAGTCCCAGACCGGCATCAGTGGCGTGGCAGCGCAGGACCGCACCCCGCCGCGCGAAGAGTCCGTCAGCGCCACCCAGCGTGCCCGCGAGCAGACCCGGCCAGGGTACGACGGTCCAGTCGGGGCGGGGCCACAGGCGCGCGTGCCAGTCGACGAGCGAGCCGTGACCCCGCCGGAACCCGACTCCACGAGCGGCGGGCCACTCGATACTGTCCAGACGGGCGTTGAGGCCGGTGTCGATGCCGCTGTCCCGGTGCCAGCAAACCCGGTTGATGTCGCCCAAGACTTCGCAACCGACCCGGTCGACGCCACCACAAACACCCTGACAAGCCCCGGAGTCACCGCCGGGACCCTCGCTGTGACAACGGTGAACCCGTCGACGCCGCCACTGAGCCCCGGCCTCGTCGGCCGTGGGGCGCTGTTGGCGGGCAGCGCACTCGGTGCTGGCGTGGCGGCGACGAGCGACCGAGCGCAAACCCTGTTCGGGTCGGAGGGTGACCAGGCTGTGGCCCGCCCCGAGGGGACAATCGCCCCGGAGGCAGAGCCGACCGGGTCGGTGCCATCACTGTCGGCTGGCGAGGTCGGCACACCCGAGAGTACAGACCTCGGCCAATCTGAGCTGACGCCGGGCCAGATTGAGCAGGCACTCCCGAACGAGATTCCGGCCCCGACAGAGCCTGGAACAGGCACAGCAGAGATTCCAGCGCCGGCCGAGCCCGGAACAGGCACAGCGGAGATTCCAACCCCGACAGACCCCGCCGTTGGCTCGGCCGAGATCGGCGCGCCAGGCACCGCGCTCGCGACAGGGGCCACCGTGGGCGAGGGGACTGTGCCGGCCGAGGACCCGTTCGCCCCGACCATCGATGACCCGACTGGGCCGACCATTGAGCAGCCGAACGAGCCAACCATCGACGAGTCGGCCGAGGAGCCGTCAATCCGCCCCGAAGAGCGCGAAGCCTTCCGGTTCCCGGCCGATGGGGCAAGCGAGTCGACCGACTCGACTGATGTGGCTCGGTCCCGGGACCCCGCCCGACAAGCGATTGAGCGCCTCGAAATCGCACAGTCGCCGAGTGTGCCCGACCCCGGTCGCCCGGGTCAAGATATCGGCGACCTGGTTTCAATTTCCTCCGGTGGCGCGGACGCCGCGACCGACCCATCGGTCGACCCGGAGGTCGAAACCCAGCCGCTCGACCAGGGCATCGCAGACCCGGCCGCAACCAGCGCGCCGGACCCACTGCCCCCGCCGGGGCTCGACTCGCAGCCGGAGACCCTGCCGGCGGTGACGACTGGCGAGACAGTCGACGTGCCCGTCGAAACGACGACTGGCGAGCCCTTCGAGAACGTCTACGAAACCGGACTCGGAGAGCCTAACGAGCCGGTCACGCCGCCGGGGTACGACGACCCGGTCGTGCCCGGCCTTGGCACCCCCACCACCACCACCAACACGCCCAACACGCCCACCACACCCGGGCTGCCGCCGTTTAGCGGTGGCGGTGGTGGCGGCGGCCCACAGCCCCCAGCGTTCGCGACGGCCGGCGCGGTGTTCCCGACCGCCATCGCCGGCGTCGGCGAGGTGCTCGGCACCGAGGACAGCGACGATGACGACGAGTTGTTCGGCCTGTTCGGGGGTGTGTGACGAGTGTTCTCTGCTGTCGTCCGGGCCGCGTCGGTGCTCGCGGTCGGCGCGTTGCTCTGGTGGGTGATCGGCTTCGCTGCCGGCGAACTGTTCACCCAGCAGCTCATGCTCGGCGGCGGTATCGGAGACGGTGACGGCAATGTGGTCTGGGCCAGCCGGTTCATGACCTGGTGGCCGGCGATCATCACGGCCTCGGCGGTCCTCATCTTGCTGACCAACGCCATCACCCGGCGGAGGGCAACGCCATGAGTCACGTCAGACGCATCGGTATCGGCCTGACGCTGGCCTTTGCGGTGTTCGTGCTCGGGTTCGTCTTCGACGCCGTCTTTCCGGTGTTGTACGACCTGAACGCGGGCACCGGCGGCCCGTTCGAGTACCGCCCGATTATCCGCGCTACGGTGCCGCTGTTCGTCCCGATGTTCCTGCTCGGTATCACCCTCTGGATCATCTGGGGGTCCGTGCAGGAGGAGCGCCGCGAAAACCGGAGGCGGGTGCGATGAGCGGCGACACCACCGACCCGTTCAGCGCCGCGCCGCCGCTTGAAGAATTGGCGGGCGGTGTCGAGAAACAAGACCTGCTCCGACTCGCCGACGACGAAGCCGAGGTACAGATCGGCGAGCAAATCGAGCTGTCACTGGCCGCGATGGCGGTGATCGAGATATGAGGCGCCGGCGCGCGGTCCTGCTCGGCGCGCTCATCGCGGCGACGGTGCTGGCGATGGGCGCGGTGTTCGTCACCGGGGCCGGCGCGCAAGACAACACGACCAACGTCTCGAACGTCACCATCGACCCGGGCGAAATCCGTGACCCGGACCTGCTGAACATGACGGCGCAAGTCGACGGTAAGAGACTGATTATCGCGGTCGGCACCCACCCAGCGCAGAATTTTACTCGCTTGAACGTGACCGCGTTCGCGCAGGGGAATCGCAGCCGCGAGTTCGTCAACGAGAGTTACACGAGCGACCAGGCGCGGCAAATCACACGGCAGAACAGCACGATTGCCGACGCTGACACCGTGGTCGTCCAGGCAGAGCTGTTCACCAGCGACCGCGCCGAGCCCATCACGCGGCGCATCTTCCTCGGAGACCTGCGGACGCTGGATGTCCCACTCGACAACGGCACCTTGCAGGTGTTTTCGCTGCTCTCGATCATCGCCGTGGCCGGGCTGTTCGGTGGCGCGCTCTCAAGCGTCGGCGGGGTCGTGGTTGTCGCGCTCGCGTGGATGCTGTCGGCGATTGGGTTCCTCTCGATCAGCCCCGCCTTTCTGGCTGCGGCCGGGGTCATCGCCATTTTCCTGGCCGCGGCCAGCCAAACCGGAGGGATACGATGAGAGTGCTCCCCATGCTGGCGGTCGTGGTCGCGATTGGGCTCTCCAGCATCATCCTCGGCGGGTTCGGCCTCCAGTTCACCGACCAGACGACTCTTGAGGACAAACTCGATGAGAAGAGCAGCGAAGAGCGAAACTACGAGCCGGAGGTGAGCTCTGGCTTCCTGTCGTTCGTCACGAACGCAATCTCGCAGGTTGGCGACCTGGCGCGCATCGCGGTGTTTCTCCCCGGGGCGCTCAACTCGCTGGGGCTCCCCGGCCCGGCAGCGAACGCTATCGGCATCGGCGTCCAGTTGACAATCACGCTTGCGCTCATCCAAATCGGCATCCAGTACACAATCAGGTAACCCCATGAGCAACAATCCATTCCCCAACGACGACGAGGAAGAGACCCCGACGCTATTCGGCGTCAAGGAACCAGTATCTGACCGCCCAGACCTCGGGTTCAACGCCCCGGAAGCCGGCTTCGGCGCGGGGGGTGGCGGCGGCTTCGGCGACCTCGGAGCCATCGAAGACGATCTCGTCGCTGGCGGCGGGCTGGGTGGCTTCGGCGATCTTGAAGACGGGGTCGGGTTCGGCCCGGTCGGTGACGGTGACCCCCCAGCAACGCTCGGCCCGCCAGCCGGCGGCGGCATGGGCGGCTTCGGCGACATCGAGGACGGACTCGGCTTCGGTCCCGTTGGCGGCGACGGGCCCCCAGCAACACTCGCCCCGCCCCCCGCTGACGACGGTGGCGGCGGGCTTGGCTTCCCCCCGGCCGGCGGCGGTGACGACGGTGGCGGCGGGCTTGGCTTCCCCCCGGCCGGCGGCGACGCGGACGGCGAGCGAGACGGCCCCCAACTCGCAGACGCCGCGTCGGCGGGACTGAATCGGCTCTCCCGGCTCGCCGACGACGGGCTGCGAGAGTCTGAAGGGCCGTTCGGCGACCGGGTCCGGAAGGCAACGCCGAGGCGCGTGGCCGACGACACGTTCGACACCGCCAGAGACATCGCCGAAGACGACCCCGAGCAGGCCCGCGAGTTAATCGACACCGTGGGCGAGGAGCTCGAAGAAACAGAGGGTGCTGACGCCCGCGAGACGTTCGAGCAACGCATCGACCGGCTCGACACCCAGCGACGCCGGCGGGAAACCGCCGCCTCGGTTGGGGCAACCGTCAGCGGGGCCGTTGGCAGCGCCCGCGAGGCCGTCAGCGGGGCCGTCGGAAGCGTTAGCGACGCGCTCGGCCGTGGCAGCGCCGATGAAGGCGATATGTCGACCGGCCGCGACCCGCGGGCGAGTAGCCGGCCACAGCCGCCCAGCGACCCGCGGGCGAGTAGCCGGCCACAGTCCCCCGATGACGATGAAGACGAAGACGACGAAGACGGCCGGGACCCGCGGGCGAGTAGCCGGCCACAGTACGGGGGGAGCAAATGACCGACGAGAGGGCGGCAGGCACCGAGGAGCACGGCGCAGACACCGAGACAGACGCACAGCCAAGCGACGTCCTGTTTGCCGACGAAGTGGAGGTGATAAAAAGGCGATGAAGAAAAGCGCCCTGAGCGTCCTCATTGCCGTTACGACGGTAGTAATATTATTCGCAGCGGGCGGTGCTGCGCAGACTGATGTCGCCGACCCATCCGGCCCCGGCACGACATCAGTTCACAACTGGACCATCGAGAACGTGACTGATTACGGCAACTCGACACAGGAACTCGACGCCATCACCGTCGACTATCCGAGCGGTTTCAGTTTTGACGGCCTCACTCAGGCCAATGCCACCGTAATAATGACCCGGACACTCTCCAGTGGGAAGGATACCTCTGAGATCTCGCTGAATGATCGCACCTATAGCGGCTCATCCGCGGTGCTGGAACTCTCTGGCTTCTCGCAGACCGACGTGGCCGGGCCAATCGAGATTACAATTGATGGGATTGAGAACCCATCCAGCGAAGGAGAGTACAACGTCTCGTTTATTCTCGACGGCGATAACGGCACGAAAACAGTCGAGCGAAGTCTGAACATCACCGGACAGCCGAACATCGGTGTCGACATCCAGAGCACGAACTCGCCGGTCGGCGCAGGCGAGAACCTGACAGTGACAGCCGCTATCGACAACAGCGGCACCACACAGGGCACACAGACCGTGACCCTCGATTCCGGCGCGCTGGGTGCAACCAGTCAGAACGTAACTCTCGCTCCGGGTGCCGTCGAAACGCGCATGTTCAACATCTCCACGAGCTCCGGAGACACCGGACAGTTCACCGCAACGGTCTCAACTGAGGACGACAACGACAGCCAACCCATCGTTATCGGACAACCGAATTTCGGCGTCACCATCCAGAACACGAACGCACCTATCGGTGTGGGTGAAAATCTAACCGTGACAGCTGCTATCAACAACAGCGGCGCCATACAGGGGACACAGACTGTGGCAGTTGATTCCGGCGCGCTGGGTGCAACCAGTCAGAACGTAACTCTCGCTCCGGGGACCGTCGGAACGCGCACGTTCAATATCTCCACGAGTCCCGGAGACACCGGACAGTTCACCGCAACGGTCTCAACTGAGGACGACAGCGACAGCCAACCCATCGAGGTGCTCGTGAACAGGCCGGACTTTCAGCTGTCCATCACGAACAGGAACACGCCCATCAGGCCGGGTGATACGCTGACCGTCGATCTGACGGTCGAGAACGCAGGCGCGGTAGACAGTACCCAGGTAATCAAACTGGAGAACAGCGGGGCAGTACGCGCGAGTGTGGGTGTGTCCCTGGCCGGCGGGGCGTCAACCACCGAGACGCTCACCTGGGACACCAGCGGCGACGCGGTGGGCGCGGTGTCGACCATCAGCACCGACAACGACAGCCAGACACTCGTCACAACCGAGGACGCCTGGGGGGCGGTCAACACGCAGGATACCGGCAGTCGTGGGCCGGTTGCAATTAGCCCCGACGGCTCGCTGGTGGCCCACGCCAACGGCTCAAACGTGGCCGTGTATGATAGCCAGACCGAGGCGCGGGTCCAGGTGATTTCGGTGGCCAGCAATGGCATTTCCTCGCTCGACTGGCATCCCGACGGCGACCGGTTGGCCTTCGGGACCGTCGGCAACACCCTCCAGGTCTACGATGTGTCGGCCCAGACGCCACTCGATACGCTGAGTTACAGCGGAACCGTCGAAGATGTCGAGTGGTCGCCGGCCGGCGACAAACTGCTGGCCGCCGCCGGCAGCACCGCCTACGTCCTCGATGCCGCCTCGCGCGGGCAACTCCGCACCGAGACCGACAACGGCGGTCTGGGGGCGGTCGCGTGGAGCGGCGACGCGCAACGCTTCGCGCTTGGCGGGTCGCGGGCACAGGTGTTCAAAGTTGGCGGCGGGCAGATTCTTAACGTTGATGTCAAGAACGGCGCCGATTCCGGGCGGTTCGATGGGTTCGTCCGCGGGATGGCGTTCGCGCGCGACGGTACGCGACTGGTTAGTATCCAACAGTCGGTTGGCTCAACTTTCGGGGGGACAGCGAGGACAGCCGGGCGGGTGAGCCTGTTTAACGTCGGTACTGGGGCAGAACTCGATAAAGAATTTACAAACGTGGAGTTCGGTGGCAGTGGTAGCAAATTCGCCGACGTGGCCGCAGACCCCACTGATGACCGGGTCGTCCTCGTCAGTTCAATCCTGCCGACACGAGTCTACACAATCGGTACGGGGAACCTGACAGAGACCGAGTCGTTTGGCGGGCGGGCCGGCAGCGCCGACTGGGCACACTCCGGCCGGTATATTGCTGACAGCGCCGACGCATCGAACGAGGGGACCACCTGGCGCGTCCACACCTCGCGCCCGGTCGTCGACGGCACTGTCACCGACACCAGCGGCAACCCCGTTGGCAACGTCAGCATCGAACTGGCGCAGGGCACCAGCCGCGTTGACGGGATGGTCACGGACAGCAACGGTGCATTCACACTCATCGCACCAGAGGACGGAGCGTACAATCTGACCGCCGTCAAGACCACCGGCAACGAGCAGATATTCGAGAGCAAGCAAATCAGCGTGCCCGAGTCGGGCACGACGGTCCCGTTCACGACGACGCTCATCGGCACCGGCCTCTCCGGGCGGGTGGTCGACGCACAGGGCGACCCGATTCCGTCGGCGACAGTCACACACAACAAGACCGCCAGCACGGTGACGACCAACACGCAGGGGCGGTTCGTGTTCGACACGCAGGCCGGTGGGTTCGCCGTCAGCGCCGATGCGCCGGCGTTCCGCAGCGACACGGCCGCGGTGTCCGTCCAGGCCGGGCAGGTCACCGGCCCGGTTGTGTTGCAACTGCCGGCGGGTGTGTCGGGGCTCCCGATTACCGGGCAGGTGGTTGACCCGCAAGGCAACCCGGTTGAGGGGGCAGACCTGTTCGCCGGCTCGAACCAGGCCGCGACGAACGCCCAGGGCGACTACATCATCGGGGTCGGACAGCCCGGCCAGGTCGTCGTGACGGCGGTCACCGCCATCGACTCAAAGACCCGGACGGTCACGGTCACAGCCCCCAACGGCACCGATGGCGTCGACTTCGTACTCCAGCAGGCCAGCGGCCCCCCGGGTGGCGGCCAGCCCGGCCAAGGCGACCCGCCGGTTATCGAGTCTGTCAACCAGTCAAAAACGATTGTCGCCATCCGGGGCAGCATCACACTCAACGCGACGGTTTCCCACGGGAACTTTTCGACGCCCGGCAGTGAAACTGTCGCCGTTGCGTTCAAACGCTACCGAACCGGCGACCCGGCCACCGACCCCACGCTCGGAAACGCCACGCTCACACAGAACGGCACCGTCTCCATCACCCACCAGGTTGGCATCGGCCCCCGATTCCGCTGGTACGTCGTTGCCCAGGACGCCGGCGGCGCGACGGCCGTCTCGGGTGTCCAAACGGCCGATGTCACCGGAGCCGGCGCGGTGACGCCGCCCGGCGTGGCACCCAATCCGAGGCAACTCCTCGATGGGGACTCCTGGCTCGATAGCCTGCTGTTGCCCTTTGTGGCGCTGCTCGGTGAGACGTTGTTCGCGACGGTGCTCGGCGGCGGGCTGATCACGGCCTTCTGGGTGTATTCGGGCAATGTCGCCTACCCGGCGATTCTGACGCTCCTGCTCGGCGGGGTCATGCTCACGCTGACCGCCGGGGCGGTCGCTCAGGCCGCCCAGGCGCTCATCGTGATCGGGCTCGCGTCGACGCTGCTCGCACTCGCACGGCGATACGTGCTGTAATCTTTAACCCCAACCCGGCAGGGGACACAACACGAAGCAAAGCCTGGGCAGAATTTATGCGGGCGGGTGTTGTAGCGGCGGCCATGTACTGGCGTTGCGAGGCCTGCGAACAGCTCCACACCCAACACGAGATTGCCTGTCTGGTCTGCCGTCACGAGGAGCTCGAACCTGTCTCGGCGGTCGCTGTTGATGATGTCTCCGAAGGCGTTGCCACACCAGAGCCAATGGACAGCAGCGACATTCGGACCGACGGAACGGCAGACGGCGGTGTCGGTACAGGCTCGCCCGACGTGGCACTTGACGGGTCGGTGCAACAAGACTCCGAAGCGTCTGGGGCGCAGGATCGCGAGCGGAGCCGCGGCGTCGTTCGTCGCCTGCGCGCCCGACTGCGCGGGTTCTTTTGAGCCAGCCAACCCGGTTTCAGTTTCACTACACACGGCGGAGTCTTATATCACACCGAACGGAACATCACGGAAGCATGATCACTGACGCCCGTGCGCTCAAACCGGCGTTCGTTCCGCGCGACATAGCGCACAGAGACGGGCCCATCGACCACCTCGCGGCGACGCTGGACCCGCTCACCGCAGAGAACGTCACCATCTTCGGGCCCTCCGGCACGGGCAAGACCACCCTCGCAAAGTACGTCCTCGGGCGGCTCGAACGTGACCGACTCGAGTATCGCTGGGGGTATCACAACTGCATGAGCGAGTCCTCGACGGCTGGCGCGCTGCACAGTCTCGTCCGAGACGCTGGTTTGGGGCGTGATCTCCGCCGAACCGGGACGCCGACCGGGACGTACATCGACCGCATCAGCGAGCGCGAGGAACCGATGGCGCTGGTGCTCGACGAGATTGATATGCTCGACGACCCGACGCTGCTGGTCACGCTCGCGGGCCTGCGAGACGTGTCGCTGGTGACTATCTGTGTCGACTAGGACCGCCTGCACACCGGCTTGGTCGGCGACGAGCGCGTCGACGACGGGAAGTGAGCCCGGTCCGTTCTTTCCATAGTTGCCGAAGTGGTTTGCCGACAGAAGTCGAGCACCCGGTTACCACGCACCGTTTTTTATACTCTCCACCCATCATCGGCAGAATGTAATGATTGTCGACAAGCGTGTCTTCGCTGACGACCATCTCCCGCAGCAGATTCTTCACCGGGAGTGTGAGACAGCATCACTCCTACGTGCGCTCGGACCGACGACCGAACCCCGACGGGGAGACGCCATCATCTACGGGCCGTCCGGCGTCGGAAAGACCGCGCTCACCCGCTCGACAGTCCATCGACTCTCCGAGGAGCGCAGCGTCCAGACAGCCCACGTGCGCTGTCTCGGTGCGTCCGTAGCGACGGTCGCGCGCAAAGTCCTCGAACAACTCCCGGGCCCGAACCCGGCGATGAACACCCCACAGGAAGACCTCTGCCTGATGCTCCGCGAGCGCGTCGACGAGCCGCTCGTAGTCGTCCTCGACGAGGCCGACGACCTCGCCAGAACCGAGGTTCTCTCCCGACTGTTCGATGTTCCCCAGATTTCGGTCGTGCTGGTCTGCCACGATGTCGATAGCTGGCTCGCCGCTGCGGACCCGACCGTTCGAGGCCGTCTCTCCGGCACCGAGATTCCGCTCCGTCGTTATACCGTCGACGCGCTCGCCGACATCCTCGAGGAGCGCGCCCGCGTCGGACTCGTGAAAGGCGCCGTCCGGCGGCGCGTCCTGGAGGCCATTGCCGACGAAGTCGCCGGCGTTGCTCGCGACGGAATTCAGACGCTCCGGGCCGCGGCGGAACTCGCCGGCCGGCGCGAGCGCGACCGCATCGGCGACGGTCTCGTCGACGAAGCTCACGAGGCGGCCCTGCACCGCATCCGCGAGCACAACCTCGCGTCGCTGCCGCTTCATCACCAGGTGCTCTACGAACTGCTCCGCGTCGAGGATGGTCTTCGCGGCGGGGAGTTGCACGAGCAGTACGACCAGGTGGCCGAGGACGTCTACGCCGGTCGGCCGCTGACGCCGGTCAACAAGGGAAGTCGGCGGCGACACCTCCGGAAACTCCGCGACTACGACCTTGTCGAGGCCGTCGGTGAGAACCGCAATCGGGTGTATCAGGTCCTCGACAAGCATGTCAAGCCCGCAGTCGCGCTGGACCTATCGACGCGCACGGAGAGTTCCTCCACCTGAGGGGGAGAGTTACAGGAGGTTTTGATACACAGCCTGCGAATTGAACTTCCGCTGGGACGTTCCCTCAACCGTGGTCGGGATGGAGTGTATGGCTTCAATTACCTCCTCTGGTGTCGGAAATGGGCGGTGGTTCATAACAGAACTCAGGATATCAGCAAGCGCCCCCGACACGAGCGCAGCAGCGAAACTCGTGCCCGTTCTTATTCTCGGTGTCCCGTCCTCGCACGGAATGATGTAGTGATCTGGGGCAAACACATCTGGCTCACCCTGCCTGAACGAGACATTAATATCTGATAGCCGTTCCTTCTGATAGTCCTCACAAGAATGAAACTCTGAACACCCCTGACGAGAACAGAACGGAATGTTCGTTGGTTCCGGTTCCGGCGACAACTCAGAATTACGGCTCCAGTATGCCCCTGGTGGATGGATACTCTGTGGCACCGTTCTATACAGGGAACCTGTCTTCTGCTGCATATCGAACCCACACCGCGTTTCGTAACTGCCGATAGCGATGGTATCAGTACCCAACGCGGGACAGTACAGCGATTTCCTCTCCCCGCCGCCCGCATCGTTCCCCGCGCCAGCAACGACTATCGTGCCGCTGTCTACGACCTCTGATGCGGCTTTGCAGATTCGACAGCGCTGGTTGCAGTCCTCGTGGTGCTTCCCGGCGGAGATATTGACAACCTCTACGCTCCGGTCACGAACGTTCCCCATCGCTTTCAGATAGTTGCTTGGGTTAAACTCCCCACTTTCGATGACGATACGATGGATGTCATAGATTGCTTCAGGAGCGTACTCCGAGATTATGTGCAGTACGTGCTGGCCGTGTGGTGTCGTGAGGACTTCTTTACTGGCGACGTAGTTCTCCTCGACACCAGTCACAATATCAAACAGCTCATCCTCAGGTGTGTATATCGAATCGAGAACCGCAACCGTCAGCGTCTCACCACGCCCCCTCTCGATATTATTGTGATTTATGTCGAGAAATTGTTTTCTACCCACAGATTCGTTAAACGCGCTGATATACTCACCAGAGCGCGGTGTCAGTTTCCCGCCAGAATCTCCATCCCGTCGTCAACCTCGACGCTCTCGATACCGTCGAGATTGCACACCTCAACGACTGCGGTCTGTGGAGTCTCGACGCGAAGACTGTTGAACGGAAGTTGCTCCGTCTCTGTCGCTCCCAACCCCCCAAGATCGGATTTCACGTCCGCCATGTACCCCTCGCGGATTCCGAGCAGAAGCTCGACACTCTCTGAGCCGGCTGGCTCCTGGACGAGAGCGTCGACTGCCTCCGCTACGTAGGGGGTCATACATAGTAATTACTCTGGCGATTGCTAATAAACTTGCGCCTGAGTTTACCTGAAAAAAGCACTCAAATCTTCTTTCCACGCAGTACTCACCTCCAGACCCGGTTATCTAGCACCGTTTTAACTGCAAACCACTCCTCGGTATCTCGTGTATGCCGTCGACAAACGACACCCGGACAGTCTACGTCCGAGGCATGGAGGTAGAGGCAGAGCACATCGAGAACCGGCCGGGCGGCGGGGCCACGCTCGACATCAAGCACCCCGACGGCCGGACTTGGCGCGTCGGCGTCTCCGGGCAGGGGACGGTCACGGAGATCGTGACCGCGTGGGAGGCCGACGGCCAGGTGGTCCCTGCCGAGGAACCCGACTGGCTGGACGACGCGCTGCGACAGCTCGCGGGAGCGCCGGCATGAGCACGGCTGCGGCCACCGACGCGGGTGCAGGCTCTGGCCGCGTATGCGGTCGAACACACAACGGCGAGTATCAAAAAAGGAAAATGAGTTGTCCTACGCGACCGCCAGCGCCTGCCAGCCATCGCCCTGCTGTGCGCTCTCGCGGAGTGTCAGCCCGAACGCACCCAGCTCGTCGAGCAACTGCGGCCCCACCCCATCCGCCCGCGGGCCGAGCAGGATATCGAGTGTCCAGCGGTCGTGTGGGTCTTCGGTGGGCGTCAACAGGTCGACGTGCTCGACCTGTGGATAGGCCCGCAGGATGCCCGCACAGCGACGGGCACGGGTGCGCTGAGCGGCGCGACAGCGACTCATCTCACCGGCCCTCCGGGTGGTACGCGTGGCCGCGGTCGTGGCCCCGCGCGGCGAGCGCGTCGGAAAGCGCGTCCCAGTTCCGCACGTCCTCGAAGCCGACGAGCCGTTTGCCGAGTCCATCGGGCTCGTAGACGAGTGTCCCGCCCGAAACAGGCACGCGCGAGTAGTTGTCAGTCGATGCGCCTTTGTCGGTAGCGTCCGAACCTATCATTGTTCCCTCGGCGGAACACGAGCCCGGCCTGTCTCAGCAGGTCGGGCGCTCGTTTTTTTCGCACCGAACGCCCCCGAGCCCGTGCTCCGTGCAGAGACAACGACCGGCCCAGACAAAAAACTTTTGCCTACGCCAAACAAACATGAGTGATATGCCCCGGGGACGCGACCCTAAAATTACCGGCGAAGACGTGATCGAGTGCGCGAAGACGATCAACGACCCGGCCTTTCTGACGGCCGAGATTGCCGACCGGCTTGACGTGAGTCCCCCGACCGCCCGCGCGCGGCTCGAATCGCTTGCCGAGCAGGGCATCATCGCACAAAAGGGGCATGGCCGCCCCGAAGTCTGGTGGATTCGATGCGACGCCTACTGACGCCTACTAGTCGATGCGGGCGCGGGTCTCGGCAGCGAGGCGGGCGAGGCCCTGGTCGGTGAGGCGATAGATTTTGCGTCCGGAAACCTCCGCAATCTCCAGGTCGCCCCGTTCCTCGAGTTCTCGGCAGATGTCGCGGACGCGCTGGGTGCCGATCTCGACATCGTCGGCGATCTCGCCCGCGAATGCGGCCCGGTCGCGGACTAATGCAACCTCTAACAACACTCGGAGCGGCGAAGTCTTTGGGTCCCGTCCCCGTGGCATACCCGAGCAATGGGTCGGACGGGCAAAAAGTAGCCCGCTGTTAACCCCACCTTTTGTTTTGGCTACCCCAAACTTTTAACCCGCGGGCGGTCATGATTATCGAGCATGGCCGAGACACCCGGCGCTGACGACGTAGGTCGACGAGAACCAGCGACCGGGGGAGCCGGTCGCCGTGTGTCTGGGCCGGAGATCGACCCATGAGTGCCTACGACTCGACCGGCCAAAAAACGGCCGGAACGATTGACGCACAGCCACATGACTGCCCGCACTGCGGCGCGGCCTACGAGGGGGGGGGGCGGTCCCCGCGCGGCCGGCCGTACTGCGGCGACTGTCGGTGTATCATCGCGGGGGAGCGGCCCGAGGGGGCAGAGCGATTTAAACTGCTGAGTTACTCCGCCCTGGGGTCCAACCGATGAGCGAGCTCGATAAGCGAGCGGTGTCGCCGGTTATCGGCGTCCTCTTGCTCGTTGGGATTACCGTGATTCTGGCCGGCGTCGTCGGCGCGTTCGCGTTGAACACCTTCGGCACCACTGAGAGTCCGCCGAGCGCCTCGTTCGAGTACGAGTACAACGACAGCGCGGTCGAGATTACCCACATCGGCGGGGAAGACATCGACGCCGACCAGCTCCGAGTGAGCGGCGACAATCTCTCCCAGGGCGCGTCGCTGTCCGGGTGGAGTGGGCAGGTGAGCGCCGGAGAGACGGCAGTCGTGGAGCGGCAGTCAACCAAAGACAGCTTCGGCCTCAGCATCTACTGGCGGGGGCCCAGCGGCGACAGCAGCCGACTCGCACAGACGAGCGGGGGCGACGCATGACGCGCGACCGCATGGCGTGGGTGGGGGCGCTCGTGGCGCAGAGCGCCGACATCACGACGACCGCCGCCGCGCTCGAGGTCGGCGGCCGCGAAGCGAACCCGATTATGGCGGCCGTGCTCGACGCGGCGGGGTTCCCCGGTGCAATCGGGGTTCACATACTCGTACTCGCGTGCGCGGGCGCGCTGTGGTGGGGCAGCCGCCGGGCTGGGGTGCCGGCAACGGTGCTCGTGCCGACGATTATGGGACTCGTCGGGGCGATTCCCGCCGCCGTGAACGGGGCGCAGCTGGCGGGGGTGGTGGCATGAGCGGCAGCGACGACTGGGGCGTGAAGGTGTCTGTTCGGTTGCCCGAAAAACAGGTCGAGCGCATCGACCAGTCCGTCGAGGCCGGGCACTATCTCTCGAGGAGCGCCGCGATTCGGGCGGCCATCGAGGTCCAGCACGCACGATTGTTCAAACGCGGGCGCGGGCGCGCGCCGCGGGGGGGGCAACGAATGAGCCGGCCAGCGGGGTCGACCACGCGGTCGCAAGAGGGCAGCCCGACAGCCTACGGCGGGCGCTGTGAGGCCTGCGACCGAATGGTCTGGGTGCTCGCCAGCGACGAGACGAGGAATTGGTGCGATGCTCGCTGTGGGCGCTGCGGGCAGATCATCCGCGCCGCCAAAGACGGCGAGCTGGGCAGGCAGACAGCGGCCGAGGTCGTGCGCAATGAGGCGTTTTTCGTCGACCGCGCGCGCGAGGGCGTGGTCGGGTTCGAGGGGGTGCCCGGAGATGAGTGAGCTGATGCTTGACATCGAGACGCTCGGCACGACCCCCGGCGCGGCCATCGTCAGCATCGGTGCGGTCGCGTTCGACTACGCGGCCGGCATCGAGGCCGAGGTCTCGGTGTCGGTCGACCGGCAAAGTTGCGAGTTCGTCGGCCTGCACGTCGACGACGAGACGCTATCCTGGTGGGACAAACAGGACGCCGAGGCCCGCCGCTGTCTGACCGGCGGGCGACCGCTCGACGAGGCCCTCGACGAGTTCGATGCCTTCTACGACGTGGTGGCCCCCGACACCGTCTGGGCGTGCTCGCCGGCGTTTGACTGCGTGCTGCTCGACAGCGCCTATCGCGCGCTCGACCGCGACGTGCCGTGGCGCTACTGGGACCAGCGCGATGTGCGGACGCTCCGTGATCTCCCGCAGTGGCAGCCCGCCGAGCACGAGGGCGTCGAGCACGACGCGCTCGACGACGCCCGCCAGCAGGCGCGCTCGGTCATCGAGACACAGCGACGGCTCCGAGGCCCGGAGGTGCCGGCCGATGACTGAGCGGGTCGTCGAGTGTACCGAGTGCGGGGCTCGCTTCGAGCTGCTCGGGGACGCCGACATCGAGCGGGTGGGCCACTACTGCGGGCTGACCATCCGGCACACCGAGACGCCCGGCCGCGAGCCCGCCCCCGTGGAGGTGGTCGAGGGATGAGCGACCGCTGCCGCGAGTGTGGCGTCGAGCTCGGCGCGGGGTATCTCTGCGACGACTGCGACGAGTTGGAGATCGTCGAGAGCGACTGCTCGGCGGGCTGGCGCGAAGAGGCGCACCATCAGCGTGCGAGCGAGGGGCGCGAGCACGAGTAGGCACACCAATGATTAAGAGCATAGAGCGGCAACTACTGGCCAAACAAAGAACGCAGGCCGAAGAAACGCCGGTTGCCAGCCGGCGGATGGCCTGCCGCGTTCCTACCATGTACACCAACGCACCCACCGACAATAACGTTTACTCTGTCGCACAGCCAGCGAATCAGCCGGCCGTCTCGCGCCGGGGGTGGTCGCCGTGACCGGCGACCCGGCACTCGACTACACCCGACTGCGGTATATCCAGCTCCGCGGCGACGGGTCGAAACTACCACGGTACAGTTGGGGCGGGTACGACCAAGATTTCGACGCGGCCGAGCGCGTACGCGAGCACAACGAGGTTGAGATGTTGCCCGCTGACGAGTGGGGTGTCGTCGACATCGAGGACCCGCCGCACGGGCACATGGCGCTGCTCATCTTCGACGTGGACGTATACAAGGCTCCGGAGTCGTTCGACCCCGACCGCGTCGGTGTACCGACCGACACCCTCGTGACACGGTCACAGAGCGGGGGATTCCACGTGTACTTTGCGGTCAACGGCTGCGAGCGCGGGCAGCTCTCGGAGAGCGACTTCCACATGACGGCTGACCCGGGGTGGGGCATCGACATCCGGGGCTCGGCGGTGTCGATGCACGTCGTGGCCCCGGGTGAGGTTCCCGGGGTCGACACGCCCTACGAGATCGTCAACGACGAGCCGATTGCCGGCGTCTTCCAGCCCGCCGAGGCGGCCCGCCGCATCACGCTCGACGGCGACCCGCTGCTCGCCTTCGAGCCCGATGCCGGGGGCGTCGACTACGATTTCGACGTGCCGACCGAGGCGCCCGAGGAGATGCCGACTTGTTACCATCACGGGCTCGAACTCCGCAAAGCCGCGCCCGACGACCACCCGAACACCCACAAGGTGAACATGCTCACGGCCGCGTGTGGGCTCGCTGCGGGCTACGATGCCGAGGCGGTCGCTGGCCATTTCTGCGGCGAGTGGAGCCCCTACGACGGGCAGACGGACCTCTCGGACAAGGAGACGACCGAGTACCAAATCGGACAAATTGACCGCACGGGCTACAATCCGCCGACCGAGCAGACGCTCCGCGAGTACGGCATTCTCGACGCGGGGGAGCACTGCGACGGCGACTGTCCCATCGAGTACCACGGCCCCCGCGACGACTCGCCGACCCTCGACATCGTGGCCGAGCGCGACGAGGTGGCGGCCGACGAGGCCGCCGCAATTGCCGGCGAGCCGTCAGCGACGACCGACGGCGGTGCCGCGGCAGCATCGCCCGATGGCGACATCCCGGCCATCGACTTCGAGGAGCGGGTTCGTGACATCATCCGCGAGCAGGGCGAGGACGAGATCACCGACCAAACCTGCCGCGACCGTATCGCACACGCGCTGATGGACGAGTACAGTTTTGTCTACCCCGAGGCGTGCGTCGACGGCTGGCTCACGACACAGTACGTCTACGACCCCGACCTCGGCATCTACCGGCCGCGTGGCGAGGCACTCATCGAGCGGGAGCTCGAGCGTGTGGCCGGCGACTACGTGACAAACCACGTCCGCAACGAGATCGTCGAGAAGATCGCGCGGTCCTCGAAGACCGACAAGAAGCTCGAGACCGAACCGCACAAACTCGTCGTCGGGAACGGCGTTCTCAACCTGCACACCGGCGAGCTCGACGAGTACACACCCGACGAGTACCACACGACGCGCATCGACGTGGATTGGCGACCCGGAGCTAGTGAGCCCGACGCCATCGATGAGTTCCTGCACGACGTAGTCGAAGACGACGACGTGATCTCACTCTATCGCCTGATTGCCCACTGCCTCTATCAAGAGTATATCGACGGGAAGGCCGCCATGCTCATCGGGAGCGGCGCAAACGGCAAGTCGATGTTTCTCTCGCTCGTCGAGGCGTTCATCGGCGGCGACAACATCGCCCACCGGGAGTTGCACGACTTCGGCGGCGGTGACGACTACGCGCTGAACAATCTACAGGGACGGCTGGCGAATCTGGCGAGCGAGCTCGGCGACAAGGAGATGCGCCAGACAAACGCCTTCAAGAAGGCCACCGGCCGCGACACCATCGACGCGCAGGTCAAACACGAGGAGCCCGTGACGTTCGAGAACTACGCGACGATGATGTTTGCGACGAACGAGATGCCGACGTTCGCGCAGGACAATCACGCAATCTGGCGTCGCTGGCTCTACATCGAGTTCCCCTACACGTTCGACGCGAGCGACCCCGACGCCAAAGACCCCGAGCCCGAGCGAGCAATCAAAGACCGGGTGTTCACCGAGGCGGAGTTCGAGGCGCTGCTGGTCCGCTGTCAGCGGGAGATTCAGCGGTGGCACGAGGGGACGGGCGACCTCTTCGCCGACGCCATGCAAGCCGAGGAAGTGCGAGAGAAGATGAAATCCGCCGCCGAGCCTGTCTACTCGTTCGCCCAGGTCTGTCTCCAGCGGGCCGACGAGGACGAGGGTGTGCCGACCCAGCACGCACGCGAGGCTTACCGCGAGTACGCCGACGAGAACGACCTACCACGGCTCTCGGAAAAAGAGCTTGGCGAGCGGCTGTGTAACCTCCGAGACTACCCCATCCAAAACAAGAACCGGCGGAACAACGGGACGACCCAGCCGCACTATGTCGGTGTGAGGCTCACGTCGCGGGGCCGGCAGCTGGCGGGCCTCGACGAGCCGGATGGGGACCAGAGCACCACCGATGAGATTGTTGACGACCGGCACATCGTGCTGACGACGTTACGGGAGATGGTCGAGACCCACGACGAGGGGGGCCCCATCCCGCGGGCTGGGCTCGCGTGGAGCTGCGTCAGCGACGAGATGCCGAAGGGGGTCGCCGACCACACCATCGACCGGCTTCTCGAGGAGGGGCAGATTGTCCGCGTCGGCGACGGATTGATGCCGAGCTAACCCCGCTAACCCGGGGTGTGAAGGGTGGTTTTGTCGTCGTAATCGCCAGACGAGAGCCGTCTCCGTCCGTAGGGTGTGAAGGGTGTGAAGGGTAGGGTGGGGGGTACCCTTCACACCGGAAACCGCAAGAGGGCGACGGGATTTCTTCGGGGTGTGAAGGGTGTGAAGGGTACCGCGGAACTTATGGCTCACAAATCAAAGCGAATAGGCTCCTGTAGTTAACAAAAACATCGGCTTTACCCTTCACACCCTTCACACCCCCTCACCAAATCGCCCGACAGCGCGGCGAAAATGGGTGTGAAGGGTAGATGCGGGGCACCCTTCACACCCTTCACACTACTCGCCCTCATCGCGCCCAAACAGCCACCAACGCGCCCGCGTCACGACACCGGCTTGGGCCCGCTCCTCTTCGAGCGTGCGCTCGCGCTCGACGGCGCGGACGAGCTGGCTGTGCTCTTCGCGCTGCTCCAAGATGAGCCGCTTCTCCCGACGGGCCTGTTCGAGCTCCTCCTCGAGGCGCTCGACGCGATCTCGGCACTCCTCTAACTCCCGTGACCGCCGGATGCACGCTCGAATCGCTCTGGCATCAGCGGCATCGGCTGATGGGCGAACTGTGTCGACATGGTCGCTTAGTTCATCATCGAGTGTGACAGTGGTACGCATAGGTGCGCGTTCTATGCGGTGGCACATCAATCTTGAGCAGACGGGCGTCCGACGCGAACCCCCGATTCCCGTCTGTTCTGTGCTGCTCTCGACCGGCTAACCCCGGGTTCAGGCCGGGTTCTGCATGATTCAAACGCCGGATTCTGAGCTTTCGCGGAGCATCGACAGCTCGGGTTCGCGCTCGGCGGCTCGCCCGCCGATATCGAGCCAGTCGACCTTCGACAGTTCCCGGCGCTGCACGGCCGGGCTGTAGCTTCCCCGGTAGTGCTCGAGGAAGGTGTCCATGTTCTCCCAGCCGCCGAAGTCCATGATGAGCAGCGGGTCGTCGATGTCGGCACTCAACAGCGTGGCCCACGACCGCCGCAGGTCGTGCGGCGTGACGTGGCGCCACATCTCGTCGCCGTCGGCCAGCTCCTCGACGACGCTGTCGAGATGGCGCTGCACCCACCGAACCGAGTGGTCGACGAGGCGCGTCTCCTCGCCCTGGAGGTCGGCAACGGTCTCGGCCATCGCCAAGATGTCTTTGGTGGTCGGCGTCTCTCGGTACTCGCTGCCCTTCGAGTGCCATACGCGCACGCGCGGGCCTGCGCTTGTAGATACAAGGTCCTTCGCGGCCACGTCGACGATCTCGCGCACGCGGAGCCCCGACCGGACGCCGAGCGCGAACGCGATGCGCTCCTCGCGGGAGCGAGCTGCCGCGAGCAACTGGTCGGTCTCGTCGTGGTCGAGCCAGACGCGAAAGCCGTCCTCGGTGTCGAATGGTTCGGCGAACATCCGTGTCGTATTTACGAACTTACGCGACAAAAACGCGGGGTTCGGGTGGGCCACAGCCTGGAAACTCGGGACAGTTCGGCCCGCCAGCGTCGCAGAAGGTGGGGGAATGCGACACCGCTCACCTGAACAAGCCGACGCGGAGCCCGAGCCATATCATCACTGTCCAAGCAACGGCTACCAACCCGAAGCCACCAACATCGAGGACGGAGAACCGGGCTGCGGTCGCCCACGCGACTAGGTCTGTCTGGTGTGCCCACTTGACCGTCGGGACGACCAGCTCCCGAACCGTCACCAGCAAAATCAGCGCCGAAAGAAATCCCTGAGCGAACCGCCCATCGTCGCATCCCCCTCCCCAGAGTTGGCAGGTCCGGGCCTCATCGCTGCTCGACCTCCGCCGAACCGCCCCCTCTGACCGCCTCGATAAGCGATTGAAAACTACGCGAGGCACCCCCCACGACCCAGTACAGGAACGCGGCTAAACTGAGTTGAATCACTCCACTGGGGACTGCCGGCGGCACCCAGAGCAGCCACCGATACCAGAACCGACCGATCACATCGGCGACCGCCAGCACCGGGACCACAATCAGAAGCCGGACTAGCGCATCGCCCGCCCCTCAAACCCGGAAAGGTTCTCGACGTACAGCGACACATCAACAATATCACTCGCCGAGTCGGCCGCGTAGGCTTCGCCAATGGCGGCGCTAGCAACGATTGCCGCCAGGACATACACGATAGCAAGCGTTGACACTTGACACGGGCGAAATTCACCGGCAGCCCAGTGGTCCATCACCCACCCGTGGAACGACTCTGCGGCGCTCGGACGCCACAGGAACAACAGGATCGGCGCGGCTACGAGCGCGAATGTATTCAGGTGACTCATCGCTGCTCGACCTCCACGGCCTCGGCGGCGCGCCCGCCGGCCTGCGGACAGATGTTGACCCGCACGCCGTCGTCGTTCTCGCTCATGGGTCGTCGATGTGGTAGCGTGTGTACCCCGCTCGCGCGTTGACAACGACTTTGTCGCCTTTGGTTCCGGGCTGGCTGGCGAGCCGGCGGGCTTCTTGCTTCGCTCGTTTCTGCTTGCGATGCGTCGAGATCACGGCGCCACGTTCGAGTTTGACCTTCCAGCGGTCGCCCTCGAACACGACGTAGTAGGCACGGGTCATGCCATGCCCCGCCCGGGACTCGAACCCGGGGAGATGCCAGCCGGGGTTAGTCGCCTACCGCTCCGTTCTCGACAGTCATCGAACCACCGCCTCCAAGCCGCGTTTGACCGGGAGCCAGACGCCCGGCGGTGTGGCCCTTTTGAAGACCTCGAACGCCTGTTCTGGAATCGAGCGGTCGTACACCTGCCCCCAGTCTGACCGAGCGCCGGGGGCGGTGCCCTCGAGGCCCCATTTCTGTTCAAGCCGGCTGCTGTTCAGGTGGTTGTCGCCGCGCTTGGTTTCGCGGTAGTCGCTGTCGATGTTTTTCTGGTGGTGGACCGTGACCGCCGGCACACTCGCAAAGTCCCACTCGTCGGCGAGCGCCTGCCCGTAAAAGAAATCGACGTGCTCGGAGGAGCCCATCGCCGGGTCGTAGGTGTAGGTCTCGAACACGTCCCGCCGAAATAGGCACGCCTGTGGGACGAACTCGAAGCGGGCGAACGGCACCGGCCCGTGCTCGATGTCGGGGTCGCCGGCGGTTTTGATGATGCTGTCGCCGACCACCTCGAGGTTTCGGGCCCCCGACCTGATGATGTCCCCCTCGACGAGCCAGCCCGCCGCGCCGCCGAGGCCCCCGTGCGCGTCGAGTACATTGCGGAGCACCCGCAGGTCCCCCTCGCGGACAAACCGCATATCGCAGTCGCCCATCCAGAGATAGGGCTCGTCGGAGCTGTCGACGAGCGCCCGACGACACGCCCCGATACCCACGTCGTGTTCGAGATGGATAGTCTCGAGCTCGAACGGCCACGACTCGCGGTAGACCGCGCGGTCTTGGTCCGGGCCGTTGTCGGCCACGTAAGCGGTCGTTACGTACTCGGGGACGGAGTCGAGAAACTCCCGAAGCCCCTGCTCGCGCGAGTACATGGGCACCCGACCGCGATCTCAGTCATGCCACATCACCTGTCCCCGGCCGTTGCAGCGTTGACAGAGCCACACGTCCCAGGCACTCTGTGCGTCGACCCCGCGCACGGCACAGTCGGGACACTCGAGCTCAGCCATCGGCACCACCTCCGGGCGCGTCGTCGCTCTCGCGGAGCTCGTGCAGCGCCGGGACCGCGACCACCGCCAGCGCCATCAAGCCGAACCCGCCGCAGTACATCGCCCAGTCATACAGGTCCTCGCGGTAGAACTCGGAGTAGATGATCGCCAGCACACCCCAGAGCAGCATCACCTCGGCAAAGTGCAGCGCAAGCCGGGCACGGAGCCGGTGGTCTGAGTGGAACCGCGTGTGCAGCTCGTCCAGGCTCGGCGTCATGCGCCACCTCGCTGCTCACCCGGACACAACGCCGGACACCCTCTTCCCGGGGGGGCGTGATACGTAGCCACTTCGTCACAATGATCGCGCGTGCGTACCGTCACGATCTCGGAGCCCCTGCCGGCCGACAAACCGACGGACTCGCGCGCGCTCGCGCCCGCGCCCCCGCGTACACGAATCGGTTCGTAGGCGGGGCACACACACCCACGGGGGGAGGGTCCGGCCCGTCTCTGTACGCAGTCAGACAACATTGTCAGGCAACACCTCGCTGTGGGCCTGTGCGAGTAGTCGTTTGACACGTTTGCTTTTTTGAGCGCCGATGTCGAACTCGGTCGCTATCTGCTGCCGGTCGAGCACCGTCTGGGCACCGCCGTTAATCTCGCGTAGATACTCGGTCACGCCCTCGCCAATCTCGTCGGCAATCTCCGTTGCTGTCGGAGGGCTGTCGTCGTCGCCGCTGTCCTCACCCGACAACTCGGCGATTGCATCCTCGTAGGTGTCGCGCTGGAAGTCGGCCTTCTGCTCTTCGTAGGGCTCGACCAACGCTTCCGGCGGCGGCCCGATTTTGATGGAGCGGATTTTCCGCGTGCCGATCTTCGGGAACGGGGTCTTGATGCCGCCACCTTCGCCCCGCTTGGGCTCGACCCACTTCCATTTCGCCCGGACGAACTCGTCGTCCTGCTTTCGAAGCAGTTCGATGAGCGCCTGGAGTCGCCCCTGTGTCTGACTGTCGAGTTCGCCCAGCCGCGGCAGCGTAAAGAGCACGCCGATGTTGTGACTCCGAATCAACTGTAACGCCTGGTTCGCCTGGACTTGCCCGCGCTCTTGCCAGGTGCGCGCGCCGAACGAGACGCCGGCCTCGTCGACGACGAACATATCACCAGCCTCGTACTCGTCGCGTTGCAGAATCTCTAGCAACTCCGCGGGGCCGAACAGCACCTGCTCACTCGAAAACCCGGGGTCGATAGCGCTGGCGATTGTCATAGCGCTGTGGGACTTACCGACGCCCTCACGGCCGACGCAGACGCCGACAAAGTGCTGGTTTCGCGTGTGCAAGCGGTCCCAGACGCTCCGCAGAATCCGCTCGACGGGCGCTGTCGGGGACCGGACTGGCTCGGGTGGAGTGCTGGCGTCGGTGCTCATACTTGCAGGATGTGGTCATCGTCGACCAGTTGCTCGCGCTCTTCGACGCCGGGCTCGAAGCCGAGCTCGTGGGCCAGGTCATCAAGTTCGTAACTCGCGCCCAGCAACTCAGCGGCGCTTGCCGGCAGGACCAACTCAGATTCCATCTGATACCGGCCACCCCGGCGGACCTCCCGCTCGTCCTCGTGCATCTGGATACGCCTCGGTAGCCGCTCAAGCGACTCGCTGAGATGGTCGGGGTTGTGCCAGCGGTCTTCGACACGATAGCGGAAGGGCCGAATCGCGGCAAACACCGACAGCACGGCGGCACCGAACAGCAGTTTATCCCGCTCGCCAACATCGCCGAGCGCGCGCCGGTCTTGAAACTGCTGGCGGCGGGTGTGCATCGCGTCGAGTGCGCTCTGGATGCGGTCGGCGGTGCGGCGTTCGTGCTGGTTCGCAAACGGTTTGCCTTCGTCGTAGTTCATGAGTCGGCCCCACCCCCGATACGCCGGGCCTGCACGTAGATCAGCGCCGGCAGCCACGCCAGCGCCGCGCCCAGTGCCCGCATCGGCCGGAACTCGTCGGCGTGGGGGTGCATCGCCAGCGCACCAAAGGCCAGCAGCGCCACGACCAGGTAGAACGCCGCCGCGATGACGACCGCCTCAATCATCGCTGTCCCCCCCGCCGACGGGGATGACCACCTCTTCCCGCTCCTGGTCGTATTGCACAGTCACCTCGTCGCCCGCGGCCAGGCCCTTCGCGTCGACGATTGATTTCGGGACTGTTGTATAGACGCTCTTGTCGCCGTTCGAGTAGAGCGTCCGCGTGTCGATCTCGACTAACCGCCGGTCTTGGAGCGCGCACATAGTTTTGAGGGTGGGTGTCGAACTTCCCATACGCTGATTAGTACGTCGCTAGTAATAAATGCATAGACAGCCATTAAGACGGTTGTTAAGCGGGGGATGGGGGTGTGTGTGAATCTGTCGTGGCCCTTAGAGTGTGCGCTATGTTACATCACGGTGTGATGTTTGCCAGTGGCCCATCACGACACCAGCACAGTTGTACC
>Ga0207414_1000193_pt1 | contig 30149 bp, 24 predicted proteins | sample PonA231FremontCA_2_FD_187269 | JGI IMG/M metagenome (GOLD analysis project Ga0207414, IMG submission 187269) | Marine sediment microbial community from Fremont, CA, USA - Pond A23 Sediment 1 (SPAdes) | ecosystem: Environmental > Aquatic > Marine > Unclassified | place: USA: Fremont, California...
TGCCGTACATGATGGTCCGGGTATCCGTCAGACTATATTTTTCAAAGGATGTCCGCTCTTATGTTGGTGGTGCCACAATCCAGAAAGTCAAATTTACGAAATCGAACATTACACAAAAGAAAAGACGTTGGACGGTAAAGTTTTCAAGAAAAATGAGTCGATAGGTTATAAGGTTGATTCAGAGGAACTTTATGGAATTATAGAAGGGGATACCCTCTTTTATGATGAATCTAATGGCGGAGTGACTTTCTCAGGTGGCGAACCGCTTATGCAGCTCGATTTTCTTCAGGAAATTACCTCCCTGTGTAAAAAAGCAGGGATTCATACAGCACTGGACACTTCTGGTTATGCTCCACAAGAAGATTTCTTTAAGATATTGAGTAATATCGATCTTATTTTATTTGACTTAAAGATTATAGATGAGGAACTCCACAAAAAGTATACTGGTGTTTCAAACAGGGAAATATTAAATAATCTGAAAATGCTTGATGAATCAGGGAAACAAGTAAGAATTCGTTTTCCGGTTATACCCGGGATAACAGATACCCAACAAAACATTGAAGATGTCAAATCTTTTCTTTCCCGGCTTGAAAAGGTTAATGAAATTGATATTTTGCCCTATCATGATATCTCGAAAGGGAAATATAAGCGTTTTAATAAGGAAAATAAAATGGGAAATATCTCTTTAGGCACCGATATAGAACAAAAACTAAAAAACGAATTTGAATCTATTCATTACACGGTAAAAATTGGTGGATAAAAAATATTTTAACTATGAACCAACGCATACAAAAACTCAGAGAAGAAAGCCTTAAAGCTGTGAATTGCATATCAGCAGAAAGGGCTTTGCTTGTAACGGAATTCTATAAGCACCACAAAAACCTCGAAGGATCTATACCTGTCCAAAGGGCAAAAGCTTTTGAGTATATTTTGAATAATAAATACATATGCATTAATGACGGAGAATTAATAGTAGGAGAACGTGGCCCCGCTCCTAAGGCTACTCCCACCTATCCAGAAATCAATCTACATACTCCTGAAGATTTGGATACATTAAATGACAGACCTAAAGTTTCTTTCAGGGTGGATGACAAAACACGAAAAGCCTACAAGGAAGTTATTATTCCTTACTGGACAACCAGAACCCAACGCGAAAGAATATTTTCGCAGGTTGATCAGTCATGGATTGATGCTTACCATGCAGGTGTTTATACAGAATTCCAGGAACAAAGGGCTCCAGGACACACTGTTGCAGGGAAAAAGGCTTTTCAGAAAGGTATGTTGGATATCATCGAAGATATCCACAACTCACTCAACCGGTTGGATTTCCTGAACGACAAAGAAGCTCAGGAAAAAAGGCAAGAACTAAAAGCCATGGAGATCGCTGCCAGAGCAATAATTCATTATGCAGAACGCCATAGCGAAAAGTTGAAAGAAATGGCTCATCAAATTGACGATGATCAGCGTAAAAAAGAGTATTTAAACATGGCTGAAGTCTGTCATCGAGTACCTGCGCATGCTCCTGAAACATTTCACGAGGCACTTCAACATTATTGGTTTATACATTTAGGAGTGGTAACAGAACTGAATCCATGGGATTCTTTCAATCCGGGAAGACTTGATCAGCATTTATATCCTTTCTTTAAGAAAGAATTAGAGGAAGGTACGCTGGATAAAGAACAGGCAAAAGAATTACTGGAATCCTTCTGGATAAAATTCAACAATCATCCATCTCCTCCGAAAGTAGGTGTTACAGCCCAGGAAAGCAATACTTATACGGATTTTGCATTGATAAATTTAGGAGGTGTTGATGAACGGGGACAGGATGCTACAAATGAACTAACCTATCTGATTCTCGATGTAATCGAAGAGATGCGCATATTACAACCCAGCTCTATGGTTCAAATCAGTAAAAAAACGCCTGACAGACTGATAAAGCGAACAGCACAAATCACCAGGACAGGATTCGGGCAACCCTCTTACTTCAATACCGATGCTATTATAAAAGAACTGCTCCGGCAGGGCAAAGAGGTTGAAGATGCGCGAAACGGCGGTGCCAGTGGTTGTGTAGAGACAGGTGCTTTCGGAAAAGAAAGCTATATCCTGACAGGTTATTTCAACCTGAATAAAATATTTGAAGTCACCCTTTACAATGGAGTCGACCCCAGGTCAGGCAAAGAGATCGGGCTTAAAACAGGCAATCCCGTAACATTCAAGAATTTTGACGAACTGTTCGAGGCGTTCGGAAAGCAACTCAACTATTTTGCTAAGATAAAGCTCAAAGGCAACAACATCATTGAGAGCCTGTACGCAAACTTCATGCCTGTCCCTTTTCTTTCCCTGATCATTGATGATTGTATTGATAATGGCAAGGATTATAATGCAGGAGGAGCCAAATATAACACCAGCTATATTCAGGGGGTTGGTATTGGAAGCCTGACCGATAACCTCACTTCACTAAAATATAACGTTTTCGATAAGGAAAAATTCAGTATGTCTCAATTGATGGAAGCCCTGGATAACAATTTCGAGAACTATGAAGAGCTTCGTTACGATCTGGTATATAATACACCAAAATATGGAAATGACGATGACTATGCCGATGAAAACACTCTGAAAATTTTCGATGCCTTCTATGAATCAATCAATGGCTTTCCAACCTCAAGGGGAGGAGTATTCCGAATTAACCTGCTGCCGACCACTAGTCATGTCTATTTCGGAAGTGTAATCAAAGCCATGCCTGACGGCAGGAAATCCGGGGTGCCCCTGTCTGAAGGTATTAGCCCGGTGCAGGGTACAGACAGAAAAGGTCCTACTGAAGTGATCAAAACAGTTGCTAAGATTGATCATATTAAGACAGGTGGTACATTGCTCAACCAAAAATTCAGTCCATCTTTCTTTAACGATGAGGAGGGCATAGAAAAGTTCACCAGGCTCATCAGAAGCTATTTTAGAATGGACGGACATCACATCCAATTCAATGTGGTTAATGCCGACACATTGAAAAAGGCTCAAAAAGAACCCGAAAAATATGAAGATCTAATTGTACGGGTAGCCGGTTACAGTGATTATTTCAATGACCTTGGAGAAGACTTACAAAACGAAATCATAAAACGTACTGAACATGAAACAATGTAACAATTTTATTGCATTTATTGTCTTATCGGTAATCTTCATACTCCCTGAATCTCTTCACGGGCAGGAAAAATTAAAGGATTACCAAAGAGCTGAAAAATTTATACACTTCAATGTGGAAGATCAGGTTTATAATCTTCGGGTAAACCCTCAATGGATAGAAAACGATTCCAGGTTCTGGTTCAAAAAAGAGAAAGAGAAGGGCCATGAATACCTAATGGTTAATGCGGAGAAAAATCGGATCGACCCTCTCTTTAATCATCGAAAGTTGGCCCAGTCCCTGTCAGCCAAACTAAACAAAAATGTGTCAGCTGATTCACTGCCTCTTGAGCAGCTTAAATTTGAAAAGAAAAAAGAACGTATTCGTTTTCAGACGGATGCCAATGAATGGCTGTGGAATATGAAAGCTCAACAGATAAAAAAGGCATCTGAGCCCTCTTACGGCAAAAAGGAATCCGTCTCTCCAGACAGCAGCTTTGTAGCCTTCATTAAAGACCACAATTTATATGTTAAGTCTCTGAAAACCAATGATACAACTCAGCTTACTACAGACGGGAAAACCCGTTATGATTATGCAGTAGCAGATTCATGGTATAGCATTAAGGATGAAACAACCGACAAAGATAATTACAATCCCAAAATATGGGTGAAATGGTCCCCCGACTCTAAGAAACTGATTACTCACAAATTGGATAGAAGGGAGGTTGGGAAACTGTATTTGTATCAGTCACTCCCGGATACAGGTATGAAGGCTAAAGTTTATTCTTATGAACGACCGCTTCCCGGAGAAGAAGCCAAGAAATATGAATATTATATTTTCGATGTGGAAAAAAAAGAAAAGACAAGGGTAGATATTCCCCCTTTTGCTTCTTTCCTTTCCAATGTAGGACCTGAATGGACCGAAAACGGGGAAAAGATTTATCTGGCCCGTTTCAATAGGGGCTACAAAAGCATAGACCTTTTCTATATTGATCCGAAAACTGGGCAAACGAAAACAATTGTTCAAGACTCCTCTGATACTATGGTTGAATACCAGATGATTAATTGTGAAGTTATCAATAACGGGGAAAAAGTATTGTGGACCTCGGAACGTGACGGCTGGAACCACATCTATCTTTATGACGGAAACGGAAAGCTGATAAATCAAGTCACAGAAGGAGAATTTGTAGTGCGGGATATCAGATATATAGACGAAAAGACAGGTGCTGTTTGGTTTGTAGCAGGAGGGAAAGAATCCGGACGTGATCCTTACTACAGACATTTATACAAGGCCAAATTAGATGGATCGGAAATGAAGCTGCTGACAACTGAACATGCAGACCATGATATTAGTGTAGGAGAAAATGGGAAGTACTTTGTGGATACCTATTCAAGGGTCGATTTAAAGCCGCATAGTGTCCTTCGTCGCATGGATGACGGGAAAATAATCCGGGAAATTCAGCAGGCAAATGTGGATAAACTTGAGTCTATGGGATACAAGCCTCCAAAAATGTTTAAAGTAAAAGCCAGGGATGGCAAAACAAATATTTACGGGGTGCTCTACCTTCCTTCAGACTTCGATCCAGATAAAAAATATCCGGTGATTGACGCGAGCTATTCAGGACCGCAGGCTGTATATACACCTAAAACATATACAGATGCAATTTTCGATAGCAGACTTCCCCTTGCGGAGCTCGGGTTTGCAGTTATGACGGTTGACGGAATGGGCACAGCCATGCGTTCCAAAGCCTTTCACAATGTCTCATATAAAAATCTCGGAGACATAGGGGCACCAGATCATATCGGAGCCATCCGCCAGCTAAAAGAACGTTACGACTACCTGGATACCAATAACGTAGGTATCTATGGACATTCTGCCGGAGGATACGATGCAGCGCATGCATTGCTTATCAGACCTGATTTTTACAAAGTCGGCGTATCCTCTGCGGGCAACCACGATCAAAGGATGGCCAAAGCTTGGTGGCCAGAGCAATATATGGGTATGCCGGGAGATCACTATGCTGAGCAATCTAATCTCAATCTGGCCGGTAACTTGGAAGGAAAATTGTTGCTCGTACACGGGGATATGGACAATAACGTCAACCCAGCCTGTACATTCAGATTTGCAGCAGAGCTGGTAAAACACAATAAAGATTTTGATCTGCTGATCATCCCAAATAAAAATCATGGAGGGTTATACGACAATCCCTACTTCATACGTAAACGTTGGGATTACTTTGTAAGGCATCTGATGGACAAAGAACCGCCAAAAGAATACAATATCGAACAATAATAAAAATTATAGGAGGTTACAATGTTTTCACAAAATACATATATTGATCGAAGAAATAAGCTCAAAAAACAATTCAGTAATGGACTACTTTTTTTCTTTGGAAACGATGAGAGTCCAATGAGCTTTGCAGATAATTTCTATCCATTTCGTCAGGACAGCACCTTTCTCTACTATTTCGGACTCGATAGACCTGAACTATATGCTGTCATGGATATTGACGAGGGGAAAGATTATATTTTCGGAAACGATTTTACCATGGATGATTTTGTATGGATGGGGTATCAACCGACTGTGAAGGAACAGAGTAAAGCATTTGGCATAGAGCATACAGGCACGCTTGATGATTTGTACAATCTGCTTACCAAAGCCCGCCAGCAAAAACGGCCGATACGTTTTCTTCCTCCTTATCGCCCTGAACATAAGATTAAATTGTTTAAGATGCTGGACATAGTACCGGGCGAAGTTTCAAATAGTGCTTCAACAGAACTCATAAAAGCCGTGGGAGAACAACGCATCATCAAAACAAAGGAAGAAATAGCTGAAATAGAAAAAGCCGTTAATGTTAGTGTTGATATGCACAAGATAGCCATGCATACTGCAAAACCCGGGATGAAAGAAGCTAAAGTCATGTCCAGGGTTCACGAAAAAGCATTGGAATCGGGAGGCAATATATCATTTCCTATTATAGCAACTATCCACGGTGAAACCCTACATAATCATTATCATGGCAATACAATAAAAAGCGGAGATCTATTCCTTTTGGATGCAGGACCGGAAACACTATTGCATTATGCAGGAGATCTGTCCAGTACTTTCCCGGTAGATGCCACATTCACTGAAATTCAAAAAGAAATCTACCAGGTTGCTCTGAATGCTCATGAAGCAGCGCTCGATGCCCTGAAACCAGGGAAAAATTTCAGGGAGGTACATCTGGAAACAGCCCGAGCCGTAGCTGAAGGCATGAAAACCCTTGGTTTTATGAAAGGCAACGTGGATGATGCTGTAGAAGCAGGGGCGCATGCACTGTTTTTCCCTTGCGGCCTGGGACATCTTATGGGACTGGATGTACACGACATGGAAAGTTTCGGTGAAGAGCATATCGGATATGAAGGACGACCAAAAAGTAAACAGTTTGGCTTAAAGTCTCTAAGATTGGCAAGACCACTTAAGCCTGGTTTTGTAATTACCATTGAACCAGGTGTTTACTTTATTCCCCAGCTTATCGATGCCTGGAAAGCTCAAAAGAAAAACGCGGAATTTATTAATTTTGACAAGGTGGAAGAATACAAACATTTCGGGGGCACTAGAAACGAGGAGGATGTACTGATTACAGATGAAGGTTACCGGGTTTTAGGGAAGCCCCTTGCTAAAACGATTGAAGATGTTGAGAAAGAACGAAGCAAAGCATTTTAGCATTACTCTACTCCACCATTAGGTGGTTTTAACTTCCGAAAGGTTATTGGATAAATTGAAGGTGATAATAGGTGAAGAAGTTAAAGTGTAACCTCCTTGAGGTTCCTTCCTGAACCCTTTTGAAACAGCCTTATTTATTTGTTAGTATACCTTATTATTTTGGAAGGAAGTTATAATTAAAAAAGATTTATATTACGATTAAATATATTTTCACGGTAAAGTGTAAATTTGAATATTTAGATTAAAAACCAAAAACGCCTTTGATGATGAAAATAAAACATCTACACGGCATACTGTTATTTTTTAGTACGATTTTTCTGATACTTATTCTGTTTTCTTCATGCCGGGAAGAAAAAGGAATTTCCCATTACACTGAGAATTTGCCACAGTCCAATGTCAATAATATTCAGATAGAATTAGAGTTTGAACAACCTGTAGATCATGAACAACCTGACGGACCGAAATTCACACAGCAGGTGGTACTTAATCATGTGGGGTATGACCGGCCCGTAGTGGTATATATCGAAGGCTATCAAATGTACTCCAAAAAGCGAGGGGAACTTGCAAAGCTATTGGATGCCAATCAAATAACGATTGAGCACCGGTATTTCGATGATTCAAAGCCTGACAGCCTAAATTGGGAGCATCTGAACATCTGGCAGGCAGCTACCGATCACCATAAAGTTATACAGGCATTCAAAGATTTGTATCAGGGCAATTGGGTTTCCACAGGTATCAGTAAGGGCGGACAAGCTACTATGTATCACAAAAGATTCTACCCCGGGGATGTGAAGGCTAGTGTACCCTATGTTGCACCTCTTAATTTCTCAGACGAAGACAAAAGGGTTTATGCTTTTCTTGATTCTGTTGGTACAGAAGCTTGTCGTCAAAAAATAAAGACATTACAGGAGCAACTATTTGAACATAAGGATCAGCTTCTTCCCAAATTCAGAAAATTTGCTCAAAAGAAAGATTATCAATTCTCCATGGGAATTGAGCGTGCTTATGACCTGAACGTACTAGAGTATTCTTTTGCATTCTGGCAATGGGGAGGATTCACCTGCAAAGATATACCCGATAACAAAGCTACGCCACAAGCACTTTTCGATCACTGGACAAAGGTCACCTCAGGATCTTTTTTTGAACAGGACGAAATTGAGAATCAAAGACCATTCTTCTATCAGGCGATGACCCAAATAGGGATGTATGGCTATGAAGTAGAACCCTTTGAAAAATATTTGCCGGACACCAGCAATATCACCTTTGAGTTCACGCTCCCCGAAGATGTTGACGCTTCTTTTGACAGATCGGCTATGAGAGATGTCAATCAATGGCTTAAAAAGAACGGAAACAATATGCTTTATATCTATGGCGAAAATGATCCCTGGTCGGCTACCAGCTTCAAACCCTCAGCGCAAACAAATGCAGTCAAGATGGTTAACCCGGGAGGTTCTCATAGGACAAGAATTGAGAGTTTTCCCACAGAAATGAAAGACAGTATCTATACGGTACTGGAAAAATGGCTGGACGTAAAAATTAACGGCGAGCAAAACACAAATAGTTAAATATTAAACATCACAAAATTTTCAGGGGCGAAACTTAATTAATTAATATACAAACAGAAAAACCTAATTTCCATGAAACGATTTATCATTCAAATGACAATTTTAGTGCTAGGGGTACTATTCATTACCCCTGCCGATGCCTGTACAATAATTGTAGTAGGCAAAGAAGCATCAAAAGACGGTTCAGTAATCATTTCTCATACCGATTGTGGAGATGATAGCCGGATACGTGTTGTTCCCGGCAGGCAGTTTGCTGAAGATGCAATGGCTCCTGTTCATTGGGGTATTCAAAGAGTCGATCTGCCTTTAGATGATTTTGGTGAAGTGATAGGACATATTCCTCAGGTTGACGAAACATTTACTTATATTCATTCTGCTTATCCACACATCAATGAGCATCAGCTTGCCATAGGTGAAAGTACTATGAGCATGCGTGAAGAGTTGAAATTTGACCGCGAAGAAGGAGAGCAAATTATGACTGTAGAGCAGGCTCAGGCCTTTGCCCTGCAACGCTTTAAAAAAGCAGAAAAAGCTGTTAAATTTATCGGAAAGCTGATGGAGAAATACGGCTTCTTACCTTCCTGCATAGGAGAATCAGAATCGTTAGTGATTGCTGATGCAAATGAAGCATGGATTTTTGAAGTTCAGGCTGTAGGAGCAGGATGGGAACGTGATAGCGGTGAACCCGGAGCAATTTGGGCGGCTAAGAGAGTACCTGACGATCATGTTGTAATGTTACCAAATTGGAGCATTATTAAAGATATTGACACCACAAAGTCAACATGTATGGCCTCATCGAATTACAAATCAGCTGCTATAGAAAGAGGTTTCTATAACCCTGAAACTGACGGAGAATTTATCTGGCAGGATGTTTATTCACCGACCCCGCGAGAATGGGCAATGTCCAGATTTTGGTTGTTTTATAGTGAAGTAGCGCCAAACTATACCGATTGGCCAAAAAGAGAACTAAATTCTCCTTATGATACTCAAAATCCTTACGTCCAATATGTAGAAGATTTATCAATGTATCCGTTTTCTCTAAAACCCGAAATGGAGTTGGGTGTAGCGGATGTTATGGAATTTCAGCGTTCTGTTTTTAAAGGGACAATTTACGATATGAGTGAAGACCCGGATTGGTATGTTCCCGGTGAAGACGGTAAAATGAAAAAAAGCCCGCTGGCTACGCCTTTTCCAAGGAAAGAGATGCAAAAATTACTGGATATTACGCATAGGCGAAATGTTGCCAGAGGTGGTTACGGAATGATCTGTCAGCTTCGTTCATGGCTGCCGGATCCGGTCGGTGGTGTTTACTGGGTGTACCAGGACAATCAAACAATAGGCCCTTATGCACCTGTTTATGCCGGAGTGACTGAAATTAATCCTTTGTACAAAACTTATGATCCCGATGAATTCAGCGATGAATCTGCAAGGTGGGCATACGATTTTGTTGATAATTTAATGTATCTGAAATGGCAGGAAGCATGGAAAGATGTGAAACCTGTCAGAGATTCTATTGAACAGGCGACATTTGAAGAAATGAAGAAAATAGACCAGAGAGCGGCTGAAGCTTTTAAGGAAGATCCTGAAAAAGCCAGGCAGATTATAACCAATTATTCATCACAAAAAATGGATGAAATGGTTGAAACGTATGAAGATTTGCGCTATGAGTTGATTATGAAATATACCAATAATAAACAGGGGATTAATTTCTAGAAGATATGGTTTAGATGTATTATGCTCTGCCAGTGTTTCTTAATATTGGCAGAGTTTTTTTTGCATAAACGCTGACAGGCCCTTAAAGGCGCTGTCAGCGTTTTCTCTTCGCTGCCGACTGCTTTCTCATTATCAAATTGATAGCCTTTTTTAATATTTGCCACTACTTCTGAAGTTGCCTATTTAAACTCCACCCTCACTTTAAAAGGTTTCGGTGATTCGTTATCATTATAATTATCTATAAACTTGATGTAGTACTCGTTTTTTGTATCTGGTATGTTAAGTTCTGCAGGAATCTCCTCCCAATTGCCGATTTTTTGAAGTTTGTTCTTTCCTGTTGTGTCCTTCATGGCTAAGTGCACTTCAGGAGTTATTTCTTCATAACCTTTTGCTTTTAGACTAAGTGTCCCGGATTTTTGAATATTTAATTTATAGATATCTATATCACCCTTTGGGAATATTGCGATATCCAGTGTGTCGGGAACATCAACTGTTTTGGCATCTTCGAAATTGTTATTTGGTTCTGCTTCGTCCATTTCCGGTGTAAATTCAATCTTCCAGTCAAATAATTTATCCGATTTAGCATCATTGTAATTATCAAGAATATGAAAGTAATATTCTCCAGGCTCCGAAACTGCTGCTGAATGAGGCAACTCGCCATAGTTTCTGAAAACATCTATTTTGTCGCCTTCATATTCGTCATAATTTGCATATCTTGTTTCAAGTTCAAGTTCATCCGGGACATTTTTTGCTTTTACTGTTACATAACCCGGCTCATCAGTCTTGAATTTGAACCAATCGGTATCGCCGACCGGATAAATTGCAGATTTGTATTCCTCGTCAAAATTGACTTTTTCTGCTTTTTTTGGAGAGTTATTGGGTTCAAAATCATCGAATTCTTCTACAAAGGAAAATTTTACTTCAAATTTGTCTTCCGACATTGCATCGTTGTAGTTATCAATTATGGCTATGTGGTAGGTTCCCTTTTCATTAATGGCTGTAGCAAAAGGAATTTCTGTCCACGATTTCATAAATTCATTCTCATTGCTTTGCCATTCTTCAAATATCGTAATGGCTCCTTCGGGTTCTAATGCTTCGGGCACATCTTTAGCCATAATCTTTAAATATCCCTGCCCGGGAAGCTCAACGCTATACCAGTCTCTGTCACCTTTTTCATCAATTTTCATTTGAAAAGGTTCGTCAAGCTTAACAGCATTAGCCTCTTCAATTTTATCATTGGGCTCACCAACATCTACGCCATCACCACAAGAAAATAAAGTAAACATACCAATGAGTAATAACAGCAATGGGATTAAGTTGTAACGTTTCATAATAAAGTCCTCTAATTCGGGTATTATAGTTATCATGATTTGTGACTCCCCGTTTTAAGACACAATATTCTAATGTATTATTTATCTACAAGTTAAAAAAAATGAATGTGAAATGCTATAGGTGTATTTTTAATTTACATGGCCGAATTTTCCAATGAGGCAGGAGATTTTTATACATTTTTCCGGTAAATATAGTAACCAGCTTCAGAAGGGTGGTCTTTGGCCCAATCATTCATGTGTTCTTTCCGAAGCAGGTTAATCATTAAAAAATCTCCTCCAGCTGCTGCAATGAAAAAGATTCCAAACAACAGCCAGCTCAGAAATCCATACATCAAACCAGCTATTATCGGAATAAAACCAAGGATAATAGCCGGCATTATCGCTCCAATGATGTAATGTTTGACTTTTAAAGGTTCCTTGCAATGACAATAGGGCGTAAAGTATTGTTTTAAAATGCCAAATTTAATCGAACTGAAACCTTTTTTTGTAAATAAAGCCCAAAAAACACCGTGTATCAATTCGTGAGCAATAACCCCGATAACCAGTACAATGAATAAAGTAAATATTCCGCCCAAAAAATCCCATATTCCTTCAGGATTGATGAGATTACTTAATTTCGTTAAAAAAGAATTTGGCCAAAATACATAGAATAACAGTAAAGCACCTACCACCGTGATTAACAGAATTTTTATTCCAAATTTGTTTGCTTTCAAAATATCTATGGAATGTTTTTCTTTAATATATTTATCAGTGTGTTCCATTAGCTTAAAAATAAACAGAAAATTATCACAGTGAGTATTATCACTATAGGGGAGAATATTCTGTGAAGAAGCTTAAGAAGCTTATAAAAAGGTTTGTCAAGGTTCAGCAAACCTCCGGTAATTAGGGAAAGAATAAATAATATCCCGGTAGCTAAAATTAATATCAGAAGCAAGGAAGAGAGTTCAATTTCTTTTTGTAAATTATAAATGACAATTCCTCCCTGAATAAAAGCAGCCAACGAAATCAGCTTATGAACATTAAAGAGGACACCAGGATATGGTTTATCTTTCTTAGACAGCCGAAAACCACTTATAATTATCAGGAGGAATAAAACCGTAAGGCTGGCAATTTTGATAGTTATGGGCATGATTGTAATTTATTTTTAGATCAAGATAGTAATTTTATTTATTAAGTACCCGAAGTGTAGTTAGATTTTTCGATTTTTATAACCCAAATTGAGCGATTCTCACTCATAATTGCTCAGAAAATCAATTTATTAAGATAATCGGAAATATAATCATCTTTTTGCCGGGGTTTGTATTGGACAATATATCGCGGATGATCCAATGGGATGATTTTCCCAAACAAGTGCTCTTTGCTATTGATAAGTTCCAGGTATTTAGCATTTTTCTTACCCAGCGAAAAACAAGCATCAGTTTCAAATCCGAAATCAATTTGCTTTTTTAAGCTTGCGACGATAAATGATTCTACTGATTTAAACAATTCTTCGTAATCATAATAATTGCAATTCACCCGGTTATTTTTTTTATTCAGTCTTATAAAACCCAACGGACAAGTTGAATTAATATAGTAATCGTTGTAAAATTTATTGACACCACCGAATCGCTCAATCATTTCGTATATAAAAACAGAAGATGGTTCATGTGTGGTAAACGAATTAATTTGGATGTTACACTGGTCGTTTAACCGTTTGGTGTCGGTAAAAGGTATCCCGGTTGCTCCTGCGCCCAGTCTTCCGGGATTTATCCCAAGTATCATTCGCCTTTTACGATTGTCTTTGTAAAATTTATTATAGAATTTTTTAGATATGGACTGAATTTCAGGGTTCTCCCGAAAGGGGTTCATTATTTGAATTCCTTTGGGTAATTTCCCGTGGAAGGATAGAGTTTTGTTGAATTGAATTATCTTTTGCGCAAATGTAGACATGATTATATTTGTATATTATGTTGAATTCAAAATTAATAGAAAATTTGAAATACATTAGTATCTTTAACGAGAGTTTAGAAGAAGCTTAAAGATATTTCTGATAATAAACAGTACCTTTTTTATTTTAAGAAAAACTTTGCATCTTTAATACTAGAAGAGAATACTATTTTTTTTAGTAAAAAGTGATAACTATATCAATTAAGAATGTATAGAAATTTCCACAATATACCTGATAAATTTCTTGATTCCCTGGAGAATCCTGTTGCTGTTTTAACGGATTCCTTCACTTTTGGTTTTGTGAATAGGGCTTTTTCTAAATTATTTAAAAAGGAGAGAAATGATATAACAGACTCTTCAGTTGGTGATGTTTTTGAATCAGTTGATTTGTCTGAGTTATTGCCTGAAATAGAGAGGGCACTATCCGGAGATGCTGTGACATTTAATTATAAATTCCGGACTTTAAGAGAAAAACACTTTTTTTGTCTGCATTTCTACCCCCAATATAATAAAAAGGACTTTATTGATGGAGTATTACTTCATTTCGAACCTGCAAAGCAGGAAGCTGACAAGGAGAATGTTGCTTCTGGCAATACATATAAAGATCAGGCAAATATTAAAAGAAATAGTGAGCTTAGCAGACTGAAGGAGGTCGAGAAGATGTTTAATATTATAGCTGAGTATTCAAATGATTTCATTTATATTACTGACATGGATCAGAATTTTACCTATCTGTCGCCCTCCGTGGAAAAATTCCTGGGTTATTCCTTACCGGAATCATATAACTTGCATGTGAAAGATATAATGACTGAAGAGTCCTATAATTATCAGCTTAATCTATTTAAAAATCATCTGGAACAATTCTCTGATAATCTTACCAATGTTCGCGCAATTGATAAGATTGAGCAGGTTAGGAAAGATGGAACAAAATTCTGGAGTGAAACCAGTGCAAGTTTAATTCTTGATGAAAATAATAATCCTGCAGGCATTTTTGGTATAGCAAGGGATATTACGGCTCAAAAGAAGAAGGAGGAATCTTTAGAAAAAAAAAGTGAATATTTTAAGCTTCTTGCAGATTATGCTGCGGATATGATTTTTGTTTTAGATTGCACTGATTATCATAAATTTAATTATGTTTCTCCCTCGATCAAAAATATTTTAGGATATAATTCTGAAGAAATTTATTCTTTGTCTGTCAAAGATCTACTCACCAAACAATCGTATAGATATCAAAAACAGATAATAAATGATAGATTAAACAAATCACCTGGTTATTCAAATTTAACTAAAAGCGTTGAATTGCAGCTAATACATAAAGATGGCTCAATAATCTGGGGTGAATCCCATGCGAGAATAACCGCAAATGATAGAGGTGAGCCTGATGAAATTATTGGGATTTTAAGAGATATTACGGAACGAAAGAAGGCAGAGAAGCGGGATAAAGAATACCAAAATAATTTGTTGTGGCTAAGTAAAACTGCGATGAATTTTCTCACGATGGAAACTGAGGATGCCATCTATGATTATATTGGAACAAATTTATCCGGTAAGGTGAAGGATGCTATTATTATAGTAAATAAAATCAATGAGACAAATGATTCTATTACAGTAAACAATGTGTATGGTATTTCACAAAGTATATTTAGCAGAATAATTGATATCCTCGGAATAAATCCTGTAGGAAAGAATTATCCGTTTATAGAATCTTTGAAATCCTTGTACGAGGATAATAAAATAATGGAGTTTAACGGAGATTTAAGCAGCTTTTCCTTTGGTTATTTTTCTAATTTTCTTTTGAAACAAGTGCAAAAATTGATTGATTTTAAAAAGATATATACTATTGGCCTGAAAAGGCAGAATCATTGGTATGCGTTAGTGCATATTTTTAAACTGAAGACACCTGAACTGGAAGAAAGAAATTTACTGGAAACATTTTTGAACCAGGCTTCCATAGCACTACAAAGAAAAATTATGGAAAATCAGTGGTTTCAGGCAAAAGAGGCGGCAGAAAAGAGCGATCGGCTTAAAACGGCTTTCTTAACTAATATGTCACATGAGATACGTTCTCCTTTGAACATTATTATGGGGTATATTCAGATGCTGGAAGAAACTACTCATACTACACAAGAAAAATCTATGTACATTGAGAGCATAAAACATTCTTCCGGTCAGCTTTTAAGAATTATTGACAATATTCTTCTGATTGCAAAAATTGAGACAGGCCAATTTGAACCTCTAATGAAAACATTTAATCTAAAGGATTTGGTAGAACTTATATTTGACGAATATAACCCTGTTGCTTTGGAAGGAGGAATTTCATTTCACTACGAGAATGTGAATGAGTCTCAGGATATTCTTATTTATTCCGACTTTGATAAGATTAAACAAATATTAGAAGAACTGTTGGATAACGCTTTTAAATTTACTAAGCAGGGAGAAATTTCTTTTGGTTTCAAAAGCAGCTCAGATAAGATACAATTTTATGTAAAAGATTCAGGTACCGGCATACAGCAAGAGTATCAGGATAGCGTTTTTGATAATTTCTATCAGGTTGATGGCTCAAATACACGAAACTATGAAGGAACTGGGCTTGGACTTTCAATTGCTAAAGCATTGGTTGAGATACTCGGTGGTAATATTTGGTTTAATTCCCTTAAACACAAAGGAACTACCACGTTTTTTACAATACCTTTGAATAGTTCAGAATAATTTACTAACCACCTTTGTTTGGACCGACTTAGAAATTGTCGGTCTTTACCGAACAGGTGAGGTGAAAACCATACGATTTCTAAGTCGCCAATGGGAATCGTTCAATTTGGGTTGAAAGTAGATTTTGTGTTTAGCACTTCATATTTAGCATTCATTTTTTACAATTTTGAAATCTAAATTCAGTTTAAATCATCGTTTAACTCTTGATTTATTAACAGAAAACAATTATTTTTAAAAATAAAATTCATTATGACGACTCAGCAAATTCTTGAAAAATTTCCACCAACAAGGGATAACATTTTAGGAATGCTTCATAATATTCAGGCAAATAATCCTGATAATAATATTCCCGAAGCGGATATTAAACAAGTGGCAAAATATTTAAATACGACTTATGCTGCGGTTTATGGAGTAATAACTTATTATTCATTGCTTACCACTCAACCACGTGGACAATATATTATTCGTCTGTGCAAATCACCTGTTTGCAGAATGATTGGAAGTTTTGATGTGTTAAAATCCCTGACAAATAAATTAAATGTTGAAGTTGGGGAAACCACGGCAGACCAATTATTCACTGTTGAGTTTTCAGAGTGTCTCGGTCAGTGTGATAAAGCTCCTGTTTTAATGGTAAATGATAAAGTATATACGGAGATGGATGATTACAAGGTAGATAATCTGATCAAAAGTCTTAAAAAGAATTCGAAATAAATTCAAAACGATTTTACTGTGATACAAGAAACCAAAATAGCACTCAAAAATGCAGGGAAAATTGATCCCATGAGTATTGATGAATATTTGAATTCGGGTGGTTTTCAGGGCTTAAAAAAGGCTATGCATATTGAACCTGTTAAAATTATTGAACAGGTTAGTGATGCAGGGTTAAGAGGCCGTGGCGGAGCCGGTTTTCCGGCTGGAATGAAAGGGCGATTTACAGATGAAGCCATCTGCCATTACTGTGGGCCGAAATATTTGATTTGCAATGCCGATGAAGGGGAGCCCGGGACTTATAAAGACCGGGTAATTATGGAACAGGATCCTTTCCTCTTGATTGAAGGCATGCTTATTTCTGCGTTGTCGATTGGTGCCGGAAAAGGATACATTTACATAAGAGGTGAATATACAGAATCTATTAGAAAGCTTAAAAATGCAATAGATCAATGTTATAAAAAAGGTTTTCTCGGGAAGGATTGCCTGGGAGAAAATCTTTCATTCGAATTGGAGCTTAGATATGGTGCTGGTTCTTATTTGTGCGGTGAAGAGTTAACACTCTTGGAATCACTTGAGGGGAAACGCGGATATCCACGCATTAAACCTCCTTTTCCTGCGCAAAAGGGTTTATTCGGATGTCCAACATTAATTAATAATGTGGAAACTTTTGCTCATGTTCCATACATCATAGAACAAGGCCCGGAGCATTATAAAAAATTTGGAACAGAAAAATCACCTGGTACTAAAATTTTTACAGTCAGTGGTGATGTGAAAAACCCCGGATATGTTGAAACCGAAATGGGTGTCACACTGGAGCAGATCATTGAATTATGTGGAGGAATGAAAGATAGCAAACCATTTTATGCAGCTTTATTAGGTGGAGCTGCAGGAACTTTTGTCAATAAAGAAGTGCTTCAGACTCCTATGGGTTTTGACACGTTGAAAGAAAAGGATGCAATTCTGGGTTCTGGTGCTGTAATTGTGATGAACACCGAACGATCTATTTATGATATGATGGAATCCATTCTTGAATTTTTCAAACATGAATCCTGTGGAAAATGTGTACCATGCCGTGTTGGTACCAATCAACTTCTAATTATGTTTCATCAACTGGCCAATCAGGCAAAGGGCGATAGAGCAAAAATGCTTGAAAAAATGAAACAGGAAGCTGAATATATGGCTGCGAACTCCCTTTGTCCGCTTGGTTCTTCTCCGATTTTACCTATAGGAAGCATCTCAAAATATTTCAAAGAAGATTTTTAATCGAGTAATTAATTGCTATGAGGAAAACTGTTACTATAACCATTGACGGAAAAAAGATACAAGCCAAAGAAGGAGATAATCTTCTGCAAACTGCTTTAGATAATGGCATCGATATTCCTTATTTGTGTTATCATAAGAAATTGAGTCCAACCGGGGCTTGCCGCATGTGTGTGTCGAAAATTGAAGGCCATAAAGGATTGGTTATGGCTTGCACAGTGAATATTACTGATGGAATGGTAGTTACTGCGTTTGATGAGGAGATAGAAACAGCTCGCAGACATACAATGGAGTATCTGCTTGCCGAACATAACGATGCTTATGACGGAACTTTCTATGATGAATTGTATTTTCTGGCCAGAAAATATGATTTGGAGGATCCGGTAGACCGAAGTTACCCGAATGTTTACAAACAAATGAATTATCCGTTGGATGATACTTCACCAATTTTAACCTATGACGCATCAAAATGTATAAAATGCTTCAGATGCATTAAGGCTTGTGATGAAGTTCAGGGCAAGAATGTCTTGTCCTTCAGCGAGCGTGGAATTACTTCATATATCATAGCAGGAATGAATAACTGGGGAGAATCGGAATGCGATGGCTGTGGTGAATGTATTCAGTTATGCCCCACAGGTGCTTTGGTAGAGAAACCCCACCGCGATGAAATTAGGATAAACAAACTGGATAGACATGTGCAAACTACTTGCCCATACTGTGGAGTAGGTTGCCAGATTGATTTATACATTCAGAATGGAAAAATTTTGCGTGCAGATGGTGTAGAAAATGTAATGCCTAATGATGGTCGTCTTTGTGTTAAAGGGCGTTTCGGGTATGATTACGTTCAAAGTGCAGACAGGCTTACCAAACCTCTTATTAAGAAAAATGGTGAATTTGTTGAAGCTTCATGGGGCGAGGCACTTGATTTGATTGCGTCTAAGTTTTCAGAAATTAAAAAAAAGCACGGAAATGAAGCATTAGCTGGTTATGGTTCAGCAAAATGCACCAATGAGGATAATTACATCTTTCAAAAGTTTGTAAGAATGGTTTTCGGCAACAATAATCTGGACTATTGTACAAGGCTTTGCCACGCTTCAACTGTCACTGCTATGTTGAAATCTTTGGGAAGTGGTGCCGGCAGTAATTCTATTGAAGACTTTGAAGCCACGGAGTGCTTGTTTGTTATAGGAAATAATATGATCGAGACGCATCCTGTGACTGCAACTTATGCTAAAAGAGGCAAATATAAAGGTCATAAGATTATTGTTTGTGATCCGAGATGGACTAAAATGGTCGATTATGCTGATGTATGGCTTCAACCCAGGCTTGGTACAGATGTCGCTCTGCTCAATGGCCTAATTCATGTGATTATTAAGGAAGATTTGATAGATAAGGAGTTTATTGAAGAACGTGTGGAAGGAGGAATGGAAGCTTTTAATGCCTTGAAGGAATTGGTGGAGAAGTACACCCCTGAAGAGGCAGAGCGCATAACTAATGTGCCAAAATCAAAGATTATAGAAGCCGCGAGAATATATGCATCTGCCTCTACGGCAATGATTTCAACAGGGATGGGGTTAAGTCAGCAAGTTGTTGGAACGCACATGGTTTTCTCACTGATTAATATGATGTTGATTACTGGCCAGGTAGGGAAGGAGAGTGCAGGCATTGATCCGCCAAGAGGACAGAATAATGTGCAGGGTGTTACCGATATTGGCGTTTCTCCAATTAATTATCCAGGCTATATTCCTGCCTCTGACGACGAAAATCGAAAGAAGATTGCAAAATTATGGAATGTCGAATATGAAAGCTTGCCCTCGAAACCGGGACTTACAACGGTTGAAATAATGCATGGCGCATACGACGGAAATATTAAGGGAATGTATATTATGGGTGAGAATCCAATGATGACCGATCCCGATTTGAATCATACAGGGAAGGCTTTGAAGAATTTAGATTTTCTGGTGGTTCAGGATATTTTCCATACAGAGACAACACCCTATGCTGATGTCATTTTGCCTGCTTCTTCTTTTGCAGAGAAAGACGGAACATTTGTAAATAGCGACAGAAGAGCCCTGCGTGTGCGCAAGGCTGTTGAAATGCCGGGTGAAGCCGAAGAAGACTGGAAAATACTGGTGAATATTGCTGAAAGAATGGGATACAACTTAGGGAAATATAAAAATGCGAAAGAAATTTTTACTGAGATTGCCCAGGCTACACCTATTATGGCAGGAATAACTTACGAGCGTATAAAAAAGGAAGGCGTTCAGTGGCCTTGTCCAACACGAGATCATCCTGGCACAAAAACGTTGTTCCTCGACAGATTTAAGACAAATAGCGGTCTTGGTATCCTGAATCCTGTCCATCACTCAGAGCAGAAGGAAAGAGCTACCAGGGAATTCCCTTTTATTCTCAACAGCGGAAGAATTCTTTATCAATATCATACTTCTACAATGTCAAGGAGGAATAAAGCGTTAACCGATTTTGCAAATCGTTCTTTTGTGCTAATGAATCCAATAGACCTCGAAAAAAATGGATTTAACGATGGAGATAAAGTAAAACTTTCCAATAATCGAGGAGAACTTGAAACCTTCCTAAAGAGCAGCGATGGAGTGGCAGAAGGAGAACTTTTTATGCCATTCCATTACAGCGAGTCACAGGTTAACCGGTTGACAAGGGGGGAGCTTGACCCATACTCAAAAATTCCACCATTTAAATATTCCGCTTGTAAAGTTGAAAAAGTATAATGTATCTCTAATCTGTAAATTATTTAAAAAATGAAACAATTTAGTAGTAGAGCAATGAAAGTGTATCGAGTAAGTACAAAACTGTCTCATAAAATTATTTTAGGCCTTTTTGCATTTGTCTTACTGTGGTTAGCGGCTTGCAATTCAAGTCAAAAAAGTAACGAAGACAAAGAAACCATTTCAGGAGACCTGGTCATATTTCATGCAGGAAGTTTGTCTGTACCTTTCCATGAAATAGCAGATTCTTTTGAAACGATTCATCCACAAGTAAATGTAAAACTGGAGGCTGCCGGAAGTGTTGATTGTGCAAGAAAAATAACCGATTTAGAACGCAAAGCTGATATTATGGCTTCAGCTGATTATAAAGTGATTAATGAGCTTCTGATTCCGGATTATACGGATTGGTTGATTAAATTTGCAGCTAATGAAATGGCTATTGTTTATCATAAGGATTCCAAATATGCTTCAAAAATTGATGAAAATAACTGGCCGGAGATTCTTTTAAAGGAAGATGTATACTACGGCAGGTCTGATCCGGACTCTGACCCTTGCGGGTATCGTAGCGTGTTAACCGCAAAACTTGCAGAAGACTATTACGATAAGGAAAATTTTGCAGAAGAAATTCTGAGCAAAAATAGAAACTTTATTCGTCCTAAAGAGACTGATTTGCTATCACTTCTGGAAACAAATACTTTGGACTATATTTTTCTTTATCGTTCAGTTGCCGAACAACATGGACTGGAATACCTTCTTTTGCCAGATTCAATAAATCTTGGTAATCCTGAATTAAGTGAGCATTATGCATCTGTAAATGTGAAAATTGCCGGAAAAAAACCGGGCGAAAAGATAAATATAAAGGGTGAGCCAATGATTTATGGCGTAACAATGCTGAAAAATGCTCCAAATCCCGAAGTTGCACGAAGATTTTTACATTTCCTGTTATCCGAAGAACAGGGACTAAAAATTATAGAAAACAATGGACAACCCTCTCTTGTGCCTACTTCTTCTAAGACTTATGAGAAAATACCGGAGTCATTTAAAAAGTATGCTCATGACTAATATAGGGTTAGTTAGGCATTTTTGGGAGTAGACATAAATATTAAAATGCTCGTCAGTTATTTAATGAGTATAAAGTAGTCTTCTTTCCTAAAAAATGTCTACACAACTATGTAGATTATGTTAAATAATGATTCTGCCAGAGACAGAAGCAACTTATTTATTATTCGGGTTAAATGTTTATTTTTGTTTGGATTGTGTTAATTAGTTTTAGAAAACGAAGCCAGACATAAAGCAGAAGAAAAAAATGAAATGTACAAAATAAGCATCACCAGACTGGTATTTACAGTTTTAGGGGCAATTGTGCTTCTTTTTATTTTAGCCCCTTTACTCGGTATGTTTTTGCAAACTGAGTTTCCTCAGCTTATTGAAACAGCCAGGGATGATAAAGTGGCAGAAAGTATCCGGCTGACTTTAATAACATCAGCATTAGGCACGCTCTTTTTTGCAATTCTGGGCATTCCTTTGGCTTATTTATTGGCGCGAAAGAACTTTCCATTGAAACGAATTGTTTTAGGAATCATCGACCTCCCTGTTGTAATCCCTCATACTGCTGCCGGAATAGCCATACTTGGATTTATTTCACGTGGCACACCAGTTGGTCAAGCTGCTTCATCTTTAGGGCTGAACCTGGTAGGTCATCCAATAGGAATTGCCCTGGCAATGGCTTTTGTAAGTATTCCGTTTTTGATCAATTCCGCCCGGGATGGTTTTGAAAATGTACCGGTAAGACTGGAACAAGCTGCAATGAATTTAGGGGCTAGTCCGGTCAGGGTGTTTTTCACTGTTTCATTACCTCTGGCGTGGCGGCATATTGTTTCCGGGATGATTTTAATGTTTGCTCGTGGTATGAGCGAATTTGGTGCAGTAATTATTGTTGCTTATCATCCAATGATAGCACCTGTTATGATTTATGAACGTTTTGGAACTTATGGTTTGGAATATGCAAGACCCGCGGCTGTTTTGTTTATTCTTGTAAGCCTGGTCTTTTTTATAATTTTAAGAATGTTATCCGGAAAAAATCATGCTAAAACTCGAAAATATACATAAAACATTTGATGATTTTAACATACAAAATGTTAATCTCTCAGTTGACGAGGGCGATTATTATGTTATTCTGGGGAAATCCGGTACAGGTAAAACCCTTATTCTTGAAATGATAGCCGGTTTGCTATTGCCGGACAAGGGTCAGATTTGGCTAAACAAGAAAGATATAACAAATGCGAAAGTGAAAGATCGTAATGTCGGCCTTGTTTTTCAGGATTATGCAATATTTCCGCATAAATCAGTTTTTAAAAATATTGCTTATCCAGTCAAAGGTAAAAAGCAATTAAAGGAGCGGGTTTCATCTCTTGCAAAACAAACCGGAGTTGAGCATTTATTGCATAGGTTTCCGTCTACTCTTTCAGGTGGTGAGGTACAAAGAACAGTACTGGCCCGTACACTTGCAGCAGAGCCGAAAGTCTTGTTGCTGGATGAACCTCTTACATCGCTTGATGTACAATTTAAAAAAGAATTACAGGGACTCTTGAGGGAATTGAACAGACAAGGTAAGACAATAGTGCATGTCACTCATGATTATGAAGAAGCGTTATCTTTGGCAAATAAAGTGGCCGTAATGCATGAAGGAAAAGTTGTACAGCAAGGTAAAGTAAATGAGGTATTCCGAAATCCGGCAAATAAATTTATAGCAGATTTCGTCGGAATCAGGAATTTCTTCAATGCCCGGGTGTTAAGCAGTTCTAACTCTACTCATAAAGTCGCAAGAATCAACGACAAAGTTTCTGTAGCTTTCTTAAATCAGACTGTTAACGGTGAAGAATGCATCATAACAATAGATGCCCGCCATGTTATTCTGTCACCACATAAACTTGACTCTACTGCTTTGAACAATTACAAAGGAGAAGTCCTTGACGTTATTCCTTCTGTAAATGGATTAGAGGTTATCATAGACATTGGAGTAGAAATTGCTGCAATTATTACATCAGCAAGTTATCAACGTTTTCAAATGGATAAGGGAAAGGAAGTGTGGGTAAGTTTTAAAGCTTCCGCCGTAAAGGTGGGTGGAATTAGTTGATTAAGTTGAGTAGTTGAGTGGTTGAGTGAGTCAATCCGTTAATCCGGTCAACACTCTCCTTATAAAGCTCCAAATCCTCAAAATTTTTCATCAATGACTTTTTATTTTTTTATAATCAGCTGATTAAGTTCGCTGAACTCGATCACTTAATTAACTTAATCAACTCAATTAACTCAATCAACTCAATCAACTGTTCTTTCTACTTTTTACTACTTTTTTTTAGGACTAAGAGAAGAAGATTGATAATGCAATACTTTTTTGATAAACCTTGAACATGTTGAATTGAAATTGGCCATTTCTTTTTCCTTTTCTTTATTTGCCAGGTAAGCTGCTCTTTCCATTCCACCAAAATAGGATTTATAAAATACTCCCAGACCCGCTATATAACCAGTAAAATAAAAGCCATGCCATATTTGGTGAATACCTAAGCCTGCTGTTGCCCCGTTGAGCATAAAATTTCCTATACCTTCCAGAGTATGTCCGGCATATAAATGGCCAGCGCCTGGTATAAAACGGGAAAGGTTGCGGGCTTTTTCCTTTGAATAATTTTTCGGTAAGTTATCCTCTGCGTAAAATTTTGTGACAGAATCTTTCCAGTTCTCTTTTTCAATTTGTGTATAAGATAATGATTCAATCAATGGATTGAATCATTATCTCCTGAAAATAAAAAAAGTTAAGATATAAATTAACCAAGATAACACTTAGATACCTATGAAAAAATGACTAAGTGCTAAGAAGAAAATTAATTTCTCAGTAAAGTATTTTATTCAAATTCAACTACATGACCACTAACAGTGACAGTCATTTTTCCTACAAAAGGGAAAAGGCTATATTTATTATCTACAGATATATTGGCAATAGCTCTTGCTTGACCTTGTAACTCAGCATTACTATACATTTCTGATTTTGCTTTTTCAACTAAGGCTTGTTTGCTAAGTCCACCTATTCCAAAGATGTATGTACAACTTGCATCACCTTTTACGTAATCAATGATTTTATAGTTTTTTTCGGATAATTCAACGGTTGTATTGTTATTATTGAAATTGTTCACAAGGCCGTTGTGAGATGCACAGCTTGCAAAAAACAACAAGCCAAAGATCAATGGTAAAAATTTTAATTTTTTCATAGTGAAAAATTTTATAGTTATATATTTGATTATAATTAAATCAAATATAAAATAAAGGCAAAAATTATTTGAGCAAAGCCGAATGTTTTAGAACATTAGTAATATGAAATAAAGTGATAAGAATTATCTTATAGTTTATAAAGTCATTCATTCTTACTTAGCAGTGTATTAAAAAGCGGATTATTTGGGTATCTGCTATGTAAAAACTTTTGATAATATTTTGCCTTTTCCGGAGAATTATTAATCTCTGTATATATTCTCATTAATAAATAATTGCTTTCGGTTTTAACTACTAAAGCTTCAGAATCAGTGAGGCTTTTTATTTCGTTTAAATGATGCTTCTTTTTTTGGGAGTTCAAAGAGAGGAATTTATATTTAAGATAAAAGTAGAAGTTTCTTATGAGTTTAATTTCATCTTGATGGCTAATTTCATTAGTATTGGTGTTAAATTCTTTTATTAGCTTATCAAATTTAGGGTAATGATTTAATACTTTAAAATAATTCTTATATCGTAGATGGTATCTTGAATGATAAGTATAGTAGTATATCCATAGTACATCTTTTTTTTCTTCTTCAGAGAAATGCTGGATATTGTTTTTCAACCTTTCCAATGATATTCGAAATTTCTTTTTATTATTTTCTGTGTCCTCGGATTTAATTTTCCACCATCTGTAATCTATGTTTAGGATCAATATGTCAATGTTTTTTTTATTTTTAACATTTAAAGAGTCAATGATTTTTTTTGAGGTGTGAAAATTGAAATTGTATAGTGCTTTATAAGCTTCAGCCATTTGTTTGCCAAAAGCCTGGTTTTTCGGTTCACCTGCATGAATAGAATTTAGATTTACAATTAGAATTGCATTAAATAAAAGAAATTTTAGGAGGTTATTCATATTAGATGGGTATTTATTAACAATTTCTGTAATGTCTTAAACTTATTATACTGGTATCTGTTTTAATTTTCTTAAAAAAGATGCTAATATATTATAGTTTATCAAATTTTGAAATAGTTTGTAGTTTTTATACCAGGAAAAAAATTTATACTTTTAAATAATAAATTCTGAGCTTATGTTACCTGAATTCCCTAATGTTCTGTTGGTTGGAAGCAATACCAGAAAAAGCGGTAAAACTTCTCTCATCAGACGGATTATAGAAACCTATGGAGAAAAACATTCCATATCTGCGATTAAACTTGCAATTTATGACAGTGAAGATGACTTATTTTCTCATTATCCTGAGGCTTCAGAAGATGGCACCTTCATTTTAAAAGAAACAGAACCAGGAGAAAAAGATAGCGGTAAGTTTTTGGCTGCCGGTGCAAAGAAAAGCTGGTTTATAGCCATTATGCATTCACAAATTCATCAGGTTATGGATTTATTGTATGAAATTAAAAGCGAAGGAGGACTTGCTATAGTTGAATCCACTTCTTTACGTAATTATATTCTTCCGGGATTATTTATCTTTGTACAAGGTTTATCGAAGAAAGACAAGGCAAGAAACTTAAGGCCACTTTCGGACATGGAGGTTGAAACAGGAAGTGATGATTTTAAAAATATAAATAATTCAATTTGTATAGAACAAGATACCTGGGTTTTCTGTTAAATTTTTACTATGATTTCATTTGATAAAGCATATACGATAGTATTAGATAACGCTTCTTTAATGGAAGAAAGCTCTGTTATACTGAATCAGGCGACTTCTTATGTTTTGGCAGAGGATGTGAAAGCTGACCGTGACATGCCGCCTTTTTATAAGTCCTCTGTAGACGGTTATGCCTGCAAGAGCCCCACGACAGGACAGGAGCTGGAAGTGTTGGAAACGATAGCTGCAGGAGCTAAGCCGAGTCATGCTATTGAAAAGGGAAAATGTTCTAAAATAATGACTGGTGCTGAGGTTCCTGAAGGAGCAGATTGGGTTGTCATGGTTGAAGATACAGAAACAACAAAAAGCGGAAAGATAAATGTTTTGCGGACAGGAAGAAAATCCAATATTGCAGAGAAAGGAGAGGATTTCAAAAAAGGCGCTGTTATTTTAAAAGAAGGAACCATAATAGCTCCACAGCATGTCGCTATTTTAGCATCTGTCGGATATAGTAATCCCCAAATTCGCAAAAAACCTGCGGTGAATATTTTAACTACCGGAGATGAGTTGGTTGAGCCTGACAATGAGCCAAATACAAACCAAATCCGTAATTCAAATGCTTCGCAATTGGCTGCGCAACTTCAATCTATTGGTATTAAAGCTGGTTATTCAGGTATCGTCAAAGATACCAAAGCTCAACTAAAGAAAGAACTCCGAAACTCACTTCAGGATTATCACATAACAATAATAACAGGCGGAGTTTCTATGGGTGATTATGACTTTGTGCCTGCTATGCTTGAATCTCTTGGCGTGGAAGTGTTATTTCATAATATTGCCATGAAGCCGGGGAAACCAACCTTATTTGGACGTAAAGGAAATCATTTTGTTTTCGGATTACCCGGAAATCCCGTTTCTTCATTTTTACAATTTGATATGTTAGTCAAACCGTTGATTTATAAACTAATGGGCGCTGAATTCCATCCCCTTGAATTTAAATTGCCAATGGGAGAGAAGCTTACGGTTAAAGTTTCTGACCGTGATAGTTGGAAACCTGTGAAAATCAGAGAAGGGAAAATTTATCCGGTACATTATCATGGTTCCGGCCATATTCACGCATTGAATGAGGCAGATGGGTTTATTTGTATTCCTGTAGGGTTTAATGGATTTCAAAAAGATGAATTAGTAAATGTACGATCAATATAACAGAAATATAGATTATCTAAGGATATCAGTTACCGACAAATGTAACCTGAGGTGTTTTTATTGTATGCCTGAGGGGGGCATACCCTTATTTCAACATAAGGATATTTTATCTTATGAAGAGATTGTTGATGTAGTAAAATATGTTACAGAAAGAGGTGTGCAGAAAATTCGACTGACTGGTGGTGAACCCCTAATTCGAAGGGAGATTGTTTCTTTAGTACAGATGATTTCTAAAGTTGAAGGTGTAACCGATTTTTCTCTGACTACCAACGGAATTTTATTGGATAGATATGCTAAGCAGTTGGCTGATGCAGGATTGGACAGGGTTAATGTTAGTCTTGATACACTGGATGCAGAAAAATATAAAAAAATTACCCGCGGTGGAGATTTGAATGATGTTTTACGAGGAATAGAAAGGGCTGATGAAGTCGGACTGAATCCGGTTAAAATTAACATGGTACTGAATGATTTAACAAGTGAAAAGGATAAAAGTCAATTAGGGGAATATTGCAATAATAATGGGTATAGTCTCCGTTTTATTCATCAAATGAATTTGGAAAAGGGTGAATTTTCGGTTGTTGAAGGTGGTGCAGGTGGTGATTGTAAAAATTGCAACCGATTGCGACTTACAGCTAATGGAAAATTGAAACCTTGTTTATTTAGTAATCAGGAATATGATATTCGGTATTTGGGGATAGAAAGCGCATTAAAACTTGCTTTAGAAGATAAACCGTTAGCCGGGTCAAAAAATGAGTCTTGTACCTTCTATAGAATGGGGGGGTAGAATTTTACTTTTCTTTGTAGTCTGTTTTATACCGAGCTAAATGTGAGTATAAATTTTTTATTAGAGTAAAACCTTGAATATGAAAGAGTTTTCACATACAGATAAAAAGGGTAAGGCACACATGGTGGATGTGGGGCAAAAGAAGATACAGAAACGTATTGCCCGGGCTGAAGGCTTTATTCAATTACAACCAGCGACCGTGGAACTAATACGCAATAATGAAATGCAGAAAGGCGATGTTCTGACTGTTTCAGAAATTGCAGGAATTCAGGCTGCAAAACGTACCAGTGAGTGGATCCCACTGTGTCATCCATTGCCTGTTGATCAAATACATGTTACAGCTGATCTTACCGATCAAGGTGTTTGGATTCGTTCAGAGGCTTTATATACCGGCAAGACAGGTGTGGAGATGGAAGCTTTGACTGCTGTTAATGCGGCATTGTTATCTGTTTATGATATGTGCAAAGCGGTGGATAATGAAATGAAAATCGGGCAAATCCGTCTTGTTGAAAAAAGAAAAGAAGATTTAGAAAATGACGAATAATAATGGAGAAATTGTAATCCGTTCAATAAATATTTCCCGGGAAAAAGGAACTATTAAAAAACCAGTTAAAAGCAGCGAAATAACCGAGGAAGGATTGAAAGGCGATGCTCACAGTGGCCCGTGGCACAGGCAGGTAAGCATGATGTCTGCAGAAAGCATCAGGAATTTTAATGAAAAGGAAGGGAGAAACATTGAGTTTGGTGAATTTGCCGAAAACATCACTCTTGAAGGGATGGATCTGACCAATGTGGGTATATTTGACCGGTTTACGGGAGAGAATTTCGAACTGGAAGTTACTCAAATAGGCAAAAAGTGTCATGGTGACGGATGCGCTATTTATCGAGAAGTTGGAAAATGTGCCATGCCGAAAGAAGGTATATTTTGTAGAGTGGTTCGTACAGGGAATATTCAGATAGGGGATAAGGTTGAATACGTCCCCGCAACAATCAGAGTATGGGTCATTACTTTGAGCGACCGTGTGTCAAAAGGTGTTTATGAGGACAAGAGCGGGAAAAAAATTGCAGGAGAACTTGAAGATTATTTTTCTAAAACTGCAAAAAGGTCGGCTGTTGAAAGAATAGTCATACCAGATGATCCCCATCAGCTATCAGAGCTGATTAAAAAAGCAAAAGAAGAAAATATCGATTATATATTCACCACCGGAGGTACCGGCATTGGAAGTCGCGATATTGCCCCTGAAACTTTAACTCCATTTATTGATAAAGAACTGCCCGGTATAATGGAGATGGTTCGGGTAAAATACGGCAAGGATAATCCCAATGCATTATTAAGCCGTTCTGTTGCCGGAGTCTCAGGAAAAACAATCATTTATGCGCTTCCAGGCAGTTCAAAGGCCGTGGAAGAATACCTGGAAGTGATTAAGCCCACATTGATGCATAGTCTATTCATGTTACATGATCTTGGCCATCATCATGAGTAGTCATTTAGGCAGTTTCAGAAGTACCGGCTATATTTCTATAAGAATTCAGAATTAAGAAC
>Ga0207414_1000194_pt1 | contig 30127 bp, 34 predicted proteins | sample PonA231FremontCA_2_FD_187269 | JGI IMG/M metagenome (GOLD analysis project Ga0207414, IMG submission 187269) | Marine sediment microbial community from Fremont, CA, USA - Pond A23 Sediment 1 (SPAdes) | ecosystem: Environmental > Aquatic > Marine > Unclassified | place: USA: Fremont, California...
AAAGGAGACGGCGGGCCACGGACGCTGAAGACCGTCAACATGGCCTCGCGCGTTCTCGATGCGGTTCGAGAGCGCGACGAGGTCGGCGCATCCGAACTCGCCGCGGCGCTTGATATCTCAAAAAGCACGGCGTACACCCACTCAGGACGCCCGACGAGAACAGCTTTCTCGTCCAGTGGGGGGACCAGCGTCATGCAGGGGGATCGGTTCCAAGAGGAGATGCCACAGCGCGTCATCCGATCGGCGAGCGTCATAGAGGTGAACATCAACATGAACACCCAGCCGAACCAGTCCGTTTGAAATAATCAAACGCAGAGCTACCACCCGAACGGCCGACCCGCGGTCAGACCAGTCGGCTGCTCTGGGTCCATACGCTGGTTCCAGTTACAGTAACAAAAATAACTTTGTTACGTTTAATCAAATTAGGGTCCATTGTCGCTAGTTGTCCGCTCTGGCTCAAGAGACCGATCGTTGACACATAGTGGCCAGCATCAAACGACTGAATCGGTCGTGTGATTCAGTCGCTGCTCGGATAGATGCGTGATGAGACTTCCAAAACTCAAACGCATCATCGAGTGGGCAGTGCTCGCCCAGCCACGGCGTGGCGGGCGAGCACTCCCGGTGGGGTTTGCGTTCAGTGCGGTGTTTCTCCATGGGATCGAACGAGTGTTAGACGAGGAACTCGGTTGGAAGAAGAAGCATCGGACAAATGGGGAAGGACTACCGCCAGGATATGACCATGGACTCGGCTGAGCCGCCTCGCTTCGCCTGAAGCGAGGCTGGCGGAGAGCGACAGCTCTGTTTTGAGAACAGTTTGAGCGACGGAGCTAGCGGAAAAGAAGAGGATGTTTGACATTATTTCAACATCCCCTACCGCCAGAACCGTTCTTCATCTCGTTTCGTTGCTCTTACCGCGTGAGGATAGACTTCTGCTGCCGTCGTTATCGAGAGAGCGGACAACTAGCGATTGTTTCATAGTGATCAAGACAGACCATTACCAGTAGGATACGGCCAGATGTTTGGTTCGGTGATTGCGCTCAGTCCTCGTGAAATGTAGTACTCAGCAGCTGAGTGTAGTAATTAAACGTCGAGTGATCTGGAACAAGACAGTAATTGAACCACTCCTGTAGCCGGTCCCAGTAGCCTTCTACTGGCTTCAATTCAGGGAGTTTTAATAGAAAGTACCCAACTTCGAAGTCGTCACCGCGGAGGCATGCGACCGAACTATCTCTGACAATTTCGGTCGCTCGTCCTTTGCTGACGTGCTGCCAGAGTTCGCGCGCGCAAAAGTAGACTTGCCCGGTCGAGAAATACTACTAACTCGTCACCGAAGCGCTGTTTCGACGCCTCTAATAGACGAATTCCGTAATGTTGCGTGAGGTTTTTGTCTGTCCAGCAGGCGGTGTTCAGATACGGATGAATATTGACGCGATGCATTTTTTGAGTATCTATGCCAGAAAACGCCCGCCTCAACGGCTACTTAATCGAAATCGAATTAGACTTTGTGGAACGAGAAGCGACACCGCGACTGCTGATGAAGCTCGGTATTCAGTTTCAGTTGGTTAAAATATACTATTCAAATACTATCTCTATTCTTGAGATATTTGGTGTCAAACGAGCGCGATCCACCGTTCACAGCTGGATTTACAAAGCCGATCTACAGCCCGGCTCAAATCAGAATCCGGATCACGTCGTGGTCAACGAAACCGTGATCCGAATTAACAGTAAGCAATATTGGCTGTACGCCGCTGTCGACCCCGGAACAAACGAATCACTCCATACAAAGCTCAATCCGACTAGAACCAATGTTTTCGCTCACACGTTTTTTCCGAACTCCGCGAGGAACACGATGTCGATGACGCGGTGTTTTTCACCGATGGTGCCGCACCGCTGAAAGACGCTTGTCACCGACGCGGCTTCGATTTTAGACCTGAAAACATGGAAATCGGAATGGCATCGAACGTGTATTCTATGAAATAAAAAGACGAAATACCAGAATTAAAATACTTTTAGCAACGCCAGAGTAGATACCGCCGATGATTGGCTTCGACCGTTCGGATTCGCATAGAATAAGCTATCTGAACACTACCGTTGAAGCCGAGCTATCATTGCAAGGCTGGCGTGCGCGTCCGATCACTGTCCAAAAACTCCTCTTCGAAGAACTCGCTACATCGACGTGGAGTTCTTCAAAGAGTATCCAACTTCCACCGAAGAACTGCGTTCGGCTCAATCTCGATCTAGCAGTGCCCCCTGTAGATACATATCAGCCTCGATAGGCAGGCTTGGCCGCTGGAGCATATAACCGAAAGTAGTTTCAATTTAGCCAATGAACGCGCAAATAGTAACCGTAAAAAGTTAATTTGGCATAAACTATTATTATGATGGAGTTCGTTCTACCTACGCATGTCGACAGATAGCGAATCACAGAGTAGCGCGGAGCGGAAGTCAGCAATCAAAAAACGTCACGAACAGGCGGCAAATGACGTGTTGCCCGACCATCGGCAGTTGTTCATCGGGGGTTCATGGGTACCGAGTGCCTCTGGCGACTCGTTCGAGACGACGGATCCGACCACCGGCGAGACATTAGCGTCGGTGGCCGCCGGAAACGCCAAGGACATCGACAGAGCCGTTGAGGCCGCGTGGGATGCATACGATGAGACGTACAGTGGGATGTCGACGGCAGAACGACAGGCGATGCTCGATGGAATTGCGGATGCCGTCGAGGAGCACGACGAGGAGTTCGCCCGGTTGGAAAGCCTCGATAATGGGAAGCCGATTTCGGAGGCACGGATCGACGTCGAACTGGTCATCGATCACTTCCGGTACTTCGCGGGGCTCGCCCGCGCCGAGGAAGGACGTACCGTCAACACGGACGACAGCAGGCACGTCCAGACGATCCGAGAGCCCTACGGTGTCGTCGGACAGATAATCCCGTGGAACTTCCCGCTTTTGATGGCGGCTTGGAAGCTCGCTCCGGCGCTATCGGCTGGCAACACCATCGTACTGAAGCCTGCCGAAGAGACGCCGCTGAGTATTCTCAAACTGATGGAAATCACGGAAGACGTGATTCCTGACGGGGTCGTTAATGTCGTTACCGGGTTCGGCTCGGGAGCGGGGGAGCCACTCTCGAAGCACCCTGACATCCGGAAATTAGCGTTCACTGGGTCGACAGAAATCGGACGTAAAGTGATGAAAAGCGCCGCCGAAAGCATCACCGACGTGACGCTTGAACTGGGCGGGAAGAGCCCGCTCGTTGTGTTCCCCGATGCAGACCTCGAAAAGGCTGTCGAGACAACAATTACGTCGATCTTCTTTAATACCGGTGAGTGCTGTTGTGCCGGGTCGCGGTTGTTCGTGCATGAAGATATCAAAGGCGAATTCCTAGATGAACTTGCGGCCGCAGCAGAAGACCTGACCGTAGATGACCCGCTTCTAGAGTCGACAGACCTTGGCCCGAAGGTGACCGCAGAGCAAGTTGAGCGCACGTTGGGCTACATAGAGGAGGCAGAACAGGAAGGGGCAGCCTTCGTCACCGGGGGGAGTCAGCCGGACGACGAGGCACTCTCGGATGGGTGCTTCGTCGCGCCGACGCTCATTGACGAGATTGACCACGACAGCAACCCAGTCCAGGAGGAGATCTTTGGCCCGGTTCAAGAAGTGTTCAGTTGGAGCGAGTATGATGACATGATGAAATTAGCTAACGATGTCGACTACGGTCTCGCAGCGGGTATCCTCACAGAAGATCTTACGAAGGCCCACCAGTGTGCGAAAGACATCGAAGCGGGGACTATCTGGGTCAACACCTACAACGATTTCCCGACGGGGCAGCCGTTTGGTGGGTACAAACAGTCCGGGATCGGTCGAGAAATCGGCGAGGAAGCGATCGAACACTACACGCAGACAAAAGCGGTAAACATCTCACTCGACTGAATTGCCTGCTCCGTTCCCAGACGTACCCAGCGGACAGATTGAGGCTGCCAACGTTTTCATCGCTCCCGATGGGACAAAATACGTCGTCCCATCGGGGATGCACGAGCGGCTGTGTCGGGCGGTGGTGCCCGACGCTGGTGAGCAGACGCTGGACCCCAAAACCGAACTAGCGTTGGCCGGATGGACCTCACTCCACACAGATGGTATGATCGGACGGGTGTACATCGATGCTCCGGATGAGTTCGACGGAACTGCCATTGTGAAGCGGTTCGCCCGGTCCCACGATGCTGAATCGATTGTCATGGCACGTCATCCAAGTGGTGAGATGAACCGGTGGGACGCTCCAAGCACTGTTTCTCTCAGCGAACGGTGAACCCGAGAATCATCAGTCTGCACTGGGCTCCGAGCTAATTGACCGTGCTCAGTGACATTACTCGTTTTACTCTACTTCTGTTATCAAACTAATTATGATTTTGATTTTCAAAATAAAGCTGTCAAAACGACGTATATTAGATGCACGCATCTCAAAAGCCGCTGTGATGCATCTTTTTCACGACTAACCGGTGTGCTCCCGCCGACTGAGGATCGATCTGGCTACGAAGCGGAGAGCGAGACGAACTCGCCGACATCACCGATACGGAGCCGCATGAGGCTGCGCAGGCAGGACTCTCGCGTTCGTACCAGATCACAAATATCTTTGAAGAGCTCACCGTCCGTGAGAATGTGCGAGTCGCCCGGATCAGCCACGAAGGGACCCGACTCGACTTCCGCCCGCGGACGACTGGCGACGAGTCTGTCGAGGCTGACATCGAGGAGCTACTGGATCTCACCGGACTCACAGATATCGCGGACACGCTCTGCGACACGTTGAGTCACGGTGAAAAACGGACCGTCGAAATCGACTTAGCGCTCGCCATCGAGCCGAATGTCTTCCTGATGGACGAGCCCACCGCAGGAATAAAACCGACTGAGGCCACGGAGATCGTTTTGTTGACCCGTGAATTCGACGTGGACTTGGACGCAACTTTCATGATAACCGAACACAACATGAATGTCGTCACCGACATCTCTGACCGATCGTGCTTACACTGGGGTCGATCCTCGCGGACGGGACGCCGGAAGACGTGCTGACGAATAAACGGGTAACCGAAGCGTAACCAGGGAATGATAGCGTATGACAATACTCATAATCGACGAAATCGACACGTACTACGAGAACAGCCACCTCCTCCACGGGGCTTCGCTTGAGATCGACGAGGGCGAGCTAGTGACACTACCCGGACGCAATGGCGCAGAGAAGACGACAATCATACGCTCGATCATCGGTGCGTCTCCCCCACGTTCCGACTCAATTGCGTACTGCGGCGAGGAGATCACAGGACTGTCGTCTGATGAGATCAACGGAATTGGGATCTCGCTTGTACCGGAAGGTCGCCGGGTGTTCCCTACCTTGACCGTCGAAAAAAACCTTCGCTTGGCACACAACCTGGCAAGCGACCCGCGACCGGTTGAGGAGATGTACGAGTTGTTCCCGGGGCTCGACGACCTCCGCGATAGCAACGGACGGAATCTTAGTGGCGGCGAACAGCAGATGGTCTCCGTCGCCTGTGCGCTTGTACAGTCGCCTGAGGTGTTGCTGCTGGACGAGCCGACTGAGGGGCTCGCGCCGGTAATCGTCGACGACCTCAAAGAGATCGTCCAGACAGTTGTCGAACAGAACGTGACTGTCCTATTGACTGAGCAGAACGTCGATTTCGCCTTCGAACTCGCCGAACGGGGATATATGATGGACACCGGAGAGATAGTCTTCGACGGCACGGTCGAAGAGACTCGGGACCGCAACGACATTTTTGAGACGTACCTCTCTGTGGGGACCGCCGATGCCTGAGGAGCTTACTCTCCGCCCGTTCTTTTGGCGGGCAACTCGGCTTTTCCCAGAAACAGAGGTTGTCTCACGCACCCACGATGGGATTGACCGATACACCTACCTCGACTTTGGCGACCGTGTCCGGCGGCTTGCGGCCGCGCTCGCCAACATGGGCGTCACGTCCGGCGACCGGGTCGGGACGCTCGGGTGGAACACCCACCGACATCTTGAGGCATACTACGCGGTACCGCTCTCTGGCGCGCAGCTCCATACCGTGAACCTCCTGTTACGGGACGACAACGTCGAGTATATTATTAACGACGCCGCGGACGACGTGCTGATTGTTGACCGTGACGCCGTGACGATCCTCGATCGCTTGTGGGACCAGATTGATGGGGTCCGCGAGGTCGTCGTCATGGACGACATAGTGCCAGAGACCGATGCAGACTTGCCGCTATCAGCGTTCGAGGACCTGATCGCGGACACAGATCCCATGGCGTCGTGGCCGCCACTCTCGGAGGATGATCCGGCCGGGATGTGTTATACCTCTGGGACGACTGGGATGCCGAAGGGCGTTGAATATACCCACAAGATGCTCTACGCCCACGCAATGATGGTAATGACGCCCGCTGCGCTCAACATCGCTGAGGACGATGTTGTGATGCCGGTTGTCCCCATGTTTCATGTAAACTCCTGGGAGTTTCCGTACGCCGTGACGATGGCGGGCGCAAAGCAGGTGTACCCAGGACCATCTCCGGATCCCGCCGATCTCGTCGATTTGATCGAGTCTGAGGATGTGACGCTCACTGCGGGCGTCCCGACAGTCTGGATCGACGTCCTTGGTCACTTAGACGAACACGGCGGTGACCTCTCTTCGCTTGAGCGTATCATCGTCGGTGGCAGCGCCGCCCCACGGGAAGTGATGCGTCGGTACGAGGACGAATATGACGTGACGATCGAACACGCGTGGGGGATGACCGAGGTGATGAGTATCGGCTCAGTATCCCGACCGACCTCTGGAGCTGCTACTGGCGGCCGCGAGGCGGCTCTCGACAAACGTGCGAAACAGGGGCTGCTCTCGCCTGGCCTCGAGATGCGAGTTGTTGGCGACGACGGCGAGCCAGTCTCATGGGACGGCGAGGCGTTCGGCGAACTGCTCGTTCGCGGCCCCACCGTTGTCGGAGAGTACTACAATCGACCGGAGGCCAACGAGTCGGATTTCGTCGCAGCAGACGACGGGGGCACCCGATGGCTCCGCACTGGTGACATTGCCACCGTCGACGAAGACGGCTACATCGAAGTTGTCGACCGAGCTAAGGATGTCATCAAATCTGGCGGCGAATGGATTTCCAGCATCGAACTGGAGAACGCCCTGATGGCGCACGATGATATTGCCGAGGCGGTCGTGATTGCGGCACCACACGAACGCTGGCAGGAGCGTCCGCTGGCGTTCGTCGTGCCGAAAGCGGGCTGTGAGATCGGCGTGGAGGCTGTCCGGACGTTCCTTGCAAAGGAGTTCCCACGCTGGTGGCTCCCAGATGGCGTTCGGTTCCGTGAGGAGATCCCGAAGACCGCGACTGGGAAGTTCGATAAGAAGACGCTTCGAGAGACCATTGAGGAACCAGACCTCCCGTATGCGCCCGGCGATGGGGGTGGCAAATGACCGACGATGACACGACCTCAATCGGAGCCGCCACGGCACCAGAAGACGCCCTTTCAGACCTTTCGGGCCAGGTTGCTGTTGTCACTGGTAGCGGGCCGGAATCGGACGCAGAATGACCCTCGGGATGGCTGCTGCGGGGGCAACGGTCGTCCCCTCGGCGCGGACAGCCCCGGAGATTGAGGTTGTCGCCGACCGAGCCCATAACATAAGTGTCGAAGTACGCGGCATCACCGCCGATGTGACCGATGACGATGACGTGGAGACGCTGGTTGAAGAAACCGTAGAGGCGTTCGATTCGCTCGATATACTCCTCAACAATGCCGGGTTCAATCCAGGGGACGCGCTTGGTGGCCCTTCTCGAAATAGAAACATCAAATATACTAGTAGTTTTTAAACGTGCCACGACGAATACTGAGGTTTCTCACCTGCTCAGCGTGGTCAGCGTCCGACCGAACGTATGCAGGGGGGGGTTGCTTCCATGATTTCGGACCGAGAAGCTCCGAGGCCATCGCACTCACCCACTAATTCATCCACTTCACTGGTGAGATATTTATCAACAGCGAGCCCAAACTTCGGGGTCGTCGTCGCTAAAACTCTCTAAAATCGTCGTGTATGAGGTACATGTCGATGTAAATACCTTACAGTCTCTTCTGCTTAGGGTGTACTATATTCTACGAACGGCGGTTAGAAGTGGCTCAGAGACGCAAATGGTTGCACGACCCAGACAAGCAAGAGTTTCTGAATTTACCTGCCGGGGCTGAGTCGATGGATAATGAGGTATATTATCAAGATTGGGAGAAAACACGGTTACGGGGGCGATCAAATTAAAGAATGCGTTGATGACGAAAGCGATCGGAACAAACCTGAAACGCGCCCCACGATTCATGTAATGGGAAGCGAAAATGGAGAAATCAGCGGGGGAGAGAGCAACGAAGGAACCGCTGCCGGCGTCGCAGTACTTCACGAGTTCTCGTACTGAGGGTACATAACAAGAATTAGTAGTGAGAGTGAAAGGTTGAAAAAATTGTACGGAGAATTAAATTTCGTCCATATGATGTGATTTACTGGTTCAGCATCTTATTTTATGCTGGTACTCGTTATACATGTTCATGGTAGAAGACACACTAACTGCGGTCCAAGCACGTCGGGACCTCTACGAAGTGATGGCGACGGATCTCCCCTTTGAGGAGAAGGCCGAGCGTGCACTTGATTTGGGCGAGGAGTACTTGGACGTTGACAACGGCCATCTGACCAAAATTGATCAACAGGCCGAGTACTGGAAGACCATCAGCAGTACCGATCCACCAGATGGCGATTTTCCGGCAGGTCTTCGGGTTGATCTTTCAACCACGTATTGCCGGCGGACGGTCGAACAAGATGACTCGATTGCGTTTCGTGACGCGCCGAATCAAGGATTGGAAACCGATCCTGCCTTCGAAGCCCATGGCGTCCACTGCTATCATGGAACGCCGGTTACTATTGATGAAGAGATATATGGAACGGTCTGTTTTGTCGCCGACGCCCCTCGTGATCGCCCGTTTACCGACGACGAAACACTGTTTGCAGAGCTCATCGCCCGGATGATCGAACGCGAGCTTCAACGCGATCGGCTGCTGGACCGCGTCGATCGATTGAACCAGTTTGCGAGCGTCGTCTCGCACGATCTCCGGAATCCGCTCAACGTCGCACAAGGACGGCTCTCGATTGCTGGTGAGGAAACCGACAGCGAACATATCGGGATAGCTGTGGATGCACTTGAGCGGATGGAAGACCTCATCACGGATGTACTTGCCATGGCTCGACAGGGACACGATGTCGAAGAAACCGAGCGCGTTCGCCTGTCTTCGATCGCCGAGACGTGCTGGCAGTCGGTCGAAACGGGTGACGCCGAACTCCTACTTGAGGTGGATCTGCTATTCCAAGCAGACCCCAACCGTGTTCGACAACTCCTAGCGAACCTGTTTCGGAACGCGGTCGAACACGGCGGAGAGGACGTGCTGATCCGCGCTGGAACACTATCCGAGACGGACGGCTTCTACGTCGAAGACGATGGGCCAGGCGTTCCTGATCCGGAGCGCGAGCAGGTGTTTGAACCGGGGGTTTCGACAGGCGATGACGGGATTGGACTCGGGCTCTCGATCGTTGAGGCGGTCGTCTCTGCGCACGACTGGACGATTCAACTAACCGAGACAGCAACCGGAGGAGCACGATTCGAAATCGACAACGTAGTAACTGTCCCGAATTCGTAACCACGTCCTTGATCCACTTCTCTTCGTGCTGCATACCCTCTACATCTTGCACAGCGGTTCTATCAGCTACTGATCCTCTCCTCCGGTTTGAGGAATCGAGAAGCCATCAGTAACCGGTCGAAGCAGCACAAAGTCCACCGACGCAAGCTTGTGAATTCCGCGGAACGTAAAATACATGGCCAAATCAGCGCTCTCGGATTCGCACCCGTTTGATACGATGCTGGCCGTCGCTGAGGTGATCCAGAACGAACGGTTGGCTCGTCTGTACGCTCGGATTCTTGACATTGACACCCCGACTGTCGAGGAGCTCGCAAGCCGTTCAGCGAGATTCACGAACCGACGCCACACTCAGAAGTCCTCGCTGTAGACCCTCACCTCGCCCTCATTGGTAATTCCGACATCGATGGTCGTCTTCAGTTCGTTCTGGCTTGTACACTCCTCGATGACCCCATAGAGGTGTGTATAGAGTTCCGGGCGACAGTACGAAATTTTGATGCCTGCCTCGTCTCCGTGCGTGTAGACGCTGGCGACCAGGTCATCGAAACTCGTCCCCGGAGAGACAGAAAACTGAATCGGTGATCGAATCGTCCGGACGAGTGCTAATGTCCGGCGGGCCTTCTCGACGTTTTGTTCTGCCGCTCGTTCGATAGCGCTAATGTTCGAGTCGGTCGTCCCCAGACGATCCGCAACTTCCTGTTGGGTCTGCCCCTGCTCTCTGAGTTCGAGTACCTCAACCTGCCGTTCGGTCAGTGTTGTCAAATCCGCGGTGACCATATTGAGTCAAACAAATGTATTTGAGATAAGCTTTTATCTCAAACGTTTCTCTACCCCCATATGGCGAATGATGGGTATCCTAATACGCGTCGACGGTTTCTCCTGACTGCTGGAACAGCCGCCGTCACAGGCATTGCGGGTTGTACAGGTGGAAATAACGGAGTGGGTGGGGACAGCAGTGAGACGCCAACCCAAATGGGTACCGAAACGAGCAGCCAGGATGGCGGTCAGTCGACGACCATCGCTTTCCTCGCGGCAGGAAGCCTCCAGCACGCCCTCGAAAACGGCCTCAAACCCGCGGTTGACGTACCAGTACAGGCCGAAGCACACGGCTCGGCAACCGTCGCTCGAATGATCGACGAGGGTCAGCGTGATCCAGATATCGTCACCGTCGCCGACGTCGCACTGTTCGAAGAGCCGCTTTCTCCACCGTGGTACTCGGTATTCACGAGCAACTCCGTCGTGATCGCGTACAATCCGGATACGGACGGGGGCCAACGCCTCGCGGAAGCTGGTGAGGACGGATGGTACGAGCCGATGGCCAGCGGCGACGTTAGCATCGGACGGACCGATCCCGACCTCGATCCGCTTGGCTACCGCACCCTATTTACGCTTGAACTTGCATCGCAGTACTACGAGGATGCCTCGGATCTCCAGGATCGAATCCTCCGACAAGAGCAGATTTACCCAGAAACGTCGTTGATCAGCCAGTTCGAAACCGGCTCGATCGACGCAGCGTTTGCGTACCGAAACATGGCCGTCGAACGTGACTACGAGTATATCAACCTTCCAGACCAAATCGATCTCAGCAACCCGACGTATGCTGATGACTGGTACTCCACCGTCTCATATACGCTGCCGAATGGTCAGGAGATCCAAGGCGGACTCATCAGCTACGGTTCAACGATCCGTAAGATGAGCGATGCTGCCGTGACCCTGTTCGACGTCCACACCACCGGGAACTACCTCGATGAATTCGGGTTCATCCTCCGTGATCAGTTCCCGATGTACGAGGGTGATCCCCCGAGCCAGGTCACGGACGCGACCGGCCAGTCAAACGCGAGTCAGTCGATGGATAGTCTCTCAATGCAATCACTGGCCGGAACTGTCTCCGACATTACTCTCCTGATTTAGTCACTCATGACTGCTCATTCGAGTCGAACTCGTTCAGCCGCGCTGCGTCTGGATTGGCTCACCGTTGCGCTGATTCTCGGCGGCGTGCTACTCGTGTATTATCTCGCACCGATGGTGTCGCTGTTTCTCTCCGTGCCGGCGGGTGAGGTCATCAGCCGAATGGGTGACCCAACTGTCGTGAACGCAGCGAGCACCTCGGTACTTTCGGCGTCAATTACGACGGTTCTCGCCACGGCGTTCGGTCTCCCGCTAGCGTACTGGCTGGCTCGCACTGAGACAGCTATGAAGAACGTCGTGCTCGCGATCGTGGTTCTCCCGTTAGTTCTCCCCCCGACGGTCGGTGGCGTTATACTGCTGACCGTGTTCGGGCCGAACGCGGTGGTGGGTAGCGCCGCCGTCGCCGCAGGTGTTCCACTTACTCGTTCGCTGGCCGGAGTGGTACTCGCCCAAACATTCGTCGCGTCGCCGTTCATTGTCGTGACCGCGAAAGCAGCCTTTGAAGCTGTTGACCCTACACTCGAATATGCCTCGCGCTCGCTCGGGAAAGGTCGGTGGACCACAGCCCTCCGTGTCACACTACCGCTCGCAGGTCCCGGCATTCTGGCAGGCATGACGCTTGTGTTTGCCCGTGCGATGGGCGAGTTTGGGGCGACGATGATGATGGCGTACTATCCACGGACAATGCCGGTTCAGATCTGGGTGTCGTTCATTTCGCTTGGTCTCGACAGCGCCTATCCGGTGGCGATACTCCTGCTCGTGATCGCCGTCGTGGCGCTCGCAGTGCTCAATACGATCGCATCGAACCCATGGGAATGACACTCGAACTCTCCCAACTGAGCAAGTCGTACGGCCAATTCGAGTTCGGTCCGGTGGATCTGGCGGTTGATCATCAGGTGCTTGCCGTATTAGGGCCATCCGGTAGCGGGAAGACAACGCTGCTCTCGCTAATCGCCGGTATCGCCGCTCCGGATTCCGGATCGATCAGACTCGGTGGGCGAAAGCTGGGCGGCCTGCCGCTCGAAGATCGGCACGTAGGGATGGTCTTCCAAGAGGGGGCGCTTTTTCCACACATGACTGCCCGGGAAAACATCGAGTACGCGGCCACAACCAGCGATCGTGTCGACGAGCTCGCGACGGTCCTCGAGCTCGAGGGCGTGCTCGATAGAAAGCCCCCGACGCTCTCTGGCGGGGAACAACAACGAGTCGCCCTCGCGCGAACGCTAGCGACCGACCCGGACATGTTACTCCTTGACGAGCCGTTGTCGAGTCTTGACGCACCGATCCGGAAACGCCTCCGAGACGAACTACACAGCCTGTTCGAATCGCTCGACATCCCTGTCCTGTACGTCACGCACGACCAGCGCACGGCGACGGCACTCGGTGATCGAATCGCAATCGTTCGAGACGGTGACCTCGAACAGGTGGGCACGCCGTCGACGGTGCTCACACAGCCGACGAACCGCTTCGTTGCCCGATTCACCGGAAACGAGAACCTCTTTGACGGGACAGTAACTGACCGGACAGCCGACGAAGCGATGATTCAGTTCGGCGACGTTCAGCTCCAGACGACCGCGTCGAATCTCTCTGCGTCCGCCGTGACGGTCTGTATCCATCCATCACGAGTAGAGGTCGAAGCTCCATACGTCGCTGACGGTGACCGAACAGCGAATACAGTCACGGGGACAGTTACTCGATGGCTGAACGAGGGGAGCGAGTATCGGGTTGAGATCGAAATCGACGCGGTATCGCTCGCTCTCACAGCGAACGTTCGTCCGCCGACGTTCGAACGACTGGCGCTTGAGACCGGCTCAGAAGTCCGCGTACTGATTCCTCAAGAGTCGATACATCTGATCCCGGAACGTGAGTAGTTCCGAGTCAAGTACTCGCTGATTCCTGGGTCCCCATTTAAATGTGCTACATGGAGTGCTATTTCGTGATACACTTTTGATAACCGTGCGTGGTCACTCAAACTCAAAGTTGATTCTACAGAACCCGTATGATCTCTCCGGTGGATTTTCCCACACAAAATATGTTATCTCCCCTCGAAATCCGTAGCGTTTCTCAAGTCTGGCGGATCACGCTTCTTGCTGCAGTGGCTTCGCTTCCTGCCGCCGTGATTATAAATTGGCTCCCCGACTCTGAAGCGACCATCGGAGGTGCGATAATGATACTCGGAGCGTCGATCGCCGGAGCTATCGCAGCTCGGCGTTCGGTAGCTCCGGGTGCTGTTGGGCTCCGTACTGGGTTCCTTGGTGGCGCTGTTGCAGTAGTTGATTTTGTTTTCACCGCTGGTGCAACGGTCGCATGGTCGGTTCCCAGAGCCCTATTCTTCCTCTTTGCTGTTGGAGTAGTACCGGGTATATCGCCCGTGTTCGGGTGGGCCTTCGGTCGCATTGGCGGGTGGGTGGGAAGGTCATTGCTCGAACAGTGAGAGGGTAATATAAACAATCATTAGTCCCCATGTGCTGGCTTGAACGCGAATGAGATTAATGAGTCGCTTAATAAACGACTCGCCGAGTAATGCGGTTGGGGCTTTTTCAGTCTTCATGTTGGACCATTCTGTCCCATTGGGAAATCCAACTGCTGTTTTCACCAACTACCGTTAGGAGATACGTAACGATCGGAAGAGTCCCCCCCAAGACGGCGAGAAATGTGAAATCGAATTCGCCAGGGTGGCCGAAAAAGAGCCCGATATACTGGAAAACGGCCATGGTTACGAGCACGGTCACTACCAATTCCAGATACTCCCTGTACGCGGGGGAGGGCAACTTCATATCAGCAGTGAATCACTGACGGCTAATAAACCGTAATCCCGTGCGAGCGAGTCGCAGTAGTACGTCTGTACGAGTGATCACAGCAAAACAGTGCTTTCTCTATCTCAAAACCGGAGACATCGCTTTCAGGTCGGCAACGCAAAAAACAACGCGGCAATAAAGAGGATTATCGCTGCTCCGAGTATCGTTACAATGTACATCCCAGCAGCGACTCCGAGGCCGGCGATAGTCCGAAGCGTCAACCACTGCTCCATCGATCGTCGCCAACAATACAGACGAACACCTATCGTTCCAAGTCCCAACACCGCTATCGGGTAGGCTATGAGCACCGCGATAAGTCGAAATTCTCGAAACTGCGGATCGCCCTGCGTGGAGCCGATGTGAAGCACCTGCCAGCCAGCACCGACGGCGACCACCTGACCGAGTGCGATAACACCGACCAGCAGCAGATAGTTCACCGAGAATCGGTCAGTTGGCCAACTATCGAGTCGAGCACGAACGTCCGACACCTCGAGTAACGGGAGGCACCCGAGGGCAACGATCCCGATTACTGCCAGATACTGCACCAGCGTCGTCGCGATACCTCCGATGGACGAATACGGAATCACAGGGCTTGGAAGCGTTGGCTATGATATATCTTTGATTTTGAATTAAAATTGAGTTGAATCTATATTATGAGCCACCACCATGCATAGTCTCTGCAGACTAGTGTAGCTGGATGTACAGGAGCGGGGCACAGGAACACTTTCACGGAATTGTTTCATCGACAGTCGATCGAATCACTTGATCAGCAAGCGTGCGAGTCTCGCATACTGTTACAAGAGATGAGAACACATCCCGCATGATTGTGGAGAAGATGTTTGTTTTTCGGGCAACATCGATAGGTGTCACATGTGATGAACGCGCTCGTCCTCGCAGGGGTGGGGTTGCCGATAAGCGGGCGTGGAATCGCAGTCTCACGTGGCCGGACTGATATCGAGGTTAGTTTCCTTTCACCGACATTCTATGACTATCACCGGAGATATCGAAACAGTCCCCTCTGGATGCCGTTTGAAAACGCTGCACAGAATATAGGGCAGGCATCGGTTACTGACCTTTCGGCCACGCGGTGAGGAGACAGATCGGTAGACACAACACGCTGGCCTGCCGTAAGACACTCTGATGGCCGACGTTGAGGATCTCGTAGAGGCTGTCTTTGATATCGAGGACATCGTCGAGGAGATCGCCGACCCGGAGGACCTGATTGAGGACATCGTGGCCAATCCGCTGATGGTTCTGTTCGCGTTTACGGCGGCTCTGGCTGGGGGGGTCTTGCTCTTGCTCTTTTTACTCACACTCGTTCTGCTGGTACTGGCGTTCGGGTCGGTCGAAGTGCTGGTGCTTCTTATGCTGTTGAGTGTTGTCGTTTTGATCGGGTCTATCGCCGCGTTCCTGTACGTGCAGACGGACATCCCCTCGGACATATATCAGAAACTTAATACAGCGCTGGAGCAGGCCGATGGCCAGCCGGAAAAGGGGGATTCGATGACGGAGAAAGCGGCGATTGAGGAACTCAAAGACAAGTATGCCGGCGGGAAGCTCAACGACTACGAACTTGATCAGGCGCTCGATGAAGTACTCACGAGCGAGAACCCCGGAGAAGTTGTCGATGGATATACGGAGAGCGACCGCGAGAGACAACGCGAGCGGTAGGGCCACAAATCACTATCGACAAGAGATAATCCGGCCAGCCGAATACACGAGTTTGTTGTGCTGACTACACCCTCTACATCTTACACGGCAACTGTTGTCAATATTAGCAGACTGAGTATTGTTTCACCGTGTCAGGCAAGAGCCATTTCAGGTTGGGTGTTGCTTCCTCTAACCCATTCGACCGAGAGCGTCGCGCCAACTGGGACGTGATCATATTTTACCGTCGTTTCCGGGCTTTTGTGCCGAAGCTGTGTCTGCGCAGTTGCGAGGCCTTCTTTGCGTATGATATACGTTCCTGTCGAATGTCGGAGTGCATACCAGCCAAGCGGTCGTCTCTCGGTATCAATATCGGCGATATCGCATAGCCGCCTGAGCACACACCGAAGCGCCGATGATTGGTATGGACTTCGCCCACGGGTAATCCACAAGGCATCCGTATTATCGTATGCAGCGCGCGTGTCCTGTTCGTGGAGCCAGCGTTTTAGCATGGCAGCAGTACGATCCCGAATCGAGACGTTCCAGTTCTCCGTATTGTGCAAACAGAATCCAGCGATTCAGCCCAATGAAGATCTCCGTGAGACAGATTTGAGCGACGTTTCTAATGGATGTTGCTTTTGCCGTTGCCACGTGGCTTCTTGGATCAAACACAGTAGAAAACACCGTGATCGTCGCGCTGATCGGATGGACGTTTGGGAATATCGAGATAACCCGAAAGCAACAACCGATTAATTCAGTTATCAGCTGATATGCCGTAGAGAGGTTTGAACGCTTCTTCGCGAAGCCGGAGAGGGGATTTGAACCCCCGACCTAATCCTTACGAAGGATTCGCTCTGCCAGCTGAGCTACCCCGGCACACATCGTATAGTCGGGGCATACGTTAAATAAGGGTTGCGAACTCGCCCGGTCGCTCTCTGCTCACCTCTCCCGTTGCAGCCGGACGTCAAGGCAGATGTTTAGCTCTTGGGGCGCGTAGGAACGTACCTCGTGGCGGGTCTCGATGGAGACATCGTAGTCCGGCTCCGCGGCCTCGCGGATCGCTCGCTCGCCGGGGCCGAAGGGGTCCGACTCGTGTTGGATATCGTAGTAGTGAAGCAGACAGTCCTCGCTAGCGAGCTCGACCGCGGTGTCGAGAAAGTCGTCGGCGCTATGGGGGAGGTTCATGACGAGTCGGTCCGCCCAGTCCTCGTACCCGGAGACGTTCCTGACATCGTCGTGGATGGCGGTCACCTGCGCCGAGACGCCGTTACGCTCGGCGTTCCGGCGGAGGTACTCGACGGCGGCGCTGTTGAGGTCGACGCCGACGCACTCGGCACCGAGTTTCGCCGCCGGGATGACGAAGGGACCGACGCCGGCGAACATGTCGAAGACTCGCTCGCCCGGTTCGACGCCGCTGACGATCCGGTGGCGCTCGGTCGCCAGCCGGGGTGAAAAGTACATTTCGCCGATGTCGAGTTCGAACTCGCAACCGTATTCACGATGGACCGTTTCGGTGCCGTCCCCGCCGAGGAGGTCCCACTGTCGGACCCGGAGTTCCCCCTCGATCGGCGAGGCACGGTTGACGACTGTCCGGGACGGGAGGTCGGACTCAAGCACCGCGTCGGCGATACGACGGGCACGGTCGTCATTGTCCTCGTCGATAATGACGATGTCGCCTAAACGCTCGTAGGAGGGATCGAACCCGAGGGCGTCCTTCGGCAGCGTCTGTCCCTCGCGGCGGGACGGCTCCCGGTCGACCACCGTAAGGTCAGGATCGATCTCGTCAGGGTCCGCGGAGGGATCAATGGGAAGATAGATTTTGTCGTCGTCGACCTCGATCTCGTACTCGCCGGAGAGCGCCCCCGCTTCGGCGAGCAGTTGGCGAACCGCCTCGCCGTCCTCGCGGGCGGCTCGGACGCATGGAACCGACATACCGGAGGGTCGGCGAGCGTCGCCGGTAAGTCTACCGTTCGGGCGGCGCACGTGACGACGGCCTGGACGGGACGGCCGGTGGTTCACGTCGTGAATAGCTCCCCCTCAGTCGGGACGTCGAACACGCCGATGCGCGCGCCGGCGTCCAGCCACCCGTGGCCGTACGAGAAGGCCGCGAGCGCATTGACGAGGTCGTGGTGTTCGCGGAAGTGACGGCCGTCTTCGAGGTACGACCGCGCCATCTCGCGGCACTCGACGGCGGCCTCGTGCAGCGGGGTCCCCTCCTGTGGGGCGATCTCGGCGGCCTCCAGCGCCACCGTAAGCAGCGCCTCGTAGCGATCTGTCTTTTCATCGAGATCCGCACTCATATCAATGCTTCGCCCGTGAGGCACAAAACGAGTCCGATCGGACCGTAGCGGTTTCTACGCGCTACTCGCCGTCGATGCACTGGTCCTCCCACTCGCGACGGGCGTCGATCTCATGCCGCCCGCGGCGCGTGGGCGTATAGAAGTTTGTCCGCCGATCGCATTGTCCCTTTTGAACGAGGCTCTTCTCGACCAGCGTGTCGAGGTTCGGGTAGAGTCGGCCGTGGCGGACCTCCTTCTCGTAGTACTCTTCAAGTTTCTCGTTTATTCCCAGGCCACGGGGGTCGTCGCGCCTGGCGATAGTGTATAGTAGATCTATTGCAGCGAGAGAGGAAAGCACCCGACCGGATGAAAAGGGCCGGTCGGGCGCTTGCCGCCCTGAATTGGTCCCCGCTGACGCTTCGGCCCTCCAAGCGAAGCGTCATCTAAATTCAGCAGTTGCCAATATATAAATCCAGCGAACTCCGGGGGCGTGGTCGGACTGTGACGCAGGTCACATCTGCTCCTCTTCGAGTGCCCACCCGAGTGCCCGCCTGTAATACGTAAACATCTCCTTTACCCCCTCGTGGTTCATGTCTTCGTCATCGAGTTCAGTCTTCAGAAACTCGTACTGCTCGCGTATTTCCTCTTCGTCACGCATAGGTGTGCTACGATGACCCGACGCATGAAACTTCGTCCTCCAGCGGATTTCGGCGCTACTCCGCCCCGACCGAAACGCCCAATCGCTCGCCCGTGGAGACGCTGGCATGGACGTGCATGTCATCGCGACGGGCGGCACCATCGCCTCAACCGCCGACGGAAGCGACCGGGGAGCAACTCCGGAGCTTACCGGCGCGGAACTGCTTGATGCCGCCCCCGGCCTGGGTGAGCACGCGGACGTTACGGTCGAAACGGTCGACGATCGACCTGGGTTCGACATGTCTCCAACGGTGTGTGCTCGCCTCGCAGAGCGCATCCGCTCAATCGGATCGACCATCGGCGGTATTGTCGTCACCCACGGAACCGACACGCTCGCCGAGACGGCCCGGTATCTCGACCTCACCTGTGACTCGCCGGTCGTCGTGACGGGCGCGCAGCGGCGCCCCGACGAACCCGGCAGCGACGGGGTGACGAATCTTGAGACCGCGATCCGGGCCGCGGCGACCGAACGCGTCGACCCCGGGGCGTTTGTGGCGTTCGACGGAGAGTTGCACGACGCCGCGACCGTCCGGAAATCACACACCTGCGCGCTCGATACGTTTCGGTCGCCCGAAGCGGGACCGATCGCGCGCTTCACCCGAAAGCGGGTTCACTGGTATCGATCGCCGCGAGGATCCGGGGTGACGCTTCCAGTCCCGGACCCGGACGATCACCCGACGGTCCCGCTTGTCATCTCCGCATCCGGCATCGGACGCGAGGCGTTTGACGACGCCGAACGGCGTGGGGAGGGTGTCGTCGTCGCTGGAACTGGACTCGGGAACGTAACCGGGGTCTTAGGAGAGGCAATCGCCGATGCGTCGTGCCCCGTCGTGCTTACCTCCCGCTGTCACGTTGGGCCTACTGAACCGACATACGGAACGGCGGGCGGGGCGGCGACGCTCGCGGCGTGCGATCACGTCCGGTTCGCCCACGCGACCCCATGGGCGACGCGCATCGAGTTCATACTCGCACTTGCCGGCGACTGTGTTGAGGAGCGCTTCGATAGCTTCGACGGGTAGCCGAGGGTGTTTTGAGCCGCCGGGCACAATCGCCATCATGAAGATGCGCGGTCGACGCGAGTGCAAAGCGTGTGGAACCCAGTGGTCGTACTACGACGTGGGGGCAGTATCGTGTCCGAACTGTGGGAGTGCCCACAGCGTCGCGACCGACGACGAACGCGCGCTTCACACCGCGACGGCAGCAACGCTCGATCTGACGCCGGTTAGAGCGGATATCGATACCGAACCGCTCGATCGGCTTGCTGAACGGGCGAGCGACCGCGCTCGCGAGTTCACGCGCGGCTACGGGTTTGTCGACGCCGGGCAGCTACAGGCGCTTGATGACACGTACGTGGCGGCGATGGAACTCAAACACGCCGCCGCAGAGTTCGGGCGGCGAATCGATGTCTCCGACGAGGAGGAGTGGTACGTCACCGAACTGCTGCGGGCCGACGAAGGCGTGCGACCGGATCCTGACTCGGTGCCGGCATCGATGCGGGCCATGCGTGGACTCGCGTACGCGAACGCTGTTCGGGAGTACCGCGCCGACCTCCGGTCCTATCTCGGGGAGCATCCGGATTCGACGGTGACTGGTGCGTTAGAACGACTCTTGACGCAGGTAAAACGGGTCCGGGCGCTCGATGGCGACGTCCCGCCACAGGAGTCGGAGACGCTCGTCTCGGCGGCGCGGTCGCTCGGGCGGTATCTAATTGACGGCGATGAGGGGGCACTCGTCGTGGCCGAACAACGGCTTGACTCGCTCGGTTGAGCCGGCGAGACACCTCAAGTGGCGAACAGGCGACACAGTGTAGCGATCCACGCGCCGTGCGTCACGCTCCCGCTTTGGCGGCGCGCGGGCGTTTGCTCAGGGCATACGACTGGTTGGCTGCGTTCCGGTAGTTAAATGTACGTCTCAAAGAGCCGGACGACGAGCGCCCGATCGAACGTCTGCTCCGGGACGGTCCGGCGCCATGCCACTTCGTCGATAGCGTGGTCGCCGGGGACGTCCGGGCGTTCGGGAGTCGACGCCACCGGCTGGCCAACGAAGGTCACAAAGCGAAATTCATAGGCGTCGCTTGAGTCCCGGCGGACGAACGTCTGCTCAGCAACGGCACCCAGATCGGTTATCTCGACATCGATCCCGGTCTCTTCACGGACCTCCCGACGCGCACCCGCTTCGGGCGTTTCGCCGGGTTCGAGGCGGCCACCGGGAAGTAGCCAGGTGTCGTCTTCGCGAACGAAGAGACCGCGGTCGCCGTCGACGACGAGCGCGCCGACACCACATGCACCGTCGTCACCCCGCTCGATCCCCTTCTCGAAGCGTGCGGGCTCGAGTTCGATCCGCTCTTGTTTGCGGTAATAGTCGTCGTACGCGTCGAACGGGTCGGGATCGGGCGGCGACATTCGGCTAATCAGGGTAGGTCGACGTCGATACTGTTCTGCAGCCCGGCAGCCTTGACGGTGTTGTACAGCAACATCGCCCGCGTCATCGGCCCGACACCGCCGGGAACCGGAGTGATCGCCCCGGCGACCTCGGCCACGCCCTCGTACGCAACGTCGCCGACGAGTTCGTAGCCTTTCTGCGTGTCGGCGTCGACACGGTTGACCCCGACGTCGATCACCGTCGCGCCCTCGCGCACCATCCCGGCGTCAACGAGTTCGGGGATGCCGACCGCCGCAACGACGATATCGGCGTTTCGGGTCTTCTCGGCGAGGTCGTCCGTCCGGGAGTGGCAGACGGTGACCGTCGCGTTCCCGTCGTCGGCCTTCCGGAGGAGCAAGTTTGCGAGCGGCTTGCCGACGATATTAGACCGCCCGATCACGACCGCGTCCGCACCTTCCGTCTCGATGTCGTAGGCCTCGAGAAGCTTCTGTATGCCGTGAGGTGTACAGGGCCGGTATCGGTCGTTGCCGGCGACGAGTCGGCCGACGTTCTCGGGGTGGAACCCGTCGACGTCCTTCATCGGGTCAATGCTGCGAAGCACGCGGCGACTGTCGATGTCATCAACGAGCGGCATCTGCACCAAGATACCATGTACTCCGGGATCGTCATTGAGGTCCTCAACCGTGTCGTACAGTTCCGCCGGCGGCGCGTCGGTGTCGATCTCGACGTGGATTCCGTTGATGCCGACCGCCTCGCAGTCGCGTTGTTTCATCGAGACGTACGTTTCGCTCGCGGGATCGTCGCTCATCAGGACGGTCGCGAGGCCCGGCTCGACGCCCTCGGCTTTCAGCCGGTCGATACTCCCAGCCAGCGAGTCGCGGATGTCGGCGGCGACGGCCTCGCCGTCGATACGTTCGGCCATTACCGGATCGGGGCGCTCCGGGCGTATCAACGATTCGGGTTCGTGGTGGGTTCCGGGTGCTCGCCCGACAAGATGTACACGTTTGTGCTACAGCTTCCCGCCGAGCACCTTTGTGGCGGTCAAAATTGGGTCCCACGTCGTGTTGAACGGCGGGGCGTACGCGAGGTCATAGTTCGACAACTCGCCGAGCGTCACCCCTTCCGTGACCGCACCGACCAGCGCGTGGCTGCGGTGGACAGCCCCCTCGCCGTACTCGCTAACGAGGCTCCCGCCGAGGACCTGACCGGACTCTCGGTCGGCGGTCAGCGTCACGCGAACCGTCCCGCTTTCGGGATAGTAGCCCGCCCTGGACTTCGCCTCGATGGTCTCCGTTACGGGGTCGAACCCGGCCTCTCGGGCCTCATCGTGATCGAGAACGCCCGTCCGTGCAGCCTCGATCTCGAAGGCTTTCACCGCCGCCGTCCCGGCGATCCCGCCGCCCTTGGTCGGCGTCCCAGCGATTGTTCGCCCGATCGCGCGGCCGTGTCTGTTCGCCGTCAACGCGAGCGGGACGTACGCCGGGTCGCCCGTCACGACGTGTTCAGCCTCCGCGCAGTCGCCGGCGGCGTACACGTCCTCAACGTTCGTCTCGCGATGGGCGTCCGTCGCGATGGCACCCGTCGGGCCAAGTTCGATGCCAGCCGCTTCGGCAAGATCCGTCCGCGGTCGGACACCTGCTCCGAGCAGCACCATCTCGACCGGCACGCGCTCGTCGGCGGTGACGACCGCCTCGACAACGCCGTCGCCGACGGTCGATTCGACCGCGGCGTTCAGATACACAGAGACACCCTGCTCGCCGAGGTGGTCGGCGACGGCCTCGCTCGTCGCATCGCTGAATCCCTTAAGAACCCGATCGCCGCGCTGGAAGAGATGCACCTCGAAACCGTTCTCGGCCAGCGCCTCGGCCATCTCGACGCCGATGTAGCCGCCGCCGACGATGCCGACCGGGCCGCTGCAGTTCTCGAGGTACTGGCACGCAGGGCCACTGTCGGGTTGGTCGTTCGGCGATGTCTCCCGCGAGCGGGCGACGAACTCTCTGAGCTCCTTTCCGTCGGTCATCGACCCGAGGGTGTAGACGCCGTTCAGATCGAGGCCGTCGATCGGCGGTTCGACCGCCGCCGCGCCGGTCGCGACGAGCAGGGCGTCGTAAGATTGGACCGTCTCGCCTTCGTCGCTCCGTGCAGTCACCGTTCGGCTGTCGGGGTCGATATCGACGACCTCGCGGCCCGTCCGGAGGTCGATGTCGCGCTCCTCGCGGAACTCCTCGGGCGTGACGGAGACGAGTTCCTCAAGCGTCTGAATCTCGCCTTTGATATAGTACGGGAGCCCGCACGCACCGTAGGATACCCACTCACCCTTCTCGAAGACGATCACATCGAGGTCGGGATCGTCCCGCTTGGCCTTGCTCGCGGCCGACATCCCGGCTGCATCACCGCCGACGACGACGAACGTTGTCATACCGAACCCGACCCGGCGAGCCGTAATAAATCCGGTCGCAGCGTGCACCGCGGCTGCGGACCCCTCGCGGATGTGTGATCGACTCGCCGATCACTCCCGAGTCGATTCAGCCGGCGGCCGGGTGTACCAAAGCGCCCACAGGATCAACACGCCCTGCAACGGGAGCCGCCCCCAGCGGACGAGCTCGGAGGGGTCGCCACCGCCCGGCATCCCCTCGACGACGACGCCGTGTGTCGCCATGTAGATGTTCGCCGGAAAGATCGCGACGAGCACCGCGACCGTCGCCCACGCCGCATACTGGCGGGTCCGTGGAAGCAACACGCCGACGCCGACCGCGATTTCGGCGACACCCGAGAGATACACCAGCGCGAGCGGTGCCGGGAGGATCGGCGGAACGATCTGGACGTACAGTTCGGGGACGACGAAGTGGAGAACGCCGGCGACGACGTACAGAGGGCCCATCACAAACAGTAGCGGCCGTCGCAGACGGCGGCGGATATCGGCCATTTCGTAAGTAGTAGAGTCCGCCCCCACGAATCGTTTCGGGTCGCCCCGTGGATCACGGGTCCAGCGAGCGACGGTCCCGGTGGATGCCGATAGCTATCGGCGGTTCGACGGAACGAGTGCGAGTGTACGAGCGGCTACGCTCGGGGTTGCGTTGGCCGACCTACTCGAAGTCGACGAGTCGGCCCTCTCGGTCGTATAGCGGGTACTCCGCACAGAGCGCTTCGACTTCGGCCTCGGCGTCAGCCTTGACTTTCTCGTCATCGGGGCTGTCGACGACTCGGTAGATGAGGTCGGCGACGCGTTCGCACGCCGCCTCGTCGAAGCCGCGCGTGGTGAGCGCGGGCGTCCCGGCGCGGATCCCCGAGGGATTGAACGGCGAGCGCGTCTCGCCGGGGACGGTGTTTTTGTTCAGTACGATCCCGACCTCTTCGAGGGCTTCTTCGGCCACGGTCCCGGTTGTCTCCGGATGAGATTCGCGAAGATCGACCAAGACGAGGTGGGTATCGGTGCCGTCGGAGACGAGCGAGAAGCCGTGCTCCTGCAGCCGCGCGCCGAGGGCCTCGGCGTTATCAATGATCTGCTGGGCGTAGGATTCGAAGCCGGACGAGAGCGCCTCCTCGAAGCCGACGGCTTTGCCGGCGACGTTGTGCATCAGGGGACCGCCCTGCGCGCCGGGGAAGACAGACGCGTCGATGGCGTCTGCGTACTCCTCGTCGCACATGATAATACCGCCGCGGCCGGCGCGGATCGTCTTGTGGGTCGATCCGGTGACGAAGTCGGCGACACCGACCGGCGACTGGTGGACGCCAGCCGCGACGAGGCCGGTGATGTGAGCAATGTCGGCAAGGTGGTAGGCGTCGACGGCGTCGGCGGCCTCTTGGATGCGTTTGAAATCGACCTCTCGGGGATACGCGGAGTAGCCGGAGACGATGATATCGGGGTCGAACTCCTCGGCGTGTTCGTGGAGCCCCTCGTAGTCGATGTACCCGGTTTCGGGGTCAACCTCGTACTGTTCGACCTCGTAGGTCTTGCCGGTGAAGTTCGCCGGGTGGCCGTGGCTCAGGTGCCCGCCGTGTTCGAGTTCTAGCGAGAGGATCTTGTCGCCCGGCTCTAACATCGCCAGATAGACGCCCATATTCGCCTGCGTTCCGGCGTGTGGCTGCACGTTGACGTGTTCGGCACCCCACAGCTCCTTTGCGCGCTCGATTGCGAGTTCTTCGACGGTGTCGGCGTGCTCACAGCCGGCGTAGTAGCGCTCGCCGGGGTAGCCCTCGGCGTACTTGTTTGTCAACTCCGAGCTCTGGGCCTCGAGGACGGCTTCGGAGACGTGGTTCTCGCTCGCGATCATCGCGAGCGTGTTCTCCTGGCGCTCGCGTTCGCCATCGAGGGCGTCCGCGAGCGCGGGATCGGTCCGGCGGACCTCTTCGTAGCTCATACAACTGAATGAGGGTTGACGGGACAATAAGGTATCCGTTCGTCGCGGGCGCTCGCCGCAATATCCGGTTGATCAACGGGACCGCGCACGGACGATGACCGCCAACAAAACATCGCACGGACGGCAAGGAGAGTGCTCAGCGGGCTACAAGAGTTAAATATCTCCCGGATCATATGCATACATACGCCGATGAAACAAACTGTCGTGGGGCAGTCTGTCGCGGACGTGCTCGAGCGGGTTCTCGACGCGGCTGACGACGGGGTCGTCGTCGTCGCTCCAGACCCGGAGACGGTCGAGGGGCTCGTCCGGGTTCTCGGCGAGGAATCTCCGTCGGTTCGGCTGCTCGCTGATACGGGAGCGCTGAAGGCTGCGACGGCTGATTTCCTCGTCGCGGGGCGGGCCGCAAATCACGTCGAACAGGGCATCCTCGAGATACGGCGCTACGACGAGGGGACGAACGCGCTGTTGGTCTCGGGGTCGTCGGTCACCGCCGTCGTCCGTGGTGACGACCACGCTGCCGGGCTGACAACGAACGACGAGGCGTTCGTCGCGGACGCGAACGGCCGGTTCACCGACGCGTGGGCGGACGCGGAGGCGTACGACCTCCGGACGCCGCCGCTCACTAGAGTCCGTGACACGCTCGAAGCCGAACTCGGCGAGTCGACGGCTGAGGACTTTGACGCCGTCCTCTCGGCGCTCGATACCGTCCGGGGCGACACCGGCCTTGACGAGGTCACAGTGTCGCTGCTCGTCGCGGCGCGAAACGGCGACCTCCTCTACGATATCTCGCGGTGGGGCGAGGACGTCGGCATCGCCTCGAAGGCCACGTTCTCCCGGACGAAAACGCGGATGGAGGAGTCGGACGTCATCGAGACCGAGAAGGTTCCGATCGACGTCGGACGGCCGCGCCTCCGGCTTCAACTCGGTGACGATCGCCTCAACATTGAAGATGAGGGGGAGTTCGTGCGCACCGCCCGTTCGATGCTCACGGCCTAACACCGCCCGCCCGGTGCCCGCCGGGAACTACTCCCGAGCCTCGGCCCTACGACGCGACGCTCACAGCATTTATATATCTTTTAAGCGGTGTCCGCGGCTTTTATCGCCCCTCGACGGGACGTGCGTGATATGCACACCAGAGCGCGCCCGGAGCCGACGGTCGGTGATCCGGCGTGACGACCGTCGGACTGCTCGGCGAGGGTGGCGCAATCGAGTCGGTTCGGGCCGCCCTGGCCGACACCGACGCCGAAGCGGTGGCCACCGCCTCCGACGGCATCGGTGAGTATGACGTGGCCGTCGCTGTCGGGGCGTCCAGCGATGAAAACGCCGGGGACGAGCGTGGGCTGCTCGGGCAGGCCGGAACGCGTGCCAGCGAGACCCAGACCCCGCTTTTCGCCGTCGAACTCGGTGGGATCGGCGGGCAGCCGGTTACGGGCGTGTCGGCGTCGGTGTCCGGTCACGCCCCGGGGACAGCGTGTCGGTCGTGTCTTCGCGAGCGCGTCTCGGCGGCCGACCCGGCGACCGACGACGGTGACTGCGGGCCATCGACAGCACGGTTCGCCGGGGCGCTCGCCGGCCGTGAACTCGCAATGCTCCTCGATGGCGGCGAGTCAGCGCTCGTCGGCGGCGTTATCGAGGTCCCACACGCCCAGCGCCGGGTGTTACCGGTTCCCTACTGCGAGTGCAACGCGGGCGGCGAGGCGGGCGCCGAATCCGGAACCGTCGACGACGGCGCGGATGGACTCCGAAGGTCTCACGAGGAGCGGTCGCTCGAGGAGTCCATCTCGCTGGCCGAGACCGCCTTCGACGAGCGCGTTGGGCCAATCTCGGCGATCGGGGAGGCCGAATCGTTCCCGGTCCCGTACTACCTCGCGACGCTCGCGGCGACGCCGTTTTCCGACGCCGACGCCCCCGACCACGCCGCGGGCGTCGGGGTCGACTGGGATCCGGCGTTTATGAAGGCGCTCGGGGAAGCGCTCGAACGATATAGCGCCGCAATCTATCGCGAGCGCGAGTTTGAGACCGAACCGGCGGCCCCGATCAGCCCTGATCGGTTCGTCGCTCCCGAGGGGAGCGATCTTGATGTAACTCGGTGGTGTGGGGCCGAACACCTTCGGACCGGCGACCGCGTCCAGTTGCCGGCGGAACTCGTCGTCTTCCCGCCGCCGGAGCGGACGATACGACCTCCGATCACGACCGGGCTCGGGCTCGGAAACGGCAGTGTCGGCGCGCTCCGTTCGGGTCTGTATGAGGTGCTCGAACGCGACGCGACGATGCTTTCGTGGTACTCGACGTACGAGCCGCTGGGGCTGGCCGTCGATAACGAAACGTATCGGACGCTCGAAAGCCGGGCGAAAAGCGAGGGACTCGAAGCGACAGCGCTCGTCTGCACGCAGGACGTCGATATACCGGTTGTCGCCGCTTGCGTCCACCGCGAGAGCGAATGGCCCCGATTCGCGGCCGGGTCGGCGGCCAGTCTGGATCCGGGGGCGGCGGCGAGCGACGCCCTAGCGGAGGCGCTGCAGAACTGGCTCGAACTCCGCCGTATGGGCGAGACACGGGCGGACGAGGAACACGGAGCGATCGGAACCCACGCCGCCTTTCCGGAGTCGGCACGGGCGTTCGCCGATCCCGCGACGACGGTTCCGGCGACCGAGATCGGCCCCCCTGAACCGCCAACCGGCGCGGCGGAACTGGATCGACTCCTCGGGGCAGTCGACGACGCGGGACTCGACGTCTACGCGTCGCGGCTCACCCCGCGGGACGTCGAGTCGATGGGGTTCGAAGCCGTCCGCGTCGTGGTTCCCGCTGCGCAGCCGCTTTTCACCGGCGAGCCGTACTTCGGCGAGCGGTTGCGGCGCGTCCCCGAGTCGCTCGGGTTCGAGCCGGAGTTTGACCGGACGTATCATCCGTTCCCGTGAGCGAACGACTGCCCGCCCGCCCGCGGCTCGACCGAGGCGTAGTGGGGAACGCTTTTTCCGACGCCCGCTGAGGAGTCGGTATGGATCCGGCGTTGTTGCAGACGGAGACGCCCTCCCCCTCATTTCGCGACGGGCCGGGGCTGGCTCCGCCGGAGTGGCTCCCCGGCTATGTGCCGGTGTTCGTCTATCGGCTCGTCCTCGCGATCGCGATCATCGTTTTTTCGTACTATCTCTCCCAGCTCGCCCGGGAGGCCCTCGGACGACGGATCGCTCGCCAATTCAAGCGCCCGTCGGTGAGTCGGACGATCCTGCGCAGCCTTCAGATCCTCATCATTCTCGGGGCGGTGTTAACAGCGCTGAGCTTCTTCGGAATCGGGGTCGGCAACATCGCCCTCTCGGTCGGTGTTTTCTCGGCCGTCGTCGGCATCGTGCTCGCACCCATCATCGGGAACGTCATCAGCGGCGTGTTCATCCTCTCCGAGCAACCATACGAGATCGGCGACATGATCGAACTCGCCGACACCGAGACGAAGGGGTTCGTCGAGGATGTCACGCTCGTCTACACCAAGATGTTCACCCTCGACAACACGTTCATCGTGCTCCCGAACGGGCTGATGCGGGAGCGTGATGTCGTCAACTACTCAGCCGAGGACACCCGCATCCGGATGACGCTGGACGTGGGCGTAACCTACGAGAGCGACATCGACATCGCCCGCGAGCAGATGGAGGCGGCGGCCCGTACCATCGACGCGGTCATCAAGGGCGGTCCGGACATCCGGGTCGGGAGCGCCAGATACCCGGCGTCACCGACCTGTTACATCCGTGAGTTCGGCGACAGCGAGATCGCGTTGCGGCTCCGGTACTGGGCGAGCGAACCGTACAAACAGACGGCGGTTCGCTCGAGGGTGTTGACGGAGGTCTGGGAGCGTTTCAAGGCCAACGATATCGAAATCCCCTACCCCCACTCACACATGGTGTTCGACGACACCAGCGGCGAACTGCAGGTCTCAATGCGGTCGGCGGAGACAGAGGTCCCCTCCCGGCCCGGGGGGGCGACGAGGCGGGAATCGGACGCCGAAGCGGGGGCGGAAGGCGGAGAACGTCCGGAAGACGAAACGAACGGAAACGCACCGGGAGACGAAAGCGCTCCGGAAGACGAGGAGACGACGGACGCCGGGTCGTCCGAGCGGGACCCGACGGATACGGACGCCGGGAGCGATGTCTGACTCTGTGGATGCCTCGGCCGCCGCGACCGTCGCCGAATCGTCCCCCGACAGCTGTCGGCTCAGTTCGACCCTTCTTGAGCCGTGTTCATCCGATATACAAAACAACGGAGGCTCTTACCGAACTCAGTGAAACAGCGTGAGTATCATGGCATCCCGCGGAATGCGTTAGTGTGTGAACAACCAAACCGCATTCGGCGGGATGCTTC
>Ga0207414_1000195_pt1 | contig 30000 bp, 33 predicted proteins | sample PonA231FremontCA_2_FD_187269 | JGI IMG/M metagenome (GOLD analysis project Ga0207414, IMG submission 187269) | Marine sediment microbial community from Fremont, CA, USA - Pond A23 Sediment 1 (SPAdes) | ecosystem: Environmental > Aquatic > Marine > Unclassified | place: USA: Fremont, California...
AAAAAATGTGAGTTTGAGCTTTTGGCTCTTAATCATTAATTGAAATTAACGTTGGCTTGCTGTTCACTTTTCAAGGTTCTCTTGTTTTAAAAAAGCGCGTAAAAAACGGCGCTTCATAATTTGACGCATTAATCATCATATCATCTAATCTTTGTTTTGTCAAGGTTATTTTCCCTTATATTTAGCCTCTTTTTTACTGGCTTTTAAGGGCTGCTCCTTAACGCGACAGTTTATACTGTATCATTTTTATCTGCCTCTGTCAAGGGCTCTTTTGAAAAATTTATCTTTTTTTGTCGCCCTTCTTTTTCAGCGACATTTCATACTGTATCATTTGTCTGACCTTTTGTCAAGAGTTTAAAGAAAAAAAGAGAAACCTTATTTTTTAACAAGGTTTCTCTTTAAATTATAATTCATTTTACTTTATTTTTTAATTTATTTTTTATTTTTCTCATTTTCTACTTCTTTATTTTCTTCATCTTCTTTTTCATCATTTTTTTCATCCAGTTCTTCATCACTATCTTTTTCCTCGCTTTTTTCTATGCGTGCCAGGGAAACAACTTTATCTTCTTTATCTAAATTCATTACTTTAACTCCCTGAGTATTTCTACCAGTTGTAGATATTTCCTCAATATGAGTTCTGATCATAATACCACTTTCACTAATAACTAAGAGTTCATGGTCATCATTTACTACTTTAATGCCTGCTAAAAGTCCATTCTTTTCTTTTACATTTAAAGTAATAAGCCCTTTTCCACCTCTTGTCTGTAATCTATAATTTTTAAGAGGTGTTTTCTTTCCATAACCTCTTTCAGTTATTACTAATAAATCTTCTCCTTCTTTATCTACTCCTAAACCAACTACATAATCTTCATCTCCTAGGTCTATAGCTTTTACTCCATAAGAGGCTCTAGAAGTAGATCTAACATCTTTTTCATTAAAGTGAATGGCTTTACCTTGATGGGTTGCAATTATAACATTACCATTTCCATCAGTAAATTTAACATCAATTAATTCATCTTCTTCTCTTAATTTAATTCCTTTTAGACCAGTGTAATTTGTTTTATAATCTATTAAAGGAGTTTTCTTAATAAGACCATTTTTAGTAGACATTATTAAGTTTCTTTTTTCATCAAATTCTTTAACCGTTATTACAGAAGTTATTCTTTCCTCTTTATCAAGATCAAGTAAATTAATAATTGGTGTTCCTCTTGCCTGTCTTCCGGCTTCTGGAATCTGATAACCTTTTAATCTATATACTTTTCCCTTATTGGTAAAGAAAAGGAAATAATGATGAGTAGAAGTAGTGAAAATATCTGCTACAAAATCTTCATCTTTAGTTTTTATACCAATTACACCTTTTCCACCTCTTCTTTGACTGCGATAAATATCTAAAGGCATCCTTTTGATATAATCATCATGGGTCATAGCAACAACAATTTGTTCTTCTTCAATAAGGTCTTCCATTTCTAAATCAACATACTTAGCTTTTAGAATATCTGTTCTTCTTTGATCATTATATTTTTCTTTGATATTTAAAATTTCTTCTTTTATGATATTTAAAAGTTTATCTTCATCATTTAAAATACTTTTGTAATATTTAATTTTTTCTTTGAGATCACTATATTCTTCTTCTATTTTATCTCTTTCTAAACCAGTTAAGCTCTGGAGTCTCATTCTTAAAATGGCATTTGCCTGTTTTTCTGTTAATTCATAATCAGTCATTAATCCTTCGCGAGCTGTAGAAACATCTGGAGCATTTTTTATAAATTCTACTATTTCATCTATATTACTTAAAGCAATTCTATAACCTTCTAGAATATGAGCTCTTGCTTCTGCTTTATTTAAATCATATTTAGTTCTTCTAGTTATAACATCTTTTTGATGTTCTAGATAATGTTCTAAAATTTCTTTTAAATTTAAAGTTACAGGCTGTCCATCAACTAAAGCAAGCATTATCATACTGAAAGTAACCTGCATTCTGGTGTGTTTAAATAATCTATTTAAAACTATTTTTGGGGTAGCACTTCTTTTTAATTCAATTACTGCTCTCATTCCATCTCTATCTGATTCATCTCTAAGATCACTTATACCATCTATTTTATCATTTTTTACTAAATTAGCTATTTTTTCTATTAATCTTGCTTTATTTACCTGATAGGGTAGTTCATCAATGATAATTCTCGAAGTTCCATTATCAAATTCTTCTATTCTTGTTTTAGCTCTTAATTTTATTTTACCTCGACCTGTTTTATAGGCTTTATATATACTTGTTTTTCCCATTATATATCCACCAGTTGGGAAATCAGGACCTTTAATAGATTTCATTAGTTCTTCTATTTCTACTTCCGGGTTATCAATTAATTTTATTACTCCATCAACTACTTCTCCTAAATTATGAGGAGGAATACTGGTTGACATACCAACTGCAATCCCCGAACTTCCATTTACTAATAAATTAGGGACTTTAGCAGGTAAAACTGATGGTTCCTGCAAAGAATCATCAAAGTTTGAATCAAAATCTATTGTCCCTTTTCCTATATCTTCTAGCATTTCTGTGGCCATTTTAGACATTCTTGCCTCAGTATAACGCATAGCAGCAGCAGAATCCCCATCAACTGAACCAAAGTTACCATGTCCATCTATTAATGGATAACGATAAGAAAAATCCTGAGCCATTCTAACCATAGAATTATAAACTGCTGTATCACCATGAGGGTGATATTTACCTAGAACTTCTCCCACAATCCTGGCAGATTTTTTATGTGATTTATTAGGTGTTATTCCTAAATCATGCATAGCATATAAAATTCTGCGATGAACTGGTTTTAACCCATCTCTAACATCAGGAAGAGCTCTACTTACTATAACACTCATTGAATAATCAAGATATGCACTTTTCATTTCATCGTCTATATCAACATTTTTAACTCTATCTGCGATTTTAGCCATTTAAACTAAACACCTGCCTTATAATTACATTTTGCTTTATTATATATCAAGATTTTCCACTTCATGAGCATGATTTTGAATAAACTCTCTTCTCGGTTGTACTTTATCCCCCATTAAGGTGGTAAAAGTTTCATCAGCAAGAATTGCATCTTCAATTTGAACTTTAAGAACCACTCTTTCTTCAGGATTCATAGTAGTATCCCAAAGTTGTCCAGGATTCATTTCTCCTAAACCCTTATATCTCTGTAAAGAAATATTTTTTCTTCCCATTTCATCTAAGAGTTTATTTAAACTTTTATCATTATAGGCATATACTTCTTTTCTTCCCTTTTTCAATTTATAAAGTGGAGGTTGAGCAATATAAATATAACCCTGTTCAATTAATGGTCTCATATATCGATAAAAGAAAGTTAATAATAGAGTTCTAATATGAGCTCCATCTACATCTGCATCAGTCATAATAATTATTTTACCATAACGGGCTTTAGATAAATCAAATTCATCTGCAACTCCTGTACCAATAGCTGTAATTAAAGCTCTAATTTCATCATTATTTAAAATTTTATTTAATCTTGATTTTTCCACATTAAGAATTTTTCCTTTTAAAGGTAATATAGCCTGAAATTTTCTATCTCTACCTTGTTTTGCTGATCCACCGGCAGAATCACCCTCAACTATATATAATTCTGTTTCTTCAGTATCTTTTGAAGAACAATCAGATAATTTACCAGGTAAAGCAGTACTTGTTAAAGCACTTTTTCTTCTGGTTAAATCTCTAGCTTTTCTAGCTGCCTTTCTTGCTCTTGCAGCACTAATTGCCTTATTAACTATTACTTTTCCAATTTTAGGATTTTCTTCTAAATATGTTTTTAAATTACTGGAAAGAGTAGAATCCACATATCCTCTCATTTCACTATTACCAAGTTTGGTTTTAGTTTGACCTTCAAATTGCGGATCTTCTAGTTTAACACTAATAATAGCAGTTAATCCTTCACGTATATCTTTACCTTTTAGATTATCATCATCTTCTTTTAAAAATCCTTTTTTACGTGCATAATCATTTACAGTTCTTGTTAATGCACTTTTAAACCCACTTAAATGAGTTCCACCTTCTTTAGTATTAATATTATTAGCAAAAGCAAAAATACTATTATTATAACCATCATGGTATTGAATAGCTATCTCTACATTTCCTTCTTTTCCTTCATTTTCGATAAAAATAGGATTTGGATAAAGTGATTTTTTATTTTTATTTAAATAATTAACAAAAGAAACAATCCCACCTTCATAGTGAAATTCATCTCTTTTAAGTTCTTCTCCTCTTCTATCTTCAAATACAATTTTTAGCCCTTTATTTAAAAAAGCAAGTTCTTTTAACCTTTGAGAAATATTTTTATATTTAAAATTAAGAGTTTCAAAAATATCTGGATCAGGTTTGAAAGATATTTTAGTACCAGTAACTTCATTGCCTTCTCCTATTGCTTTCAATTCAGTTGTTGGTACTCCTCTTTCATATTTTTGTCTATATAATTTACCATCTTCCCAATTAATTTCAACTTCTAACCATTCAGTTAGGGCATTAACAACAGATACTCCAACTCCATGTAAACCACCAGATACTTTATATCCTTCTCCACCAAATTTACCACCTGCATGAAGAGTAGTCATTACCACTTCTACTGCCGGTTTGTTTACTTTTGGATGAGTATCTATAGGAATACCTCTTCCATTATCAACTACAGTTACTATATTTCCTTTTTCAATAATAACATTAATTTGATCACAATGTCCCTGCATAGCTTCGTCTATACTATTATCTACAACTTCATAAACAAGATGATGTAATCCTTCTTGTGAAGTTGATCCAATATACATTCCTGGTCTTTTTCTAACAGCTTCTAGTCCTTCTAAAACCTGTATATGTTCTGCATTGTATTGTCCTTCACTTTTTAATTCCATATTAAAATCCCCTACCATTTTTAGCTATCGGTCTTTTCATTCTTTTAGCCAATGTTTTTGAAGAAATCATTGAGAGGTAGATTGTTTCTCCAGTGAGCACAAAAGATTTTGCTTCACCTTCTGAATAATCAACTATAAAGCCCTCTTCTTCTGAAATATCTAAAAATTCCTGAGTAGTATCAGAATCTGTAGTTGCTTCTAAATCACCTATTAGAACTACTTCATTTTCTGGTAACATATGTCCTTTACCAAGATGTAAAAACATTAAAACAATCACCTTCCTTTTTCTATCTTTCCCTCTTTTACAATAAATACTTGTTCTTTATCCGGTGAAAATTTACTAATATCATTAAGATCTGTAGAAGTTATAAAAGTTTGTATTTTATCAGTTATTGTTTTTAATAGTGTATTTCTTCTTTTTTTATCAAGCTCAGAAAAAACATCATCAAGTAAAAGCACCGGGTATTCCCCGGTTTCAGATTTCATAAATTCTAATTCTGCAAGTTTTAAAGCAAGAGCAACAGTTCTCTGTTGACCTTGAGAAGCATATCTTCTTACATCAATATCATTAATTTCCAATTTTAAATCTGCTCTATGTGGACCAAATAGGGTATACCCTCTCTTAATTTCTTTTTTTCTTTTTTTCTTTAAATTATCTTTAAAAATATCTTTTATTTCATTATTTTTTATATTTCCTTTAAGACTTGTTTCATAAGAAATACTTAAATTTTCTTGACCATTAGTAATTTGTCTTTGGGCCAATCTAGCTAAAATTTTCAGTTTATCTATGACAGCTAAACGCTTACTAATAATTTTACTTCCAATTTCAACTAATTGTTCATCCCATATTTCAAGCATATTAATTTTTTCTTTATTTCTTTTTTCTTTTATTTCTTTTAATAAATTATTTCTTTGTTTTAAAACATGATTGTATTTATTTAATAAATGATGATAATAAGAATTAACCTGTGATACTTCTATATTTAAAAATTCTCTTCTATTTTGAGGACTGCCTTTAACTAATTTTAAATCTTCTGGAGAAAATAAAACAACATTAAGATTTCCCATTAAATCAGAAACTTTGTCTAGAGGTGTGTTATTTATTTTTATAGTTTTTTTACTTCCCTCTAAAAGCAAAGAAATTTTAAGTTTATAATCTCTTTTTTTAAGCATAATTTGAACCAGGGCATTATTTTCATTCCAATTAACCATTTCTCTATCAATATTTGTACGATGAGATCTTGCTGTTCCAAGTAAATAAATTGATTCTAAAAAATTAGTTTTACCCTGACCATTATTACCAATAAAAAAATTAAGGTTTTTATTTAAATCAAAATTGATATTATTTAAATTTCTAAAATTTTTAAGAAGAATTTTTTCAAGATACATATATATTACCTGCTTATTATATAACTTTTATTTTCATTTTTCAATTTTACTTTATCACCTTCAGCTAATTTCTTGCCTCTCTTATATTCTATTTCTCCATTAACCATTACTTTTCCTTCCTGAATTAAGGATTTAGCTTCTCCACCTGTAGCTACTAAGTTTGCCCATTTTAAAAATTGATCTAAATTTATTGTTTCAGTTTTAATTTTTATTTTTTCTGACATATAAAACATCCTTTCAAAATATATTTAGTCTGATCTAACTGGCATGATTAAATAAATATAATTATCATTATCTACTTTTTTCAAAGTAAATGGATTTAATGGTCCAATTAATTCTAAGGTAACTTTATCGTCATCAATTATTTTTAATACATCTAATAAATAACCAGCATCAATTGTTATTTTTTGATCTGGTCCTTCAACATCAATATTTATTTCCTCATGTGCATAACCCTGTTCAGAATTAGCAGAATTTATAATTAGTTTATTATCTTTAATTTTTAAGTTTAATACATTGGAATCCATTTTTGCTATTAAAGATGCTCTTTTAACAGCATTTTGCAATGGTTTTTTATCAACAAAAACTTTTGTATTATACTTATCAGGCATAACCTGTCTGTAATTTGGAAATTTACCTTCAATTAATCTAGAAATAATGGTTATATCTTGAAAATTAAATTTTATGTAATTTGAATCAACAAATATTTCAACTTTTTCACCATCTAATAATCTTGTTAATTCATTTAATGTTTTTGAAGGTAATATTATTTCTATTTCTTCTTTTTTTTCAAAATTAAAGTCAGTTTCCATTCTGCTATAAGCTAATCTATAAGTATTTGTAGAAACCATTATAATTTCATTTTCGTTTATATTAAATAAAGAACCAGTTAAAGCAGGTTGTGTTTCATCATTTGAAGTAGAAAATTCTACTTCTCTAATTAGTTTTTTAAGATCTTCTGTTGCTAAAGTAAAGTTTTCTGGGACATTTATTTCTGGTAATTGTGGATATTCATCAGGATCATATCCTTTTAGATTAAATTTAGAATTACTACAACTAAGATTTATTTGATAATTATCTAAATCGACATCAAAATTTATTTTTTCTTTTGGTAATTCTCTGACTAGTTGTGTAAAAGAATTAGCTGGAATAACTATTGAACCTTCTTCTTTTATATCTGCATTAATATAATGTTCTATTCCTAATTCTAAATCAGTTCCAATTAAATGTAATCCTTTATCTTTTTTAGCTTCTAAATATATTCCAGTTAATATGGGCATTGTTTGTTTATTTGCAACTGCTTTTTGTACAATCTGAATTCCTTCATATAAATCTTTTTGTTCAATTTGAAACTTCATAATAAGACACCTCCATAGAATTTTTATCTTTTTTGTTGAAAGCTTTATCCACATTTTAAAAGTGCAATTTATTATATATTTTTTATATTTAATATAGTAGTAGTAGTAATAGGGGCTGTTAATATGTTAAAAACTAGGTTTAAGCTTGATATGATAAAGATATGCCTGTAGATAAAGTGTTTAAAAGTCTTATTGAGTTATTAACATCTTAACAACAAAAAATTATTCACATTTTTTCCACATGTTATCAACTTTGTTTTACACAGCCATTTATCCTCTTTTTATTTTACTTTTTAATTTTTTTATAGTTTTCTGGAAATCAATATCATTTTCGAATTTTTCTTTTATTTTATTATGAGAATGAATTACTGTTGTATGATCTCTTCCTCCAAATTCATCTCCAATTTGTGGTAAAGAGGATTCAGTCATATTTCTTGCTAAATACATTGCTATTTGTCTTGGAAAAACAATATTTTGTGTTCTTTTCTTTGATTCCATTTCTTTAACTTCAATTTTATAGTAATTTGCAACTTCTTTTTTAATTAAATCAATAGTTACTTCTCGTGGAGAATTATTGTCTTTATCAACTAAATCTTTTAAAGCTTCTTCTGCTAATTCAATGTCAATTTCTTTATTTACCAATGAGGAATATGCTATTACTTTAATTAAAGCTCCTTCTAATTCCCTTATATTTGATTGAATTTTATTTGCTATATTAATAATAACTTCATTTGGAATTTCTAAATCTTCCATATCAGCTTTTTTTCTAAGTATTGCTATTCTTGTTTCTAAATCTGGTTTTTGAATATCAGTTATTAATCCCCATTCAAATCTTGATCTTAGTCTTTCTTCTAAGGTGGGAATTTCTTTTGGAGGTCTATCACTAGAAATAATAAGTTGTCTATTTGCTTCATGTAAAGAATTAAAGGTATGGAAAAATTCTTCCTGAGTTCTTTCTTTATCAGCTAAAAATTGAATATCATCTACAAGTAAAATATCGATATTACGATATTTATTTCTAAAATCAGCAGTACTATCATCTTTAATTGCATTAATTAATTCATTTGTAAAAGTTTCTGAAGAAACATACATCACTTTATTATTTGGATTATGTTCAAGAATAAAGTGAGCTATAGCCTGCATTAAGTGGGTTTTACCTAATCCAACATCACCATAGATAAATAAAGGGTTGTATGCTTTAGCTGGTGCTTCAGCAACTGCTAAAGAAGCTGCATGAGCAAAACGGTTACTATTACCTACTACAAAAGTATCAAATGTATATTTAGGATTTAATCCATTATCCAAATGTATATTTTTTTCTTCAGTTTCTTTGACCTGCTGAGGTTCTTTTTTATTTTTTTCTTCATTTTCATTATCATTTTCTTTATTCAATTTTTTTTCTTCTATTTCTTCTGGAGTTAATAAAACAATTCCCCAGTCATTGCCAGTTAATTCATTAATAATTTCTTGAATTAAATCAATATATCTTGTTTCTATCCAATCTTTGATAAAATCATTTGGAGCTTTGATAATTAATTGATTATTATCATCTACTTTTAGTGGTTCAGTATTTGAAAACCAGGTTTTAAAACTTGGATCACTTAATTTTTCCTTAATATTATTTAAAGTTTCTTGCCAAATATGTTCTAATTCTTCCTGTGAAAAGGGCATAAAAATACCTCCTAAAAAATTACTTTATATAAATAAATGATGTTATAATAAAATATCAACAACTTGTGGATAAATCAAGCAATAATCCACAGGCTAATGTGGAAAATAAAATAACTGTTTATATGGGATAAAAGAGAATTTATATATTTTTTTTAGTAAAAATGTTAATAATAGAGATAAGTTATCCACAAAAAGAAGTTTTAACCCTTAGTTTATCAACAGTTTGTGGATAAAAAAGTTTCTTTTTGTGGATAACTTGTCTAAAATTGACTTATTATTAGATTTTGTGAAAAAAGTTTTTAACAGCCTTATCCCTTTATTAATAATGTAAGGATTTTAAAAACAAAAAATAATTCACAACAACCAATAATATAATAACAGATTATTAACAGATTATCAACAAGAAAAAAAGTAGATAATTTGTGGATAACTCCTTAATAATCAATTAATGCCTAAAATAAGCTTGACTCTAATATTTAAATAGCATATAATTTATAATGAATAGCGATATATTTTTTTTGTCAGGGGGAAAATGTCTTTGTGAAAAGTTTAAAGAAAAATAAAGATTTTAAAAATGTTTATAATAAGGGGAAATCAAAAGCAAGTCGATACCTGGTTATTTACAAATTGGAAAATGGTTTAAATCATAATCGATACGGTTTTTCTATTAGCAAAAAAATTGCTAATGCTGTAGGGAGAAATAAATTAAAACGCAGATTGAGAGAAATAATTAGAGAAATTGAAAAAAAAGAAAAAATAGTTTTTGGATATGATATAATTTTTATTGCCAGAAAACCTGTTGTTGATCTTGATTTTCATAGTCTTAAAGCTGATTGTAGTAAGCTTATAAAGAACATGGGACTTAATGAAGAAAATTAATGAGGTGTTTTAATGTTTAAAAAAATTTTGCTAGCATTGATTACTTTTTATCAAAAGGCTATATCTCCCTGGACACCTAAGTCCTGTCGTTTTCAACCTACATGTTCAACTTATTCAAAACAGGCAATAAAAAAATATGGACTTTTTAAAGGATCCTGGATAGGTTTAAAAAGAATTTTGAGATGTCATCCTTTTAATCCAGGTGGATATGACCCGTTAGAATAGGAGGAAAAAATAATTATGCTCAGTTTTTTTGGTAATTTTATTGATTTAATGGCTCAAGCTCTTGAACTTTTAAATGGAGTAGTTCACAATTATGGTCTTGCTATTATCCTGTTTACTTTAATAATTAAATTTGCTTTATTACCTTTAACTATCAAGCAAACTAAGTCAATGAAGGCAATGCAGGATATACAACCTGAAATGAAGAAAATTCAGGACAAATATGAAGATGATAAAGAAAAACAGCAGGAAGAAATGATGAAATTGTATCAGGAAAATGATGTTAATCCTGCTGCTGGTTGTTTACCTATGATTTTACAGTTAGTAATTTTAATTCCTTTATACAGAGCAATTTTAAGTTTACAGGGAGTAATGGGTGATGCAACTTTTCTTTGGATAGGTAGATTAACTGATGGTTCTCTTGCTCAACCTGATCCAGCTTTAGTAATTATTAATGGTCTTGCAATGGTAGGACAGACTTATATTACACAAAAAATTAGTGGTTCAGGTGGACAGGGAAGTACAATGATGTGGATTATGCCTATATTTATTGTCTTTATTGGTTTTCAATTACCTTCTGGTTTATTATTATATTGGTTAACATCCACTATATTTACTGCAATACAGCAATTTTTAATATCAGGAGATAGTGGGGTAAAGGAGGCTACTAATTAAAAATGGACAGCGTTCGGCAGGAAGCTAAAACTGTTGTTGATGCTATTAATAAGGCTTTGAAAAAATTAGATATAAACCGAGAAGAAGCAGAAATAGAAATAATTAAAGAAGGTTCTAAAGGTATTTTTGGTCTTTTCGGTGGTGAAAATGCTGTCGTTGATGTAAAGGTTAAAAAAGATCCAATAGAAATAGGTAAAGAATTTATTGAAACAGTTTTTTCTTCTACAAAACTTGAAGTTGAAATTGAGGTTATGGAAGAAAAAACAAATGAAGAACAGGTTATGTATAATTTAAAATCTGATGATTTAGGAATAGTAATTGGCCATAGGGGAGAGACTTTAGATGCCCTCCAGTATTTAACTTCTTTAGTTGTAAATAAAGAAACAGAAGAATACTATAGAGTTTTACTTGATGCTGAAGGTTATAGAGATAGGAGAAAGGAAACTTTGGTTAGACTTGCTAACAAACTTGCTAGAAAAGCAGTTAAAACTGAAAGAAAAGTTGTCCTGGAGCCTATGCCCCCACATGAAAGAAGAATAATTCATATGGCCTTAAAGGATAATGATAAGGTAACTTCATACAGTAAAGGTGAAGAACCCTTTAGAAAAGTAATGATTGAATTAACTGATTAATTTTCAAAAATAAATAGAAAAATTATTTTAACCCAGTGGGGGGTGATCCTGCTGGGTTTAATTTAATGTTAAGTGAGGTGTTTTTTTATGTCACTATATGAAGAAGATACAATTGCAGCTATTGCTACTCCACTTGGGACTTCTGGAGTAGGGAAAATAAGAATAAGTGGTAAAAATGCTATAAAAATAGGTCATAAATTATTTAGAGGAATAGAAGGAAAAAGACTAAAAGGTGTGAAAGGCTATACAGCTCATTATGGATTTGTGGTAGATCCTGAAAATGAAAAAGAAATAGATGAGGTGATAGCTATTCTAATGAGAGAACCTCATTCTTTTACAGGTGAAAATGTAGTTGAAATTGACTGTCATGGCGGGATGGTTCCTTTAAAAAAAGTTTTAAATATTATATTGGATAATGGAGCCAGAATGGCTGAAGCTGGTGAATTTTCTAAAAGAGCTTTTCTTAATGGCAGAATAGATTTAGCTCAGGCAGAAAGTATTATTGAAGTAATAAATGCTAAGACAGAAAAAGGACTTGATGTAGCAGTAGATCATCTAAAAGGCAAATTATCAACTAAAATTGATGAAATAAAAGATGAAACTATGAAAATGCTAGCTCATCTTGAAGCTGCTATTGATTTTCCAGAAGATGAAATTGAAAATTTTAATTCTGATAGATTAGGAGAAAGAATAAATTTTATAAAAGAAAGCATAGAAAATCTTTTAAAAACAAGTAAAGAAGGTAAAATCTATAAAGAAGGTATTAAAACAGTTATTGTAGGTAAACCTAATGTTGGTAAATCCAGTTTACTAAATACTCTTTTAGAAGAAAAAAGAGCAATAGTTACTGATATTCCAGGAACTACCAGAGATGTTATTGAAGAAGTTATTAATGTGGAAGGACTTCCTTTAAAAATAATCGATACTGCTGGTATCAGAAAAACAGAAGATATGATAGAAAAAATAGGTGTTGAAAAAACTCATAATTCCTTAAAAAACTCTGATTTAGTAATTTTTATGCTTGATGTTAGTCAGGGTCTTACTGAAGAAGATATAAATATCTATAAATCTATTAAAGATAAACCATTGATTGTAGCTGTAAATAAGACTGATTTGCCCCAAAAAATAGATCAGGCTAAAATAGATGAGTTTTTCTCTGATCATCCCTTATTATGGATTTCAGTTAAAAATGAAGAAGGTTTAAAAGATTTAAAAGATGCTATTGTAAATGAGGTTTTTGAAGAAGAGATTAGTGATAGTGGTGATGTCTTAATAACTCAGGTTCGTCATGAAAATGCTTTAAAAAGAGCTTTAGAGAGCATTACAAGAGTTGAAGAATCTTATAATAATAATATGGCTTATGATTTTTATACTATTGATTTAAAAGATGTTTTAAATAATTTACAGGAAATAACAGGAGAAACTGTCGATGAAGATATTATAGATAGAATTTTTTCTGATTTTTGTATTGGTAAATAAATTTGCAAATTAAGGAGTTGAATTTTATGGGAAATTATAATTCTGTCTATCCTGAAGAATATGATGTAATAGTTGTAGGAGCAGGACATTCGGGATGTGAAGCATCTCTTGCTCCAGCAAGAATGGGAAATAAAGTTTTGACATTAACAGTAAATTTAGATCATGTTGCTTTTATGCCCTGTAATCCATCTCTCGGTGGGCCTGGAAAAGGACATATTGTAAGAGAAATAGATGCCTTAGGTGGAGAAATGGCTAAAAATATGGATGAAACTATGATTCAGATAAGAATGTTAAATACAAGTAAAGGTCCAGCAGTCCATGGTTTAAGAGGACAGGCAGATAAAGAAGAATATCATAGAAGAATGAAAAGAGTTCTGGAAAATGAAGAAAATCTCGATTTAAAACAGGAAGTTGTAGAAGATATAGTAGTTGAAGATGGAGAAATTAAAGGTGTAATAGGTAAAACAGGTATTTTTTATCCAGGTAAAAAGGTTATTTTGACAACTGGAACTTTTCTTAAGGGTAAGGTTATTATTGGGAAAACAATTTTTGAATCTGGTCCTAACCAGCAATATCCTGCTAATAAATTATCTGAGTCTTTGAAAGAACATAATTTAGAGTTAAGACGATTTGAGACTGATACTCCGCCAAGAGTTAATAAAAATAGTATAGATTTTTCCAAAATGATAAAACAAAGTGGAGATTCTGGTCTTGCTTTTTCTTTTGAATCAAAACCATTTGAGAGAGAGCAGGTTCCCTGCTGGTTAACTTATACTAATCAAAAAACTCATGAAGTAATTAGAGAAAATAAGGATAAAAGTATATTATTAACTGATGAAGAAAGTGTTGGACCTCGCTATTGTCCTTCAATTGAGGATAAAATTGTACGTTTTCCAGAAAAAGAAAGACATCAAATTTTCCTGGAACCTGAAGGTGAACACACTGAGGAATATTATGTTGCTGGATTGTTTACTGGTTTACCCTATGATGTTCAAATTGAAATGATAAGAACTATGGAAGGACTTGAAAATGCTGAAATTATGAGACCTGGGTATGCTATTCAATATGATAGTATAGACCCTGTTGAATTAAAGTCAAGTCTTGAAACTAAAAAAATAAAAGGTCTTTATACGGCTGGACAAATCAATGGTACTTCTGGTTATGAAGAAGCTGCTGGTCAGGGAATAGTAGCAGGAATTAATGCTGGATTAACCCTAAAAGGAAAAGAAGAAATGATTTTAAAAAGATCTGAATCTTATATTGGGGTTTTAATTGATGATTTAATAACAAAAGGAACTAATGAACCCTATAGAATGATGACTTCTAGAGCAGAATACAGATTGGTTTTACGTCAGGATAATGCTGATCAGCGCTTAACCCCTAAAGGTTATGAAGCAGGGCTGGTTTCTGAAGAAAGATATAATAATTATAAAAAGAAAATAAAATTAATTGATGAGGCTCTGGAGTTTTTGAAAAATAATAGAGTTACTCCTACCTCAGAAGTTAGAGAAAAATTAGAAGAATTAGATAGTGGAAATCTCAGTCAACCTGCTACTTTAGAGAAATTACTGAGAAGACCGGAATTAAAATTTGATGATATAAAATATTTTGTTAAAGAATTACCAGACTATCCTAAAGAAGTTAAAGAACAGGTGGAAATTCAGGTAAAATATAAAGGATATATAGAAAGACAGGAATCTCAAATAGAACAATTCAAAAAAATGGAGAATAAAAAAATACCGGAGGATATAGAATATAGTGAACTTGAAAATTTACGAATAGAAGCAAGAGAAAAATTAGACAAAGTAAAGCCCGACTCTTTAGGACAGGCTTCAAGAATTTCTGGGGTATCTCCTTCTGATATTTCAGTGTTGATGATATATCTTGAAAAGAGAAAACAGGAGCAGTGATTTTATGAAATACAATGATTTTAATGATTATCTAACAAAAGGTTTAGATCAAATAGAGATATCATATACACCTCAAAAAATAAAAAAGTTATGGAATTACATGAATTTTTTATTAAAAGAAAATAAAAAATATAATTTAACTAATATAACAGACGAAAAAGAAATAATAAAAAAGCATTTTCTTGATTCACTTGCCCCTCTAGTTGAGGTTGATATGAGCTATTTTCAAAAAATAATTGATATTGGTACCGGCCCTGGTTTTCCTGGGATGGTTTGGAAGATATTTTTTCCAGAAAAAGAGTTTGTTTTAATTGATTCTACTCTAAAAAAGGTTAATTTTTTAAAAAAGCTATCTATAGAGTTAGAAATTTATAATAAATTAGAAATAAATCATGGAAGAGCTGAAGATTTTAGTCATCAAGATAAATATAGAGAAAAATTTGACTTAGTAGTGAGTAGAGCAGTAGCTCCTTTAAATGTTTTAAGTGAATATACCCTTCCGTTTGCTTCTAAAGGTTCATTTTTGTTTTATTATAAAGGTCCTAATTATGAAAAAGAAATTAAAAATAGTGAAAAAGCCTTTAAAACATTAGGAGGAAAATTAGAAGAAAGTTTAAAAATTAATGTTCCTTTATTAGAGGCAGATAGATATTTAATAGTTTATAAAAAAATAAAAAATACACCTGATAAATATCCACGAAAAGCAGGAATTCCTAAAAAAAGACCTTTATAACAAAGGATATTTTTTAATAATCAAGAATTATATAGTTGAAATTGATGGAGGTATTTATAATATGAAATTCCCCTTTTTACAAGATAAAAATAATAAAAAAATAAAATCAGTTAATATAAATAAAATTGTTGCTAACCCTTATCAACCAAGAACTGATTTTGATGAAAAATCACTAAAAGATTTAGCAGAATCAATTGATAATTTTGGTATAATTCAGCCCTTAACAATTAGGCCCCAGGGGGAAAAATATGAATTAATTGCTGGAGAAAGAAGATTAAAGGCTGCTAAATTAGCCGGTCTTAAAGAGGTTCCAGTTATTATTAAAGATTTTGATAATCAGGAAACAGCTGAAATAGCGTTAGTAGAAAATTTACAAAGAAAAGATCTTGATTTTTTAGAAGAAGCACATGCTTATGAGCAATTAATAGATGAATTTGATTTAACTCAAGGAGAATTGGCCAAAAAAATAGGCAAAAGTCAGTCTACTATTGCAAATAAGCTTCGAATACTTAATTTGGATCTAGATATCCAAAAAAAAGCAAAAAGTCCCCATGTTTCAGAAAGACATACTAGAATTTTACTCAAAATTGATGAAAAAGAAAAACAAAAAGAAATATTAAATAGAATTATCAATAATAAATTAACTGTTCGGGAAACAGAAAAAATTGTTGAAGATTTATTAAAAGAAAAGAAAAAAAAGAAGAAAAACAAAATTAAAACTGCATTTAAAAACCTGAAGCCATTTACTAATTCTTTAAATAAGACTATAAATGAAATGAAAAAAGCAGGACTTGAAGTTGAGGTTAATAAAAACAAAAACGAAGATTATATTGAGTATAATATTAAACTTCCTAGAAAAAGGAGGGAATAAGGTGGTCAATAAATTTGCAATTGTTAATCAAAAAGGTGGAGTAGGAAAAAGCACTACCGCTGTTAATTTAGGAGCCAGCCTGGCTGAAATGGATAAGAAAGTTTTAATTATAGATGTAGATCCCCAGGGCAATGCTACCAGTGGTTTAGGAATAGAAAAAAGTTCTGTAGATGAAAGCATTTATAATGTGTTAGTTGATGAAGTTGATGTTAAAGAAGCTATAGTAGAGACTGATACCAAAAATCTATTTCTTTTACCATCTAATATAGATTTAGCCGGAGCTGAAATCGAACTTGTTTCTATGATGTCTAGAGAGACAAGACTTAAAATTGCACTGGAAGATAAAGAAGATGAATTTGATTATATTTTTTTTGATTGTCCACCTTCTTTAGGATTATTGACATTAAATGCTTTGAGTGCAGCTGATAGCATTATTGTACCTATTCAATGTGAATATTATGCCCTTGAAGGTTTAGGTCAATTAATAGAAACTATTAAATTAGTTCAGAACAATTTAAATCAAGAACTTAAAATTGAAGGTGTAGTTCTTACTATGTATGATGCTAGAACTAATCTTTCTAAACAGGTGAGTGATGAAGTTAAAAACTTTTTTGATAATAAAGTTTATAAAACAGTTATTCCTAGAAATGTAAGATTAAGTGAAGCTCCAAGTTTTGGTCAGCCTGTTATTGAATATGCATCTAATTCTAAAGGTGCTAAGATGTATAGAAAATTAGCAAAGGAAGTGAATAATAATGTCTAAAAAAAGACTAGGAAAAGGTTTGAGCGCCTTAATTGCTGATAATAATAAAGAACAAGGTGCTGATCAAAAAATAACTAAAATTGATGTAAAAAAAATAGAGCCTAACCCCTTTCAACCTCGTAAAAAATTTGATACAGACTCCCTTAATGAACTTAGCCAATCTATAAAAGAAAATGGGATTATTCAGCCAATCACTGTTAGACAGGTTAAAGCAGATTTATATCAAATAGTCAGCGGTGAGAGAAGATGGAGGGCTTTTAAATCAATTTCTACTAAAAAAATTCCTGCTATAGTCAAAGATTATAGTGATAAACAAATGATGGAAATTGCTTTGGTTGAAAATTTACAAAGAGAAGATTTAAACCCAATGGAGGAAGCCCAGGCTTATAATAAAATGATTGATAATTTTGATATGAAACAAAATGAGATTGCCGAAAAAGTAGGAAAAAGTCGTTCCTCTGTGGCTAATACTTTAAGATTGTTAAATTTACCTCCTAAAATTCAGGTATATGTTTCACGTGGAACAATTTCTATGGGCCATGCCCGTGCATTACTTTCTTTAAAAGAAGAAAAAAAACAAATTGAAGTAGCTGACATGTTAATTGAAAAAGACTTTTCAGTTCGTAAAACAGAAGAATATATCAGCAAAATAAAGAAAAGCAAAGAAAAAAAGAAAAAAAACAGCTCCAAAACTAAAGAAAAATTGGATGAAAAGTGGGAAAAAGCCAGAGAATTATTAAGTAAAACTCTAGGAACTAAAATAAAAATAGCAAAAAGAAAAAAGAAAAAAGTTATCACTATTGAGTGTGATGATTATAAGGATATGGAGAAATTAATCGAAAAAATACAATAATAAAAATGGACTAATGTGGTTGTTTCACGTGAAACATTTAAATGAGGAAAAGGGAAAAAGACTATTATATCGAATATATAAAAAAGTAAGTATGGTTTTTTCTTTAAACTATTGTAATTTAATAGGGGTGTAAAAACAAAATGAGGATTATTATAGTTGGTGGAGGCAAAGTTGGTCGCTATTTAATCAATGATTTATCAAAAAAAGGTCATGAAATAATTTTAGTTGAACAAAAAGAAGAAAAATGCAATATGATTAGTGATAAATATAATATAAGTGTAATTTGTGGAGATGGATCTGAAAAAGAAGTTCTTGAAAAAGCTAAAATAGAGGAAGCGGATGTTTTGTTGGCGGTAACTAAAAATGATCAAAATAATTTAGTGATTTGTCAATTAGCTGAAAGACAATTTGAAGTTCCTCAAACCTTTACAACTGTAAATACTCCTGGAAACGAAAAATTATTTGATTGGTTAGGAGTTAATGTTGCAGTAAGTAGTGCTTCGATTTTATCAGCACTCGTGGATCAAGAAGTTGCTGTTCAGGATTTGAAAGGGATTTTAGCAAAAGATCAGGATGAATTAAAAATGATAAGATTAATTGTAAATGATAATTCTCCTGTTATCAACAAAAAACTTAATGAAATTAATTTACCTTTAGAATCAGTCCTGGTGACTATTTTAAGAGGTGATAAACCAATTGTACCTAGAGGGAATACAAAAATATTATCTGGAGATTTAATTGTAACTTTAACAAAACCAGAATTTGAAGAAGAATTAGTAGATATGTTTAGTCCCAGTCAAAAGAAAGAAAAAGCAAATTAGTAAGAATAAAGTAGTGAGGAAGGCAGGTATCTATGATTGGAACAATAGTAAACACAGCAGCGATTATAGCAGGAGGATTTTTAGGAAATTTTTTGAAGGGAAAATTTTCTTCAAGGATACAGGAAACTGTTATGCAGGGAATAAGTCTGGCTGTAATGTTAATTGGATTAAAAATGGCCTTTAGTCTTGATAAAAACAATGGCACTATATTGATAATTTTCAGCCTGGTTATAGGTGGAATTATTGGTGAGGTAATTAATATAGAAAAAAAATTAAATAATGTAGGAGATTGGTTACGGGAAAAAGTTGGGGATGATGAATTTTTTGTCCAGGGTTTTGTCCAGACAAGCCTTATTTATTGTGTTGGAGCAATGGCTATTATGGGAGCAATTCAAGATGGATTAAATAGTGATCCATCCCTTCTTTATACTAAATCTCTTTTAGATGGAACTTCTTCAATAGCTTTTGCAGCTACATATGGAATAGGGGTGGTTTTTTCTGCTATCCCAGTTTTTATTTATCAGGGTTCTATAACTCTTTTAGCTTCTTATGCCCAACAAATTCTCAATGATTCAATGATAATGGGAATGACAGCTACCGGAGGATTGTTGATTTTTGCGATTGGATTAAATATAATAAAAGTAGCGAAAATAAAAGTGGGAAATTTATTACCATCATTATTAGTTGCAATTATTCTTTTTGGTATTTTTTAAAAGAAAAAACAAAACCTTAAATATGGGGAATAGCCCTACAAATAAGGAGTAGAGGAGAAAGGGGTAAAATATGATTGGTTTTATAAGAAATATTCTGGGATTTTTGCTCGAAAAAGTGAATATACATATAAGTCCTAAATCTCCAGGAAAAAGTGTGAAAAATTTTAAATTAAGAAAAATATATCCAATCATTTCAGTAGTTTTAGTAGTTATTACAATTTTTAGTTTAGGATTTTTATTTAATAGTTATCACAGTAAATATCAATTAGCTAAAAACAAATTAGAGGAATTAGAAGGAGTTTATAAAGAAAAAAAAGAATTAGAAAAAGAATTATTAACTTTAAGTAGAGAAACTGAAAAGTTAAAACAAAGTTTAAATGAATTAAAAGAATATAATAATGATATAAATTCAATGATAGCTAATGATGATAACGGATCTAAAAACAAAGAAAATAAAAAAATAGAAAATATAGAACTGAGAACAGCAGTTTCATATAATTATCAAATTTTAGAACAGGGTATACCTCGAGGCGGAGGAGATTTTCGATTACTATATCAGGATACAAATGAAATGATTAAAAATATGCAAAAAAATATTAATATGATTAGAAGAGAAATCCCTGAACAAAAAGAAGAATTAGAAACTCTTGAGGAAAATGTAAAAAAACATAATGAAAAATTAGCAGCAACTCCAACAATTTGGCCAGTTAAGGATAATAAGGAAGGATATATTTCTTCTAATTTTGGTTGGAGGAATGATCCTACTACATCTGAGAGAGAATTTCATGAAGGTTTGGATATTGCTGTTTGGTATAATACACCTGTTATGGCAACTGCTTATGGTACAGTAAGTTATACAGGTTGGGAAAATGGTTTTGGCTGGGTAGTAAAAATTGATCATGGTTTTGGTTATAAAACCATTTATGGCCATCTAAACCATATAGAAGTAAAAGAAGGTGAAAATGTTAAAAGGGGACAGACAATAGCTCTTACTGGCAATTCAGGACGAAGTACAGGCCCTCATCTTCATTATGAAATTCGGGTTAATGATTCTCCTAAAAACCCAAGAGAATTTATAGGGAGGTAAATATGTTTGGAAAAAGCGATAATAAAGGATTAGACAAAGATAAAGTAGAGACTATTTTAGGAACAGGCACAAAAATAGATGGAAATATAAATTCTAAAGGTTCTTTGCGAGTTGAAGGAACAGTAGTTGGAGAAATTGAAGTTAAAGGTGATTTATTTGTTGGGGAGGATGCAAATATAAAGTCAAAAGTAAAAGGGAGAAATGTAATAATTGCCGGTAAAATAGAAGGAAATATTATTGCTGAAAATAAATTAGAAATTTTACCTACAGGAAGAGTAGATGGAGATATTCAAATGAAAACGATTAAAATTGAAGAAGGGGCCAAATTTGAGGGAAATAGTAAAATATTAACTAATTCTAAGAAAAATAAGTCAAAAAAACAAAAAGAAAATAAAAATAGTTAATTTTTTAATGATATAAATAGGTAGGGTGATATAATTGAGAGAAGAAGATCATTTAAATGAAGTATCTGAGGAATTAAAAGAGAGATATGAAGAAGCTGTTTCTGATTTAGAATTTGGTAAATTTGAAAAAGCTCAAGAAAGTTTAGAAAAATTAGTAAATGAAAAAGAAGATTTTGCTCCTGCCTATAATAAATTAGGAGTAATTTTTCTTTATAAAAAAAATCTAGAAAAAGCAGATGAAATGCTAAAAAAAGGGCAAAAATATGATGATGAATTTGCACCAATTATAACTAATTTTGGTAGTTTGGCTAAAAAAAGAGGTAATCTGGAAAAAGCTGAAGAATTATACAGGAAAGCTCTGGAGATAAATGATGAATATGGTCCTGCTCATAATAATTTGGGAGTTGTTTTGAGAGAAAAGGGCAATTTTTCTGAATCTGTAAAACATTTAAAAAAAGCTAAAAAATTAGGTTCATATTCAGTGAAAATAAGTGATGAGCCTTTTTATAAAAGAAAAGGTTGCCTTGTTCCCTTAGGACTTGCAATTCTTTTTTCCATTCTTATTTATCTATGGTTAAGTTAATTGATTAAGTTGAGGAGGAACCGCAAAAATGCCTAATAAATATAACAAAGGTGAAAAAGTTAAATTTAAGAAAAAACATCCCTGCGGAGGCGATACCTGGGAAATAATTAGGGTAGGAATGGATTTTAAATTAGAATGTAGAACTTGTGGTAGAGTTGTTTCTATGTCCAGAAAAGATTTCGAAAAAGCTGTAAAAGAAAAAATTAATGAGAATTAAATTTCTTGATATCTTGCAATCTATTATAGAGAGTGCTATAATAAAAAATGATGGTTATAGCCATCTATTTTAATTTTAAATAATATAAAAACCATTCCCTTAATTAAAAAAGGGGCGTTTAGACCAAATGGAGGTGAAATTTATGCGTAAATATGAAACTATCTTTGTATTGAGACCTGATTTAGAAGAGGATGATATTGAAAAAAGCATCAGCAGAATTAAAGATGTAATTACTAATAGTGAAAGTGAGATCATTGAAGAAGAGATTTGGGGTAAAAAATCTCTTGCTTATGAGATTAATGATTATAGATCAGGTCATTATACAGTTTTGACTTTTAAATCAGATGGTAGTGTTATTGACGAACTGAAAAGAAATTATAAAATAATGGACAGTGTTATTCGTCATCTTGTAGTAAAAAAAGAAAACTAGACTAAAATCAGGGGTGGTGTTCTTCTTGTTAAATAGAATTACTCTTATCGGACGTCTTGTCAGGGATCCGGAATTGAGATATACCAGTAATGGAACCCCTGTAAGCAATTTCACTTTGGCTGTAGAAAGAAATTATAAAAACAAACAGGGTGAAAGAGATGTAGATTTTATAAAAATTGTTACCTGGAGAGGATTGGCTGAAACCTGTGCTGAACATTTAGGCAAAGGACGGATGGTTGCAGTTGAAGGAAGATTACAAATCCGTAAATCGCAAAATGAAAACAGAACATATATAAATCCTGAAGTAGTGGCTGATAATGTTCAATTCTTGGATTGGCCAGGAGATAATTCTGGTGGCAGCAGAAAAAATAATAATATGAGTCAAAATAATTCTGCTCCAAAAAACAGAAAATCTCAAAATAATTATCAAACTCAAAATAATAGCCAGAATAATTTTGAGGAAGACGAAGACTTTGATGTACCGTTTTAAAAGGAGGGATATTTATGGCAAGAGGTAGAAGTAAATCATGTTATTTTTGTGGTAATGATAAAGAAATTGATTATAAAGATATAAATACATTACAAAGATATATTACAGATAGAGGAAAGATTGTACCACGTAGAATTACAGGGAATTGTGCTAAACACCAAAGAGCAATTACTACTGCAATTAAAAGAGCTCGTTCTATTGCTTTACTACCATATGTAAAAGATTAAGATTTTTATTAAAGGAGGCTAATTAGCCTCCTTTAATTTACATTTTATGAGAGGTGTTAATAATTGAAATGAATGAAAAAGTGATTGATATTATAAAAGCAGTTTCAGCTGTGGTTTTACTGACAATATTAAATATATATATTCCATTTCTAAGCCTCTTTGTACTGATCGTCTGGCCAATACCTATAGTATTGACTGTAATAAAACATAGTTCAAAAGAAGCAGCTATAGTTATAGCAATAGCTGCCTTGATAAATGGCATCTTCTTTTCACCATTAATGGGCCTATTGGCAATTGTTGGATTTGGATTTATTGGTTTTGTGCTTGGTTCATCAATTAATGAAGATCTTTCTCCTGTTAAAGTTCTTATTTTTACGGTAATAACTGTTTTTATATCTCAAAGCCTTATTTTAACTATTTCAATACAATTTTTAGGTTTTGATATAAATCAAATAGTTAATGAATCTATGACAGCGGTAATGGGGACACCGCAAATTGATGAATTAATTTTAACTCAAATAAAAAGTGTAATAAAATCAATAATCCCAGCAATATTATTTGTTTCTTCGGTTTTGGTAGGGGTAGTAAATTATTATATTACAATGTGGTATATAAATAGAATAGGTATTGAAAAGAAAACATTTAAAGATATAAAATTATGGAACTTTCCTAAGTGGATTATATCACTGGGAATATTAATAACTTTAATGTTTTCTCAAAATATATTTTTATTAAATTTAAATATAATTTTTTCATTTTTTGCTTTTATTCAGGGGTTTAGTGTAGGTTTATATTATGTAAATAAAAAGGGAAATATGTTTTTGAACATTTTATATGTATTCGTGGTTTTCTTAATACCTTTACTTCCCTTTGCTTTAATACTCATAGGATTAGTAGATATGTGGTTTGATTTTAGAAAAATAAAAATAAATTAATCAAGGGGGATAATTTTAAATGGAAGTAATTTTAATTGAAGATGTAGAAAATCTTGGTTCTGAAGGTGAAGTTGTTGATGTAGCTGGTGGTTATGCTAGAAATTATCTTTTTCCAAAAAGATTGGCAGTTGAAGCGACTGAAGGCAAGAAAAAACAAATAAAGCACAGAAAGAAAAAGAAAAAACGTAAAGAAAAGGAAAAAATAGCTGATGCTAAAGAAATGGCAGAAAAATTAGAACAGGAAAAGTTCATTTTTCCTGTGAAAGCTGGAGAAAATGGAAAGCTTTTTGGTTCAGTTACAAGCAAGGATATTGGCGAAAAAGTAAATGATGCTGGTTATGATATCGATAGAAAAGAAATTGATTTAGATGATAATATCAAGGAATTAGGAGTTCATAAAATTCCAGTAAAAATTTATAAAGATGTTTATGCTGATATAAAAGTTGAAGTAGTAGAAGCTGATGAAAAATAATAAAGAATAAAATATAAAAATGTAAAATATAAAAATGGATTTTAATCCTTGATCTAACAATCATATGTTAGGTCAAGGATTTTTTTATTGACAGAATAAAAATGTTGTAGTATAATATGACTAAATCGTCATATGACTAAAAAGTCATATGGTAAATATATATTATTTCCCGGGAAATAATATTTTGGAGGTGAACAATTTGCCAACATCTACTTTTTTTAATCTTCCTCAGCCAAAAAAAGAAAGAATAATTGATGCAGCTCTAGATGAATTTGCTGATCATTCCTATCATCAGGCAAGAGTTAGCAATATAGTAAAAAAAGCTGGTATAGCAAAAGGTAGTTTTTATCAATATTTTGAAGATAAAAAAGAAATTTTTAAATATATAATTGATATTATGGGAGAAAAGAAATTAAAATATTTGAAAGATGTAATAAAAAAGCAGGCAGAAATGGATTTTTTTGATTTTTTAGAAGAACTATATAAAGAAGGTATAAATTTTGCTAAAGATCATCCCCGTTTAAATAAGATTGGAAATAAATTGTTTTCGGATTCAAACAGTGAAATATTTGAAGAAATTATGGATATAAATAAAAACAAAAGTATTTATTTTTATGAAAATATTCTTAATAAGGGAATTGATAATGGAGAAATTGATCCCCAAATTGATATAAAACTTACTGCCCATTTATTAACTAAAATTAATATTTTTATTGGAGAATTATTATATAAAGAAAGTGAGGTTGGTTTAGATGATATGAGAATAGTACAGGAGGTATTATATATTATCAAGAATGGATTAGAATTGAATAAAAAAGGAGGGGACAATATTGGCACTACTTAATTTAAAAGATGTTAAAAAGATTTATCAACAGGGAGAAATAGAGGTGCCTGCCTTAAATGGTATAAATATTGATATTGAAGAAGGTGAATTCACCACTATTTTTGGACCTTCAGGTTCTGGGAAAACTACATTTTTAAATATGATAGGTTGTCTTGATAAACCTACTTCAGGTGAAATATATTTTAATAAAAACAAGTTAAAAGATTTGAATAAAAAAGAATTAGCAGATATTAGGAGATATAATATTGGCTTTATTTTTCAAAGTTATAATTTAATTCCTGTACTTACAGCTTATGAAAATGTTGAATTTGCTTTAAGGTTAATAGATGGGGAAACAGATAAAGACATAAAAAATAAAGTAATGAAAATCTTAGCTGATGTTGGTTTAGAAGGACTTGAAAAAAGAAAACCTAATGAACTTTCTGGTGGACAAAAACAAAGAGTTGCTGTAGCAAGAGCTTTAGTAAAAGAACCTAAATTGATTTTAGCTGATGAGCCAACTGCAAATCTAGATTCAAAAACCGGAAAAGAAGTAATGGAAATTATGTTAAAAATGAATGAACAGTTAAATACAACTTTTATATTTTCAACTCATGATCCTAGAGTTATGGATTATGCCAGACGTTTGATTGAAATTAAAGATGGTCTTATTTCTGATGATGAAAGGAGGTAAGTGTTATGTTTTTGCTCAAATTAGCATTTAAAAACCTTACCCGCCATCGTAAAAGAACATTAATAACTGCTTCAATAATTGCAGCTGCAGTTGTTATATTTTTAGCTTTTGATTCTATTTTATTAGGTTTAAATGAAGCTTCTTATAAAAATATAATTAATTATTCTACATCTGAGATGCAGGTTGTTAAAAACGAATACTGGGAAAATAAAGATAACTTACCTTTAAATAATTTAATTGAAGAAGATCAGGAGTTTATGAATAAGTTAAGTTCCAACAGTATTATAGAAGGTTATAGTAGGAAACTTATTTTTCAGGCAAGATTAAATAATGGAATTGATGAATTGCCAATTAAGGCAGTAGGTGTTAGAGGGGATGAAATTAATAGAACTTTAGATTTGAAAAGCAAAATAATTGAAGGTGAATTTTTTCTAAATGGTGAAAAACATGCAGTTTTAGGTAAAGAATTAGCTGATTTAATGAATTTAGAATATGGTGATTATTTAACATTATTAGTAAGGACTAAAGAGGATACTTTTAATACTATAGAATTAGAAATCGGTGGATTATTAAAAACTCCAAATCCAGAGGTTAATAAAAACAATCTTTATTTACCTTTAAATATTGCTCAAGATTCTCTTAATTTAAATAATGAATTTAGTCATTTATTAATTAAAACCAAAAATAATATTGAAATAGATAGAATAGCTGCAAAATTAGAAAATGATCTAAAAAATATAAATCAGAATTTAAAAGTAGTTCCCTGGAATGATTTAACTGCAGTTTCCGTTATGACTGCTAAACAGGGGGCAAATCGAATGATTTTAGGGATTATTCTTTTGCTGGCTGCTATTGGAATTATTAATACAGTAATTTTAGCAGCTTTAGAACGCATGGAAGAAATTGGAATGATGAAAGCTATGGGAATGAAAAGAAGTGAAATTATTATTTCTTTTGTTCTGGAATCAACTGGATTAGCAATTATTGGAGGAATATTAGGTTGTGTTTTTGGGGCAGCAGTAATATTTTTTATGCATAATTATGGTATAGATTTTGCTGCTCTTTATGATATCAATATTAATGAATTTGGTATTCCAATTGTTGATAAGATTTATGGTGCATGGAAAATTACTTCTTTTTTCTTTGTTTTTATATTCAGTGTAATTGTTTCTATGATTTCTAGTATCTTTCCTGCTTACTGGGCAGCTAATAAAAATCCTGTGGATGCTATTCATCACAGATAAAGGAGGGATCATATGGGTTATTTAGTTAAATTGGCTTTTAAAAATATATTCAGACATAAATTACGTACTATTGTTTCAATATCAGCAATTATTGTAGCCATTATAGTTGTAGTTTTTGCCAGAGGCTTAATTAATGGGATGATTAATTCAACTTATTCAGATTATTTTCACTATCAATCCGGACATGTAAGAGTTATTAATAAAGAATATGAACAAAAAGAAAGACTTCTATCATTAAATCATACTGTGAGTGGGTTTTCTGAAGAAGAAGGTCTGGATACAATGTTTGAAGAATTTAATAATATAGAAGGTGTTGAAAGAGTAATACCCAGATTAAAATTTGGAGCTATAGTTAGTACAGGTGATGAATTGGTTGAAATGATGGGTTGGGGAGTTGATTCACAAAAAGAATTAGATTTTACAAATTTGGGAGAAAATATTGCTGAGGGAAGAATGGTTGAAAAAGGAAAAATGGAAGTTGTTATGGGAGATAGTCTGCTTCAGGATTTAAATAAAGAAGTTGGTGATAAAGTAACTATTGTTTATAATACAGCTTTTAGTTCTCTAAAAGGTGCTACTTTCAAAATTGTAGGGAAAGTTGATAGTAATTTAAAACTACTTGATGAAAAATTGTTTTATTTGCCATTAAGTGTTGCTCAAAGACAATTATATCTTGATGGTCAAACTACTGAAATTTTATTTGAATTAAAAGATCGAAATATGGCTGGAGAGACAAGCAATAAAATCAATGCTCTTTTATCTAATAAAGGAGTTGCTGATAAATACGAGGCAATTAACTGGCGAGAAGGTGGAGGCATAATTTCCTTTTTTGATTTAGCAAAAAACATATATAATGTAATATATATTTTCATTGTTGGCCTGGCCAGTTTTGTAGTAATCAACACTTTGATTATGATTGTAAAAGAAAGAACTCAAGAAATTGGAATGATGAGTTCTCTAGGATTGAAAAAAAGTTCGATTTTAAAGCTATTTATTTTTGAAGGAACAGTGATGGGTATAATCGGTAGTTTTATTGGTGCAGTTTTTGGAGGTATAATAACTAAGGTTCTTTCAACTGTTGGTCTTGACTTTACTCAAGCATTTGAGGGAATGGGTGAAGAAATAATAATGAGCACTATAATTTACCCTGAACATTCTATTTCAAATTTGATTTTTGCCTTTTTCTTAGGAGTCATAATTGTAAGTTTAGCTAGTATTATACCAGCACGAAGAGCTGCAAATCTAGAACCTACAGATGCTTTGCGTGATATAGAATAAGAGGAGGTTAAACTATGAATACTAATAAATTAACTAAGATAGATTTTAATATGAAATTAATTACTAGTTTTTTAATAATGATTTTCTGTTTAATATTTTTCAGTCAAAATATGATGGCTATAACTGCTGAAGAAATCATTAATAAAAGAGATGAAAATGAATATATAGAATCTGCCAGAATAGAAGCAAAAATGATTATAACTAATTCAGGACGTGAAATGACTAAAGAAATGGTGTCAATTTCTAAGGGAGAAGATGCTTTTGTTGAATTTACAAACTCTAGAGATAGAGGCACAAAATATCTTAAAAAAGGAGATAATCTTTGGATGTTTTTCCCAGATGCTGAAGATGTAGTAAAAATTTCCGGGCATATGATGAATCAAGGAATGATGGGCAGTGATTTTTCCTATCAGGATATAATGGAATCAACTAAAATGACTGAGCTTTACAACTTTGAATTAATTGGAGAAGGTGAATATAATAACCGCACCTGTTATATATTAGAAGCTACTGCTGTTGAAGGTAAGGAAGTTTCTTATTACAGGAGAAAAATTTGGATTGACAAAGAAAGGTTTATTGCTTTAAAAGAAGAATTATATGCGCAAAGTGGTAGGCTTTTAAAAGTTAGTGAAGTAAAAGAAGTTGATGAATTTGAAGGAAGATATTATCCGGTGATAAGTATTATGGAAAATAAACTAAGAGAAAATACAAGTACTGAATTTATTGTTGAAAAAATTGAGTTTAATCCTGAAATAGATGAGAGTATATTTACATTAGAAAATTTACAATAATAAGGAGGTAATTATGAATAAAAAGCTTTTGATTATTTTCAGTTTTTTACTAATAATTTTACTATCCTTAACTGCTTCAGCTGAGGTTGAAATAGGTGGAGAAGTAGGGGTTGATTCAAGTGTTATTTTTAATAATAATCAAAGTGAATTTTATTTAACAGAGAATCTAAAAATTAAATTATTTATTCCTCAAACAAAAAGTGCTGAAGTAAAAGTAGATTTTGAGCTAAGGAATAATCAATTTGGTACAAACACTACTTTTAAAAAATTATATATAAAAAGAGGATATAATAATTTTAATATTAGTCTGGGAAGACAGCCGGTTTCCTGGTCATTTGGATCATTAATTAATCCAGTTGATTTTAATTTTGGAGCAGAGATTATGGATCAGTCTCAATCAGCTAAATATATAGATGCTGCAAAAATTTATGTACCAGTTAACTGGAAA